>Ga0208864_1000297_pt1 | contig 16687 bp, 9 predicted proteins | sample CryBogmetaGMA05M_FD_184542 | JGI IMG/M metagenome (GOLD analysis project Ga0208864, IMG submission 184542) | Freshwater microbial communities from Crystal Bog, Wisconsin, USA - MA0.5M (SPAdes) | ecosystem: Environmental > Aquatic > Freshwater > Lake | place: Crystal Bog, Wisconsin, USA...
GTGTATTGCAGGGTGCCGCCGTCGAGGACGAGGTTGGCGGGATCGGCCGTCGCTTGGCCGATTCCGCTCGCGGTGCCGCCATTCGCGAGTATGCCCACCGAGAGCAAGCCGCCGGAGATCCTGGTGACTCCCGTGTAGCTGCTGGCGGCGCCCCCGAGCACGAGCATGCCGGCCCCGACCTTCGTGATCCCGGTCGTGCCGGGCGTGCTGAAGACGCCGTCGGTGATCGTGCCGCTGAAGGTGGTGCTCGCGCCGTTGGCCCCGACCACGTAGGTCACGAGGCCGGAGTCGTTGGTGGAGCCCTGCAGCTTCGTCGCGGTGCCGCCGGCGAGCGAGCCGAGAGCCACGGTGGCGGCATAGGCGGTGCGCAGCGTGGCCGTGCTCGAGCCGAGATCGAACTTCGCCGTGCCGCTGCCGAGGGCGGCCGTGGCGTTGAGCCGCACGTTGCCGGTCGTGGCGTTGAGATCGACGGTGCCCATGAATCCGGTGAAGCCGCCGGCGAGTGTGAGGTTGCTGTTGCCCGAGGCCGAGGTCGCGATCGAGAGCCTCACGCTCGAGCCGCCGGTGATCGGACCGTTGAGCGTGATTCCGCCTGCAGACAGCGTGCCACTCGACGTCAGCGCGATCGGTGTGGCGATGCCCGACACCGAGCCCATGGTGACGTTGCCGCCGGCGAGGGTGAGGCTGCCGCTGCCGATTGCGGCCACGTGGTTCACCGCCACCGTGCCCGACATCACCTTGACGCCCCCGCCCATGGTATTGGACCCAGTGATCGCCAACGTGCCGGTGCCCTTCTTCGTCAGGCCGCCAGTCCCCGACACCAGGCCGCTGATCGTGCCGTCGAAGCCGTCGGTGTCGATCGTGCCGCCCGTCCCGCTGACGGCGATCGGCGCGTTGACGGTCAGGTCACCGAGGGCCTTGATCACGCCCCCCGTGAACGACACGTCGCCTCCGCCGGTCCAGGCACTCGGGCCCCCGGCTCCCTTGACCAGCGACGACAGGCCGAGCGTGCCGCCGCTCAAGTTGATCGAGCCGCTGGTGGTCGTGGCCGAGGGGTAGGCGGTGGCTCCCAGCACGACGTTGTAGGCCTCGAGCGTGCCGCCGGTGATCGTCACCAGGGCGTTGTTGGCCGCGCCCACCGTCATGGTGTCGTAGACATCGAGTTTGCCACCCGACACGGTCAGCCGTTCGCCGGTCGCCGGGCCGTTGCCACCGATCGAGAGACTGAGCATCGTGCTCGTGCCGCTCGAGACGGTGGCGATGCCGTTTGCGGTGCCTGTTCCGGCGATCACGCCCTTGTCGAGCGGACCCGCGACGGTACCGCCGGCCCAGGAAGCTGACGTCGAGAAACTCCCCGACGTGCCCGAATACGTTCGCGTGGCGTTCTGGTCGCCCAGTTCGTTGACGTACTGCTCGATCATCCGGTACCCGAGTGGATTGAAGAGCAGCGAATCGGCGACCGCCGGATTGAGCCCGTGAGCCGTCTCCCAGGTGTCGGGGATGCCGTCGTTGTCGGTGTCGAAGCCCGCCGGCCGCGTGCCCCCCACGGTCGTGCCGAGGCCGCCATTCGCCAGGCCCGTGGACGCCGCCGATCCGTACAGCCCGCCCGATGGGCCGGACGTGCCCACGCCCTTCCCGGGCGTGCCGTTGCCGAGCGTCTGCACCTGGCTGATCACGAGGTTGTCGAGTTCGTCGCGGTCGAGGCTCGAACCGGCATGGGCGACGACGTAGGCGTAGGCGTCGGGCACGCTCAGGATCGGCAGGTCGAGCGTGCCCGGCATGTTCGGCGTCGAGACGATCGTGCCCGTCGTCGGGGCGACCGGGTTGAGGTCGAGCACGCCGTCCTTGTTCGTGTCTTGGACGTTGCCCGAGGCGTAGAAGGTGTCGCCCGAGGAGAGCTGATAGAAGGTGTTGCCGTTCTGGGCGGGCCCCCAGATGAACGCGTTGTTGACGAGATCGTGGTCGAACGGCGTGGACGTGTGCGTCGTGTAACTCGCCTCGTTGTTGTAATCGATGTTGTTGACGAACTGCTCGTTGATCTTGGCGAGCGGGTTGCGGTTGTGGCTGTTGGCGAACAGATTCTTCGTGAAGGTGAAGTTGCCGTAGATCGATTCCATGTGGGCGCCAAACTGCTGGCCGATCGGGTCGGCGATCAGGCAGTTCTGGAACGTGGTCTGCGGGCTGCCGCCATTGTCGGTCACGCCGCCGATGTTGTTCCACTTGGCGAACTCCATCGACACGTGGTCGAAGATCAGGTTCGTGGCGTTGTAGGTGCTGAGGCAGTCGTCGGTGGACGGCGAGCCGTCACCCGGACGGAGCCGCAGGTAGCGGCAGATCACGTTCGAGCGGGCCGCGAACGAGAGTTCGTAGCCGTTGATGCTGATGCCCTCGCCGGGCGCCGTCTGTCCGGCGATCGTGAGGTTGCCCTGCGCGCTGATCGCCGACGAGAGGTTGATCACGCCACCGACGTCGAACACCACGATTCGGTTGGAGGCGGAAACCGCGTCGCGGAAACTGCCAGCGCCCGAGTTGTTGAGATTGGTGACGTGGTAGATCGTGGGGGAGGCTCGGGCTCCAGTCGCTTCGGCCCCGTAGCCCTCGGCCTCGCCGAACGAGCGGATCTGCGCCCGCGCGGGCAGTGCGCCCGCGGCCAGCACGGCCGTCAGGCAGGTCACGATCGCGGCGCGGAGCGAGCGGTTCACGAGGCGGGCCATCGGTTTCAGGGTGCATGGATGAAGCCTCTCCGCCCATTTGGCCGCGGAGCCTCCGTCCTTGTTTACGTGAGTCGATGGTGCGTCGGTTCGAATCGCAGCGACGATCGCGTCTGGCGGCCTTGGGAATGCCGGAAGCGACAGGGGTTTTCGAGCCGGCGGACCGCCCAGCCGATCCGGCCTCCCGCCCGGGGTGACGCCTGCCGCACCCGGAAAACGACTGCGATTCAGGCTCGACGGCGGCGGAGCCGCAGGCCGCAGGCCGCCGCCACTGCGACGAGGGCGAGCGTCGACGGTTCCGGCACGGCAGCGATGGAGCCCGCCGCACCCGCCGGTGTGTTGTAGGGCCCGGCGTCGAAGAGGCCGTTCGAGAGGAAGCTCGCGGCGTCGAGGATGTCCACCACGCCGTCGTAGGTGAAGTCACCCTCGTTCCAGGTGGCCGGGGTGCCCGAGTCGAACTTGCCGCCGGCGAGGAAGTTGGCGGCGTCGATGATGTCCACCTGCCAGTCGAGGTTCGTGTCGCCGGCAGCCGCGAACCCAAACGTGACCGTGCCGTCGCCGTTGTCGAGCCAGCCGACCGTCCGGTCGCCACCGCTGGCGGCGGCCACGCTCGACGTGATTCCGCTCGCGCCGTTCCAGGTGCCATCGCCCAGGCCCGTCACGATCGCCGCCACCATGTTCGTGGCCGAGAGCCCGGCCGCCACGGTCACCATGCCGCTCCCCACGTCCACCAAGCCACCGGCGCTGGGCGCCAAGCCGCCCACGGTCGTCTGCAGCGAGGGCGAGAGCGTGACTGTGCCACCCGCCAGCGGCACGATCTTGCTCGACCCGAGCGCCGAGCCGTTGGCCAACTGCAGCCGCCCGCCCTGCACGCTCGTGGAACCCGTGATCGTGTTGGCCTTGTCCACCACAAGGGTGCCGGCGCCGGTCTTCGCCAGAGGCTGGCTGCCCGAAAGCAGCGGATAGCCGGCGGCCGTCTGCGTCTGCGTGCCGCTGGCCACGTTGATCGTGATGCCCGACGGAGGCGGGGGCGTGGGGACGTTGGTCGCCTGGATGGAGAGCGAGGTGACGTCCATGGTGATGGGCCCGGCGGACGAGCCGCTGTAGCGCACACCCATCGCCAGGCCGGAGAATTGGGTCGTGAGGAATGTGCTGCCCGAGGCGAGCCGAGTCTGGGAGACGAGCACGCTTCCGGCCGTGCCGCTGCCGTCGTAGAGTGCCGATCGCAAGGCCACGGTGGCGGAATCCACCAGCGTGAGCGTGTAGTCCATCGTGTACGTACCGCCCACCGCCAGCTGGCTGGCCAAGGCCACGGTGCTGCCCGAGGCCGCGAGCGTGATGCCCGTGGGGCTGTTGTAGGCTCCGCCACCGACGTTGTTGCCGACGAGATCCTGGTTGGCGGAGGTCGTGCCCGACTGTGCCGGCCGCGTCACGCTCTGCGTGGTGCCGCCCACGCCGGCGACCCGCTGGACGTAGCCCTGCCAGGCCTGCACGCCGCCGGTGACGTTGCCGGTCGTGCCCGTGGCGTTCAGACCGGAGCTGGCGAGCGTCGTCAGCGGCGGCGTGGCCGCGGTGCCCGTGTCATAGAGCCCCGTCCAGAGGTAGCACGAGCCATTCGTGGCCCCGGTGCCGCTGAGGATGTTGCTCGTGTTGATGAACGTGTAGCGGAGGTTGATCGCGTCGCCGAGACTCGTCAGCTTTACGGGCGACGAACTGAACACGGCCTGGATCTCGCCGAAACCCGAGGTCGTCGCGGCGAACGTCAACCGCAGCGTGCCGGAGTTGATGGTGCTGGCGGTGGCGTTCTTGGTCGAGGCGAAGTCGTAGCTGGTGAAGCTCGCTGTCGGCGTGCCACCGGGAATGCTCGTCGTGCCCGTGGTGCTGCCATTCCGGAAGTTGTCGGTGAATACGGGCGACAGGGTCTGGGCCATGACGCACTGGCCAGCCACGACCAGCATGCAGAACAACGAGGTGCGGATGAAATGAGTCATGGCCATGGAACTCCTCGGAAATACGAATGGGGGCGATTTCCGGCCGCGGAACTTCCACCCCTCGTCTAACCGGGGAGTGTACGCCACGCCCGCGGAATGCGGTATTCCGTTTTCTGCAGTTACCACCCAATCGCTGCCGAACGACGGACGGACCCCGCCCCGGGCCTGTGGCCGACGTTTGCCGCGGCTCAATACACGCCGCCGTCGGCGATGCTGCCCATCGTAGCCCAGATCTGCTTGTCCGTATTGAACTCGATGAACTGCACCGAACCGTCGCACATCACGCCGTTCATGCCACCGGGGTGCAGGGCATACCAGCCCGACATGCAGGCCCGCAGGCTCGTCCCGGGGTTCGGCTCCGCCCCGTCCGCGATCGCCGTGCACTTGCCGTAGTCGCCGAGGAGCGTGCGATCCTGCGGCGTCGTCTGCGACGCGGTGAAGTTGCCCCAGGAAAACGCCCAGAAGGACCGCCGCCCCCACTCGGTGTTGCCGTTGGCGGGAGCGGTGTTGCGGTTGGTGGACTCCGCGACGAGCAGGGTCTTCGTGAGGCCATCCGTGATCGCCTTTACCTTCTCGGAGTGCAGGGCGAAGGTCTCGTCCACGCGCCGCGTGGTCGGGTCTTGCCGGACAGCGTGCATCGGCCCGCGCCAGCCGGCGTGGACCGGAGTCCCTCCGGAGTTCGCCGTGGAGGTGCTGGTTTGGTACGGCGGCGGCAGGTCTTCCCAGAGGTACCACGTGACGCTCCCGTTGCCCCGGCCCGCGTTGGCCCGATACGAGCCCGGCCAGTACTGGTTCGTCCAGGTAGACGACGGCACGGCGAGCTGCATGGGGTAGTCCGAAGGACACGCGTACATCGGAACGGGAGTCTCCCGGAGTTGTTTGATGTCAGGGTCCGACGACTCGATATCGAGGTTTGGCTTGTAGAGATTCTTGAGCTGTGTGTTCTCGGAATAGTTCATAATTTCCAGCGTCCAGCCGCTGCCGAGGTTTCCGCTGGCGTTCGTGCCCTTCGGGACCGGTGTCGCTGCCGCGAGAATCAGCGCGTTTCCGTAGGGAAACACGCGCCTGGCGCTCTCGTATGACAGGCAGGCGATTCCGATCTGCTTGAGATTGTTCTGGCACGACGACCGTCGGGCCGCCTCGCGGGCGCTCTGCACGGCTGGCAGGAGCAGGCCGATGAGGGTGGCGATGATCGCGATCACCACGAGGAGTTCGACCAGGGTGAACCCGACGCGGCGGCGGAGAGTCGTACAGGCGATGGCCATGGCGATGAAATCCGAAGGACGGGGCGGCGGCGACCGGCACCCACGCCGGGCCTCTCCCCCCCACCCTCGTGATCATGCCGCGGGGCCGCGGCGGCGTCAACGCCGGGGACCGGCTGGTACAACATGATGCTTCGGCAGTTCGATTCCTGATCAGGAGCCCTCCCCTTGAAGACCATGCGGACGACCGGGCTGGCCCTGCTCTGGGCCTGGGTACTCGCCGCCGGGCTGGCGACGGCGTGCCTCGCGGCGGACCGGCCCCGCGTGATCGTGCTCACCGACATCGAGAACGAGCCCGACGACGCCATGTCACTCGTCCGCTTCCTCGTATACGCCAACTCGTGGGACACCGAAGCCCTGATCGCCACCACGTCGGTCCACCTCCCCGATCGGACGGCACCGCAGCGGATCGAGGCGATCGTGCGGGCCTACGGGAAGGTCCGCGACACGCTCGAAGTGCACGACAAGGGCTTCCCGACCGGGGAGCGACTCCTCGCGCTCATCCGCAGCGGGGTGCCGCGGTATGGCATGGCCGGCGTGGGGGCCGGCCACGACTCGCCCGGCTCGGAGCGGATCATCGAGGTGGTCGATGCCGACGATCCCCGCCCGGTGTGGATCTGCGTGTGGGGCGGTCCGAACTGTCTCGCCCAGGCCCTGTGGAAGGTGCGGGCCACGCGGACCCCCGAGCAGCTCGACCGGTTCGTCGCCAAGCTGAGGGTGACCACCATCTCCGACCAAGACGACAGCGGCCCGTGGCTGCGGCGGGAGTTTCCGGCGCTCTTTTACGTGGCGAGCCCCGGCTTCCACCCGCTCGGCGGCTACCACTACGCCACGTGGACGGGGATTGCGGGCGACGAGCTCCACGGGCGGTTCGCCGGCGGCGACTTCAGCCTCGTGTCGCAGCCCTGGCTCGACGAGCACGTCCGCCGCAAGGGGCCGCTCGGCGCGGAGTATCCGCCCGTGGCCTTCATGATGGAGGGGGACACGCCGAGCTTTCTCAACCTCATCCCCACGGGGCTCACGGAGCCGGAGCATCCCGACTGGGGCGGCTGGGGCGGCCGCTACGAACTCGCCTGCCCGCCCCTGCGGAAGTGGCACCTGGAGCGGGAGACGCGGCCGTTCTGGACCGACGCGGTCGACGAGGTGCTCGGCGCCGACGGCCGCTGGCACACCGACAACCGGGCGACCGTCTGGCGGTGGCGGCGGGAGTTTCAAAACGACTTCAGCGCGCGGATGGACTGGACGGTGACGCCGGCCTACGACGACGCCAACCATCCGCCGGTGCCGAAGCTCGGCCATCCCCGCGAACTCCGCGTGAAGCCCGGCGGCCGGCTGGCCCTCAGCGCTGCCGGCTCGAGCGACCCCGACGGCGACACCCTCTCCTATCGTTGGATGCACTATCCCGAGCCCGGCACCTTCACGTTCTCCAGCGGCCGCTCGGCCCGGCCGCTTACGATCGAGGGCTCCGACCAGCCAGAGGCCACGTTCGTGGCCCCGGACAAGTTCGGCCGCGCGGGCACGGCGCACGTGATCCTGGCCGTCACCGACTCGGGCTCGCCGCCGCTGACCCGCTACGAACGCGTGATCGTCACCGTCGAGCCGCCGACGGGCCAGCCCCGATGAGCCTCCGTGCGGCGCTCGCCTGCCTGCTGCTCGTGGCTCCTGCAGGAGTGGCGTCGGCCGACGGGCCGCGGCCCCGCGTGATCGTCTCGACCGACGCGGGAGGCACTGACTACGACGACCTGCAGTCGCTCGTGCACCTCTTCCTGCACGCTGACGTGATCGACATCGAGGGGCTCGTGTCGTCGCCCTACGGGCCCGGGCGGGCCCGGCACATCCACGACGTGATCGACGTCTACGCCCGCGACGCGGCCGTCCTCCAACGGCGGTCGGCGGGCTATCCTGACCCCGAGATGCTCCGGCGGGTGACCGTGCAGGGAGCCGTCGAGTCGGCGGGGGCGGCCGGATTCGACGCGACGACCGCCGGATCACGGTGGATCGTGGAGTGCGGCCGCCGCGTCGACCCGCGGCCGCTCTGGGTGCTCGTGTGGGGCGGGATCGACGATCTCGCGCAGGCGGTGCACGACGATCCCACGATCGTCCCGCGGCTGCGGGTGTATTTCATCGGCGGGCCCAACAAAAAGTGGTCGGCGACGGCCTATGACTACCTCGTCCGCGAGCACCCCGACCTGTGGATCATCGAGGCCAACTCCACCTACCGCGGCTGGTTCGTCGGCGGCGACCAGTCGGGGCCCTGGGGTAACGACTCCTTCGTGGCCGATCAGGTGGCCGGCCGCGGCGCCCTCGGCGACTACTTCGCGAGCGGGATCGCCTTCCGCGGCGAGACGCGGTCGCGGGTCAAGATGGGGGATTCTCCGTCGGTGGCCTACCTCCTGCACGGCCGGCCGGACGATCCCGCGCATGGCTCGTGGGGTGGCGCGTTCGTGCGGGCCTGGGAGCGAGAGCGGCTCGTCTGGCGGAACGTGCCGATCGCCGCCGACGTCGTGGAGACATTTCGCGTCGTCGAACTCGTGCTCGATTCGCCGACGGCGGCGGCGAGCGGAGCCGTGGCCACGCTCGACCTCGATGGCCAGCCCTGCCCCGGCACCCGCGACACGCGTGGGGCCTGGCACTTCTGGTTCTGCCCGAAGGAGTCGAAGGACTGGCGGTTCGCGATCACGAGCGACGATCCGGCGATCGACGGGGCGACGGGCGGGTTTCGGTCGGAGCCGCCGCCGCCCGGCCGTCGCGCGGAGCCCGCGGCACGGCATCCGCACTGGTGGACCGACGACCCCGCTCCGGCCGTCGCCGAGGGGCCGCATCAGGGGGCGAAGACGGTGAACCGCTCGCGCCGCGAGTTTCTCACCGACTTCGCCGACCGGCTCGACCGCTGCCGGCCGTGAGTGGCCGCAGCGTTGCAGGAGTGGCCGCAGGTTTTCAGAAGTGGCCGCAGGTTTGCAACCTGCGGAATCTTCTGTGCAGGTTCAAAACCTGCACCCACTTGCTTCACGGGCCGTCGAGCGGGCCCGCGATCGGCGCGAGCGTGGGTGAGTGCAGCACCTGCCGGCCATCCACCCAGGCCGTGAGCCCGGCGCCGGCGCCGTAGCGCGAGCCGTCGCGATCCCAGACGATCGTGAGGTCGCGGCCGTGGTAGCGCAGCCCCTCCACGCAGAACCAGTCCCAGGCGTTCTCGGGCAGGAGCGGATGGAGCTCGAGCACGTCGTCGGCCCGCGGCACGAGGCCCACCAGGCCCGCGATCACGAGGTCGGCGAACGTGGAGTGGTTGTACCAGCGGCTTCTCGGATCGCGCCCCTTGAGCCACGCGCCGGTCGTCTCGTCGAGGTACTCGCCGAGGTATGGCTCGCCGTCGTAGCGGTGGCTCCGTGCGTAGGTGCGGAGGGCGTCGAGGTAGGCGGCGTTCGTGACGGCGTCTTGCGGCGGGCCGCGGAGCAGGTTCGCCAGCGCCGTGAGCGTCTGCGACGTGGCGAACGGCCAGACCGCCCCGTCCCACTCGCAGGTGCCGACGCCGTGCGAGCGAAACGCCGGGTGCCGCCGCTCGGCCGTCGTGATGCCGAACGGCGCGCGGAAGCCCCGCTCGTCGGTCAGCTGCCGCCAGGCCGCCTCGTAGCCCTTGCCAGCCGGCGGCAGCGCGAAGGTCCAGGGGATGAACCCGATCGCCTCGCGGACGTCGGCGAAGGAACCGTCCTCGCGGACGACCTCGAAGAACTCGTCGCGGGGATTCCAGAGCGTGGCGAGGAGTTTGTGCCGCAGGGCCTCCCCTTCGGCGGCGAACGCCTCGGCATCGACCGTGCGCCCGGCCTGCCGGGCGATCGCGGCCAGGGCCAGCGCGCTGCCGGCCATGTACGAGTTGAGCGTGGGGCGGACGTTTTTCACGTGACGGCCGCCGCTGATCGACTCCTCCATGGCGTCGCGGACGTCGTATTGCCAGAACAGCCCGTCGGGCCGCCGCCGCTCCGCGGCCCACTGCCGGTGGTCCGCCGCGAGTGGGTCGAGCCGCTCGATGGCGAACGCGAGGTCGCCGGTCACCAGCGCCCGCTGCCAGACGGCGTGGGGCAGCCACTGGCTGTATTTGTGGAGCCGCTCCCGCTGCGGCGCATCGAGCCAGTAGTCGACGGACTGGTCGAGGAACTGCGGGTCGCGGAGCCAGCGGCCCTCCATGAGGTGGTGGCCGAGGGCGGAGCTCACCGGCTGCGGCCGGGTGATGAACTCGGTGAGCACCCAGCGGCCCGACGCGTCGCGCCGCAGGTGCTTGCGGAGGCACCACCAGCGGAAATCCCAGACCTGCGCGAGATCGGCGTCGGGGCAGTCGAATCGGGGGGTGTTGGCCTGGAGCCAGGCGAGCGCCTCGGCGTTGGGGACGGCATTGACCACGTCTTCCGGATCGAGCCGGTTGAAGGCTGCGACGCGGCTCGCGAGCCCGGCGCGGTCGATGAACCGCGAGGTGGTGTCGGGGCGTGCGGCGGGCGCGACGGGTGCGGTTGCCGCCACGACCGCGGCGAGCTCGTCGTCGGGCAGGTCGTCGTGGAGCACGAACCGCATCGCCAGCCGGAGCGTCTGGCCCGGCGGCAGCGTGATCGCCCCCGACGCCTCCTTGGCATAGGTCGTGGTGCCGAAGTGGTTGGCGAGCAGCCAGCCGGAGTCGCGGGCATGGAAGAACGGCCGGCGGGGGTTGCCCGACCCGTCGATCAGGAGCACGCCGCACCGCTGGCCGGCGACGGTGCCGCTGGCGTCGCACCAGTCGGCCTGGCGGCCAAACACCCCCTTCTCGTCGCGGCCGCCGTGGCTCGCCAGGTATCGCCCGCCCCCCTTCGGCGAAAGCTCTTTGGCCAGCCGGATGCCGAAGCCCATCTCTTGCACGTCGGCGAACGTCACGCCCTGGTCGCCCGCCGTGAGCTCGGCGTTCCAGGTGAGCACGCGGACCTCCCGCTGGTCCACGCAGCGGTCGGCGATCGTCACCGTCGACCGCTCGCGGCAGATCACCGGGGCGTCGACCGTGTCGGCGGCCGCGCCGAGATACGCCACCGTGGCCGTGAACGAGACCGTGCCGGCGTCGTCCGCCGCCGGCTCGCCGTCGAAGCCGAGAAACCGCACGGCCGCCTTGTGCCGCCACGGATCGTGGCCTGAGAGATCGCTGAAGCAGAGCATCACCCCCGGATGCATCGTCGGATGATCCTGGGGATCGACGCCGGGCCGCGGGGGGCATGGTCGGGTCACGACCGTGGCCTGCGGCGTGCGGAGGTCGCGGACCGACGGCCGGCCGATCGCCGGATCGGCGAACACGTAGTCGGCGACGGGCTGGCCCGCCTCGGTCGTGATCACGAGCCGATCCTCGCGGCGTTCGACGGCCAGGCCGGCGGCCGCCGGCCCGCTGGCGAGGGTGGCGATCAGGGCGGCCAGCGCGAACGTGCGGATCATCGGAGCACGACCTCGTAGAGCTGGGCGACACCGGAGCAGTCGCTCGTGAACACCACCCGCGATCCGTCCGGCGCGAACGAGGGGTGGGGATGCGTGTGCTGCGGGGCATGCACCCGCACCGGCCCGTCATCATACGGGCAGTGGTCGGTGTTCCAGTGCTCGCCGGCGTTGCTGGAGAGACTCTCCACGAGCGACGCGACCGGGGCGTCGGGTCCCGCCGAAGGGTCGAAGGTGAACAGCCCACGATCCGGAAACGTCGTGTCGGCGACGCACGAGCGGCCGTCGCGGCGGATCATCGGATGCCAGGCGGGGAAGGCGGTGACCGGGCGGATCGCACCCGAGTCGGTGTCGATGCCGATCATGCCGTGCGGCCAGACCACGGTCACGATCTCGTTGCGGCCGCCGACCGCGGCCCGCGGCATCCAGCTCTCGTGCACCACCCACTCGCGGCGGGCGAGGTCGCGGCGGTAGGCCAGCCGGTGGCCGCTGCCGTCGCGGCGGACCACGTGGATCCGGTCGGTGTAGCGGCCCGCGAACCGGATCAGCTCCGGGTCGTCCGGGTGCACCTCCGGGTGGCCGATCGACTCGTGCTCGCAGACCACCGACACGGTGCCGGACGCGGTGTCGATGGCATGGAGCCGTGCCGCGGCGCCGATCTTGACCGGCACGATCCACCAGCGGTCGTCGCGCGAGAGCGACGTGGTGCCCATCGCGTCGCCCACCATGCCGGGAGGGATCATCGGCACGTCGCCGAAGTCGGCGAGGCACTCCTCGCGAAAGCCTGGTTCCGTGGAGACCCGCCAGGCACCGCAGCCGGCGGTGAAGTAGACCCAGCGGCCGTCGTGCGCCGGATGCACGCTCCACTCGTTGAGGTCGGCGCGGTCGGTGAGTTGCACGAGCCGGCCGCTCGACCGTTCCTCCACGAAGATCGCCGGGCCGCCGCCGCGGTGCGACACGAACACCAGCCAGCGCATGGCGTCGTCGTACGCGGGCAGGTAGTAGAAAGGATGGTGATGAATAGCCGGGTGCGTCGTCACCTGCCGCACCAGGCGGCCGGTGGCCGCGGCGGTGAAGGAGCAAGACTCCGGCGGGAACGTGCGGCCCTTCATCGACAGGCAGCCACCTCAGGCGGTGACGGCCTGTGACTTCCGCCGCCGCGGCGCCGCGACCGACGGCGCCGCCTCGGGCTTCACCGGGCACTTCATCCCGATCGCCTCGAGTCCCTGCCGGATGCGGGCCAGATCGTCGGCCGACAGCGGGCGAACGGGGCGGCGGAACGTGGGGCTGGGGAACTTCCCCAGCAGCCAGCGGGCCGCCTTCATCCGCTGATGGGCTCCGCAACCGGGCTCCCCGAACGCATACACGATCCGGGCGAGCGGGGCGACGACGTCGCCCGCCTTGCGGGCCCGGGCGAGATCGCCGTCGAGCGCCGCATGCACCACCTCCACCATCAGTTCCGGCACGAAGCCGGCGAACCCGATCAGCGCGCCGTCGGCGCCCTCCAGCAGCGACGCGAGGAGAAACTCGTCGTGGCAGGTGGTGATCGAGACGTGCGGCGCGGCCGCCTTGAGCTGCTCGTAGTCCCACCGCCAGCGGGCCATGTCGCGGGTGCCCATCTTGATCATCACGACCTCGGGCAGCTTCACCATCTCCAGCATCTCGGGAAGCGTGTAGCCGGCCTTCGTCCAGGCGGGGTACTGGTGGACGATGATCGGCACGCCGCCACCCTGGGCGACGTCGTCGATGAAGCCCACGGCGGTCGTCGCCGAGCGGCCGAACCGCAGCCAGTGGTGCGGCGGCATGAGCAGGATCGCGTCGGCGCCCGCCTCGCGGGCGGCGATCGCATGGTCGATCGCCTCGTGGCTGCCCTCGGCGGAGACGCCGGTGATCGCCTTCACGCTTCGGCCGGTCTCGGCATTGGCTTCGCGAACGGCGGCCGCCACGATCTTCATCACCTGGGCCCGCTCCTCGGGCCGCAGCGACATGATCTCGCCCGTGTGGCCGTTGCAGACCACGCCCTCGACGCCCGGCACCCGCGCGACCTCGCTGATGTAGGCGTGCAGCCCCTGTGCGTCGATCGACTCGTCGTCATGGAACGGGCAGAGCGTGGCAGGAAACACGCCACTCCAGGGACGTGATCGCCACGAGGTGGCGGGCGTCGAAGGCGTGGAACTGGACATGATGGGCTCCGATGACGGGGAAACAGGTCAGGCATGCGCCTGAAGAGGACGGGTGGGATGGCGCGGGGCCAATGAGGCTTCGGGAACGAGTGTCGGGGTCACGGTGATGTCCACCGCGGCGCCGTCGAACTCGCCCGTGATCCGGCGCGTGAGCTGCTCGACGGCGAGGCGGCCGACGCGGCTGAGATGGGCGTCGATCGTGGTCAGCGCCGGCCAGAGTCCCGCCACCAGGCTGCGTTCGTTGTTGCACGACACGATGGCCACGTCTTCGCCCGGCTTCACGCCCCGCGACGCCAGCGCGCGGTACACGAGCGCCGCGATGCTGTCGGCCGGGCAGAAGATCGCGGTCGCGTGCGGCCGCTCGCGGAGCAGCGCATCGACGAGCGGCTGCACCTGAGCCACGTCCATGATCGGTTCGAGCGGAAAGGCCCGAGGTCGGGCCCGCGTGGCGGTGAAGCTGGCGGCGGCGGCGCCTGCTTGGGCGGCGGCATTGGCGAACGCCTGCTGCCGCCTGGCGAACATCTGGTGGTCACCCTTCGGGTTGACGACCGCGAGCCGGACGTGTCCGGCCGCGAGCAGCGCCTCCGCGGCGATCCGGCCCATCGCGACGTCGTCGGGGCCGACCGAGTCGCCGCTCATGCCGCCGGGCCGGCCGAGCATCCAGACCATCGCGTTCGATTCGAGCACACCGCGAAACTTGGAGCCGATCGCATCGGCAATGTCGCCCTGGAGGGCCGCCTTGGCGAGGATGCCGTCGAACCGCACGCGGCGGAGCGCCCGGGGTGGATCGGTGGGGTCGGGCACGTCGATGAGCGTCGGATGGGCCCCCGCGGCCGCCAGAGCCTCTTCCGCACCGTGGATCGCCTCGGCCACGGCGGGCAGGCTCGCCAGCGTGCGGTCGATCCCGAGCATCACGATGGCGATCCGCTTCCCGGCCAGCGGCGCCCTCCGGCGGCGGCCGGTGCGGTCGCGGAGGGGCTTGTACGAGAGCGCCTCGGCGGCGTCGCGCACGCGGGCGATGCAGGCCTCGCTGATCTGCGGATGGCCGCGGAGCGCGCGGCTGGCTGTGCCGGGCGAGACACCCGCACGCGCTGCAACATCACGGATCGTGACCTCCGCCGACTCCATGCCCTGGAGGCTACGCCCAATCTTTTCCCGCCGCAACACCGTGCGCAACTACTGCCAGCTCGTGCGCCGATCAGGCTCGCGTGGGCACCGCCCAGTGGCCGGGCCGGTACGTGCGGCCGAGCAGCGCGTTGGCCTCGTCGTCGCCGGTGATCCGACCGGCGACGGGGTCGATCTTCAGCGACCGCTCGAGACGGACGGCGATGTTGCCGAGGTGAACCAAGGCCACGGATCGGACCGCCTCTTCGATGTCGGCTCGGGGCCGGCGGCCCTCGCGGATCGCGGCGACGAAATCGGCCTGATGGCTTCCCGACACGAGCGGCTCGGCGAGCGGCGCGATCTCGACCCGCTTGTTGCGGCCGTCGAGCAGTTCCAGCTTGCCGCGCTTGCTCACGAACAGCATCCCGTCGGTGCCGTGAAACTCCACGCCGCTGTCGCAGTTGTGCGGATAGTCGCCCGACCAGAGCCGCATCTCGAAGAGCAGCTGGCGGCGATGGCCCACGCTCCCGTCCCCCGGATATTCAAACACCAGCGTGGCCGTGTCGGGAAACTCCTGGTCGTCGTCGAAGGCGTACTTGCCGCCGAGCCCAGCGACGCGGGCCGGCAGCGTGTCCACGCCGAGGCCCCAGCGGGCGTAGTCGAGTTCGTGCGTGCCGTCGTTGCCCACGTCGCCGCAGCCGAAGGCATGCCACCACCGCCAGTTGTAGTGAAAGCGGTTTTCCTGAAAGGGCACCAGCGGCGCGGGGCCGACCCAGAGGTCGTAGTTCACGCCGGGCGGGGGCGCCGAGGGCTGCTGGTGGCCGATCGACTTCCGTCGCTGCACGTTCCACGCCTTGGCGACCAGCAGGTCGCCGACCGCGCCCTCCCGGAGCATGGCCACCGCCTGGGCGATGAGGGGGTTCGAGCGGCTCTGCGTGCCGTGCTGCACGACCACGGCGTTGCGGCGGGCCGCCTCGAGCAGGAGCGTGGCCTCGTGGAAGTTGTGGCTGCACGGCTTCTCGACGTACACGTGTTTGCCTGCGTTGCAGGCGAGGATCGACGCCGGCGCGTGCCAGTGGTCGGGCGTGGCCACGATCACCGCGTCGATCGCGCGGTCGTCGAGGATCCGCCGCAGGTCGGTCTCGCCGCGGGGGATGCCGAGTTCCTCGCGGAGGCTGCCCAGCCGCGACTCGTCGGGGTCGCAGGCGGCCGCCAGCGTGACTCCGGGCACCTGGGCCATCGCCCGCGCGACACTCCGTCCCTGGCTGCCACAGCCGATCAGGGCGACGGCCAACGCATCGGCGGCTGCCGTTCGTCCCGTGGTGGGTAGCAGCGCCGCCGTGCCACCCGCCGCCGCGGCGAGCAGTCGGCGCCGCGAGAGGGTCACGGACGTGTGCATGGTGGCGCTCCTCGAGGCAAAGTTCCCGTCACCGAACCGCGTCATCGTACCCGGCGCGCGAGCCGCCGAGCGGGGCGTGGCGCAACTGCGGCGCTGTTTTCCGCAGGTGAGAAACCTGCGGCCACGTTTGTGGCGGTGACCTGTTGCTTGAAGTGGGTGCAGGTTTTCAACCTGCACACGCCCTGAGGCGGGCGCTGGGTTCCGCAGGTTGCAAACCTGCGGCCACTGATGCGGTGGCCACTTGCATCACCCCTCGTCCGCCGCGCGGTTCGGAGCGAGCCAGATCGCCGCCAGGCCGACGGCGTAGACGAGGCTCAACAGCCCGCCGACGCGGGCGTAGTCGCCGCCGAGCGCGGCGAACAGCCAGCCCGATGCCAGCACGCCGACCGCCGTGAGGAACCGCCCCGAGTTGTAGGCCAGGCCGCTGCCCGTGGCCCGCACGCTCACGGGAAACAGCGCCGGCAGGTAGACCGCGAGCCAGCCGAAGAAGAGCGTGGACACGAATCCCTGCACGAACACGATCGGCAGGAACGACGGCTCGAGCGGCGCCGTGAGTCGAAACATCGCGGCCGTGGCTGCGGTGGCCGCCGCGGCAGCTATCTGT
>Ga0208864_1000298_pt1 | contig 16611 bp, 14 predicted proteins | sample CryBogmetaGMA05M_FD_184542 | JGI IMG/M metagenome (GOLD analysis project Ga0208864, IMG submission 184542) | Freshwater microbial communities from Crystal Bog, Wisconsin, USA - MA0.5M (SPAdes) | ecosystem: Environmental > Aquatic > Freshwater > Lake | place: Crystal Bog, Wisconsin, USA...
TCCGTGGAGGACGGCCCGCGCCCGTCTGCGTTCCGTCAGGTGCCGCCTGGCTGCTGCTCGCGGTCGCGGCCCTGTCGGCGGCCGGTTGTGGCCGCACGCCCGCCGCGGCGTACCGACTCAACATGGTCGAGGCCGCCAAGCAGCGGCTGACGACGGAGCAGCAGCGGCAGGTCGCGACCGTGCTCGAGGCGATGTTCGGCACCCCCGACGAGCCGATCGCGTTGGCCGAGACGGGCCTCGACGAGGCCAAGCTGCGGCTGGCGTCCGGACCGGTGCGGTCGGACATCGTGGGCCGGAAGAACGGCCTCTACCGTGAGCACTGCGTCCACTGTCACGGCATCTCCGGCGACGGCCTGGGGCCGACGGCGGCCTTTCTCAATCCCTACCCGCGTGACTACCGTCCGGGCGTGTTCAAGTTCAAGAGCACCGAGCGGGCCGACAAGCCGACCCATGCCGACCTGCTCCGCATCCTCCGCCAGGGCATTCCCGGCACCTCGATGCCGTCGTTCGCGCTCTTGAGCGAGCCGCAGATCGACGCGCTGGCCGAGTATGTGAAATACCTGAGCATCCGCGGGGAGACCGAGCTGGCCCTGATGCGGGCGTTCTTCGAGCTCGACGACGACGCCAAGGGGAAGCTGCCGGAGACCCGTGAGTTTCTCGTCGACGAGACGCTCACGCCCGTCGCCGAGAAGTGGAAGGCGGCCGCCGCCGCGCGGATCCCCGTGCCCGACATGCCGGCCGACATCGACCTGACGGCGTCGATCGCCAAGGGCCGCGAGCTCTTCTACGGCGACAAGGCCAATTGCGTGAAGTGCCACGGCGTGACGGGCCTCGGCGACGGTCAGGCCAACGACTACGACGATTGGAACAAGACCATCGTCGAGTGGAAGAAGGAGGTCGCGGGCGAGAAGGACGCCACCGCGGCCAGCCTCGGGCGGGCGGTGCTCGCCGGCGACGCCCTCAAGCCGCGGACGATCCCGCCGCGCAACCTCCGGCAGGGCATCTACCGGGGCGGACGCCGGCCGCTCGATCTCTACTACCGCATCCACGCGGGGATCAACGGCGCACCGATGCCGGCGGCCAAGGGCACGATCTCCCCCGAGGACATCTGGCACATCGTCAATTACGTCCGCTCACTCCCGTACGAGTTCGACGGCGAGCTCGGAGCCGACCGGCCGATGGTGGCGAGGGACAGGTTCTGACCCGCGGCGTGCCGTCCGGCCACCGGGCCGGCGGTGATGCCGCCGTTCGACTGACACGAGCGCCCGGCCGAGACGCCGTTCACGTCGCCGCGACGACAACCGACGACACGACCACCGACAACACAACCACCGACACCAGGACCCACGAGGACAGCACACATGAACGGTCGCTTGGGCGGCATCTTCTGGGCGTTATTGTTCCTCGCCGTGCCCGTGCTGGGTGTGGCCTGCTTCGCCGTGGCGCCGGCTTACGACATCTGGCTGCCGAAGGACGTGTCGCACCACGGACACGCCATCGACGGACTGTTCCTCTTCATCCTCGCGCTCACCGGCGTCGTCTTCATCGGCACGGAGATGCTCCTGTTCTGGTTCATCTGGAAGTACGACGCCAACAAGGCCAAGGGGCCGGCGACGTACATCCACGGCAGCCACGCGCTCGAGGTGATCTGGACGATCATCCCTGCCGCCACGCTCCTCTTCCTGGCGATCTACCAGATGAACACCTGGGCCGACGTCAAGATGCGGCGGCCGGCCATGGCGCCGACCGTGGAGGTGGTCGGGCGGCAGTTCGAGTGGCGGCTGCGGTATCCCGGCCGCGACGGCATGCTCGGCACCGCGGACGACATTTTCCTCACCAACGATCTGCACGTGCCCGTCGACGAGGACGTGCTCGTCCAACTCAAAAGCATGGACGTGCTGCACAGCTTCTTCCTGCCCAACCTGCGGATCAAGCAGGATGCGGTTCCGGGCATGAAGATCCCGGTCTGGTTCAAGGCCAAGGAGACCGGGCAGTTCGACATCGTCTGCGCCGAACTGTGCGGCTGGGGCCACTACAAGATGAAGGGCCGTATCACGATCGAGTCGCGGGCCGATTTCGACCGCTGGCTCGAGGAGACCTACGCCCGCCAGCAGGCGACCCAGCCGGCCCCCGAGGACGTGCCGGCGGCGACCGCCGAATGATCAGGTTCGACGATCCGTTCCGCCGTCAATGTCCACAGCGTCCGCCGATCCTCCGACCGTTTCCGTCCCACCGCCTTCCACACCGCAGCCCGTTCACAGGTTCCTTCCCGGAGACACTCCGATGAGCATCGCCTCAACCCCGGCCCTCACCCACGGCACGTCGCACGGCCCTTCGCCGGCCCGCAGCCGGCGGCCGATCGCCGAGTTCCTCTCCACCTACGTGTTCTCGAAGGACCACAAGGTCATCGGGCTGCAGTTCCTCTTCTCGACGCTGCTGTGGTTCCTGATCGGCGGGCTGCTGGCCCTCGCCGTCCGCTGGCAGGTCGCCTGGCCCTGGTCCGACGTGCCGGTGCTCGGCAAGCTCTTCGCGCAGCAGGGGGGCCAGATGAGCCCCGAGTTCTACACGATGCTCTTCACGATGCACGCCTCGGTGATGATCTTCCTCGTGATCATCCCGATCCTCGCCGGCGCCTTCGGCAACTTCCTCATCCCGCTGATGATCGGGGCCGACGACATGGCGTTTCCGACGCTCAACATGCTTTCCTACTGGTTCATGTGGCCCGCGTTCTTCTTCTTCGGTGCGAGCTTCTTCGTCGAGGGGGGCGCGGCGTCGGGCGGCTGGACGAGCTATCCGACGCTCTCCACGAACATCGCCTCGTCGCCGGGCAGCGGCTGGGGACAGACGCTCTGGCTCCTCGGGCTGACGATGGTGGGGGTCTCGAGCATGCTCGGCAGCGTCAACTACATGACGACGATCATCCTCATGCGGGCGCCCGGGATGACGATGTTCCGGCTGCCGATGACGATCTGGGCGATGTTCATCACGGCCATCCTCCAGGCCTTCGCCCTGCCCGTGCTCACCGCCGCCGGCTTCATGCAGGTGGCCGACCGCACCCTCGGCACCGGCTTCTTCTCCCCCGAGGGCAACATCGTCAACAACACGCTCACGGGCGCCGGCGGCGGCCAGCCGCTCCTCTGGCAGCATCTCTTCTGGTTCTACAGCCACCCGGCGGTCTACATCATGATCCTGCCCGCCATGGGCATGGTGTCTGACATCCTCACCTGTTTCGCCCGCAAGCCGCTCTTCGGCTACCGGCCGATGGTCTACTCGGTCGCCGGCATCGCGGGCCTCGGCTTCATCGTCTGGGGCCACCACATGTTCATGTCGGGAATGAACCCCGCCCTCGGCGTGACGTTCATGGTGTCGACGATGATGATCGCGCTGCCGAGCGCCGTGAAGACGTTCAACTGGCTGGGAACGATCTGGGGCGGCCGGATCCAGTTCACCACGTCCATGCTCTTCGCGCTGTCGTTCGTGTCGATGTTCATCATCGGCGGCCTGTCGGGCATCTTCATGGCCGCGACGCCCGTCGACATCTTTATCCACGACACCTACTTCATCGTGGCCCACTTCCACTACGTCCTGTTCGCCGGCACGGCGATGGGCGTGTGGGCCGCGATCTACTTCTGGTTCCCGAAGATGTTCGGCCGCACGATGAACGAGTTCTGGGGCAAGGTGCACTTCTTCCTCACGTTCATCTTCATGAACGGAACGTTCTTCACGATGCACATCCTGGGCGCGGTGGGCTTCCCGCGTCGGCTCGCCGACGCCTACCACTACGAGACCTTCCACCACCTGCAGCCGCTCAACGCCTTCATGACGTGGTGCGCGATCGGCATGGTCGCCTCGCAGGCGATCTTCGCCGTGAACTTCTTCTGGAGCATGTTCTTCGGCCCCGTCGCCGGACGGAACCCGTGGAACTCGAACACGCTCGAGTGGACGGCGCCGAGCCCGCCGGGCCACGGCAACTTCGACTTCCAGCCGGTGGTCTACCGCGGCCCCTACGAGTACTCGGTGCCCGGCGTCGAGAAGGACCACCTCATGCAGACCGATCCGCCCAACGCGGCGGCGCTCGTGGCGGCGGCGGCGGCACACTGACCGGGCGACCGGCGAAGCGAAAGGAGACCGCGGTTCGGTGGCGACCGGCGACGGGCCGGTGACCGAGGCTGTGGGATCGGGACGATGCAACGTTCGACACCAAACTGGCCGCGGATCATCGCCGGCGTCCTCGTCGTCGTCACCGGTCTGCAACTCTGCTCGGGCGCGCTGGTCACGACCTACGACGCTGCCATGGCCGTGGACGACTGGCCGACGACCCGCGGGCACAACATGTTTCTCTTTCCGCCGGCCGAATGGCTTTACGGCCCGTTCGACCTCCTACTCGAACACGGCCATCGGCTCTGGGGCACGGTCGTGGGGATGCTGACGCTCGCGCTCGCGGCGGCCTGCTGGTCGGGCACGACGCGGCCGGCGGCGCGGTCGCTGGCCGCCGCGGCCGTGGGACTGGTGATCCTGCAGGGGCTCGTCGGTGGCTTCCGCGTGCTGCTCGACGACCAGACCGTCGCCAAGGTGCACGCCTGCGCGGGCCCGCTCTTCTTCGCCGTGGTCGTGGCGATCGCGGCGCTCGTGCGGCGGGGCGGGGCGGAGCCGACGGTCGCGTCGCGGTTCGCCGTCGCGACGACGATCGGCCTCGTGGTGGCGGCCTACCTCCAGCTCGTCGCCGGCGCCCAGCTCCGGCACCTCGACGCCGGCGTCGCCCCCAGCACGTTCCACGCGCTCGTCGCGACGCATCTCGCGGGGGCGGCCGCCGTGGCGGCGCTCGCGGCGGTGGCGGTGGTCGCCACGCGTGCAGCGGCCCCGCGGCCGCGGCGTTGGTCGCTCGTGATCCTCGGGCTCGTCGGCTGCCAGATCGGCCTCGGCGTCGGTGCCTGGATCGCGAAATACGGCGTGCCCTCGGCGCTCGTGCCGGAATCGTGGCGGTTCTCCGAGCCGATCGTGGCCCGCAGCGGCGTCGGGGCGGCAATCGTCACCGGCCACGCCGTGCTCGGCATGCTGATCCTCGGGGCTGCGGTGGCGCTGGCACTCGCCGCCGGCGCGCTTGTCAGGCGGCCGGCGACGGTGGCCGTGGGCGGCCGCAAGGAGGCCTTCGCATGACGCCTCCAGCCGGATTCGCCACCGCCGAACTCGTCGCCGAATGCGGCCCGGTCGCCGCCGGACAGGTGTCGGTCGGTCCTGTGTCCGCCGGCCGCATGTCCGACGGCCGCATGTCCGCCGGCCGGATCGCCGGCACGGTCGCCGCAGTGGCGGCCGAGGTCGGCCAGCTCGTAAGGCCGCGGATCGCGGTGATGGTGCTCGCCACCGTGGCCACGGCCTTCTGGCTCACCGCGGGCCGTCCCGCCGCCGCCGGGTCGTTCCTCGCGCTGCTGACGGGCACGGCGCTCGTGGCGGCGAGTTCGAGCATCGCCAACCAGATTCTCGAGCGGCGCACCGACCGGCTCATGCCCCGCACGGCGCGACGGCCCGTCGCGGCCGGACGCATGAGCGTCGCGACCGCGACGATCCTGGCGACGGCCACGCTCGTCGCCGGTGTCGCCGTGACGACGGCAGCGGCCGGCTGGCGGCCGGCAGCAGCTGCGGTGGCCACCTGGCTTCTCTACGTGGTCGTCTACACGCCGCTCAAGCGTCTGACACCGTTGAACACCGCGGTGGGCGCCGTGGCCGGCGCGCTGCCCGTCGCGATCGGCTGGCTCGCCGCCGGCGGGCCCGACCGGTTGGCCGGCGGCGACGCCGCCGGCGCGTTGGCCGCGGCCGCGCTGGCCACCGTGCTCTATCTCTGGCAGTTTCCCCACTTCATGGCGATCGCCTGGCTCTACCGCGAGCAGTACGCGGCCGCCGGCCTGCGCATGCTCACCGTCGTCGACCCCAGCGGCCTGCGGGCGGCGGGCCAGTCGCTCGCCGCAGCGCTCGCGATGGTGCCGGTGAGCCTCGTGCTCGCCGTGCCGTCGGGGAGCCCGCGGCTGTTCCTCGCGGCGGCCGTGGCCTCCGGCGTCTACGTGCTCGCCACGGTCCGCTTCGCCGTCCGCCGCGACCGCTCCGGCGCCCGCACGCTCCTGCTCGTCTCCCTCGGCACGCTCCTCGGCCTGCTCACCGCGGCGGTGACGCTCGGCCGGCCGTCCTGATTCCGCATCCCCCGGCAACACCCCACCGACCATGACCGCATCCAGCATCTCGATCCCGCACGGCCACGACCATCATGGCCACGACCATCACGGCAATGGCGATCACGGCCACGGGGATCACGGCCACATCACGCTCCAGTATCAGCCCGGCCTGCCGCTCTCCCGCGGCAAGCTCATCATGTGGCTCTTCCTGTCGACCGAGATCATGTTCTTCGCGGCGCTGCTCGGCAGCTATGTCGTGCTCCGCTTCGGGGCGCCGGTCTGGCCGAAGCCCCACCACGTGCACTTGAGCGAGCCGATCGGCGCCTTCAACACGTTCGTGCTCATCTGCTCGAGCGTGACGATCGTGCTCGCCCTCGAGGCGGCCCGGGCCAACAAGTCGAGCCTCGCCAAGCGCTGGATGCTCCTCACGCTCCTGCTCGGCACGCTGTTCCTCGGCATCAAGGCCTACGAGTACCAGGCGAAGTTCGCCCACGGCATCTACCCCGCCGTCCCCCACGGACGGGTCTACGAGAAGCCCGACCTCTACTACGGGTCGGCCGTGCGGGCCCGGCTCGGCGAGCCCGCCATCATCGACCGGCTCAAGGAAATCGACGAGGCCCCGGCCGGCAGCCTCAAGCCCGAGCAGGAGGCGGCCCGCGGCCGGCTGCAGCAGATCCGCAAGATCGTGGCCAGCCCCGACCAGCAGGCGTTCGATCTGGCCGTGGTGGCGGATCAGGTGATGCCGCTTCCCTCCGACCATGCCGGCGGCTCGGGAGGCCACGGCGGCGGCCACGGGCTCAACGACGTCTTCCCGGAACTCAAGCTGCCGGTCGTCATTCCCGGGGGCAACATGTGGGCGAGCACCTACTTCCTGCTCACCGGTTTCCACGCGATCCACGTCATCGTGGGCCTGATCGTGTTCTCGATCCTGCTCCTCTACAAACTGGGTCGGCAGGACGCCGGCAAGATCGAGAACGCCGGCCTCTACTGGCACTTCGTCGACCTCGTCTGGATCTTCCTCTTCCCGCTGCTCTACCTGTTCTGACCCGTCGTCTCCCGATCCGTCCCCGACCGCCCGCGGGCGGCATCCACCCCCGTCGACCACCCCAGCGGCCCTGCGGCCGAGCGAGGCATTCATGAGCGACCACGGCAACCATTCCGATCACGGCCACGCCGCCCACGGCCCGATCACCCGGGCGGGCGAGACGGCCGACGAGCGGCTGGCCCACGGCCACGACGACGCCCACGGCCACGACGATGCGCACGGCGACGACGATGCGCACGGCGACGACCACGCCCACGGCGGCATCGTCCAGTACATGTTCGTCTTCGCGGCGCTCTGTCTGCTGACGACGATGTCGTTCTTCACCTACTCGTCGGCCTGGCCGTGGCGGGACCAGCCGCAGGTGGGCTGGGCGTTCATGATGGCGGTCTCGTGCACCAAGGCGCTGCTCGTCGTGCTGTTTTTCATGCACGTGCTCTGGGAGGCGAACTGGAAATACGTGCTGACGATCCCGGCCGCGATGATGGCGATCTTCCTGGCGATCATGCTCGTGCCCGACGTCGGCATGCGCACGCGCATGGTCTCGCAGGAGCGGGCCCTGCACATGGCGCGGCCCTCCGACGTGAAGCTGATGGAGCAGGCGGCGGAATCGGGCGGCGTGTCCGCCCCGGCCGCGCACTAGGTTCTGTCTGAGAACTGGGCCGGAAGTTCATGACCCGAGACCTTGCCTGATGCGCGGCCGGACATGCCGGGAAGGGGTGGGTCGTGAATCGAAACGAACGTTCCATGCTGCCAACGGCCTCACCGTCGTATCGACACCGGCTCCCCCGGGCCTGGCTCGTCGCGGCGGGCGCCATGCTCGCCCACGCCGGCTGCAGCCGGCCCGCGGCGACGTCGGTGGCCGAACGGGCGACCGCGGAGGCGGCCGCGCCGGCCGGGATGACCGACTCGCCGACGCCCGCCCCGGAGCGGATGCCCCCCGGCCCCGTCGCCGTGCCCTTCGAACTCACCGAGCGGTCGGGCACGCCGTTCGATTCGACGACCCTCGCCGGCAAGGTGTGGATGGCGAGCGTGTTCTTCGCCAACTGCCCAGGCACCTGCTTCCGCGAAAACCAGGCGGTCGCCGACGTGCTGCGGAACATCACCGACCCTGACTTCGTCGCCGTCAGCGTGACCTGCGACCCCGACAACGACACCCCCGAGGCGCTCCGCCGCTACGCCGACCGCTTCGACGCGCCGCGGGAGCGGTGGAAGTTCCTCACCGGCGACATGGCGACGATCAAGAAGATCGCCAACGACACCTTCCTGCTGCCCGCCGAGGTGGGCGTGCACTCCGAGCGGGGCGTCGTATTCGATCGGCGGGGACGGCTCCGCGGGAGCTACCTGCTGCTCCAGCCCGACCGCGTGAAGCTCCTCGAGAACCTGATCCGCGACCTGCTGGCCGAGCCGGCCGACGCCGTCGAACCGGCTGCGGCCGCCGCGGCGGAGACACCGGCACCATGAACCTCGCCGCCGCGGCCGCGTGGCTGCCCGCCGTCAACGCGTCGCTCAACGCCGTCGCCACGCTCCTGCTGGCGGCAGGATGGGTGTTCATCCGCGCCGGCAACTGGCGGGCCCACCGCGCCGCCATGGTGGCCGCGTTCGCCGTCTCGACGCTCTTCCTCGCCTGCTACCTCACCTACCACGCGATCGTCGGCCACGTGCCGTTCGCGGGGCAGGGAGTGGCCCGCACCGTCTACTTCACGATCCTCGTCTCGCACATCCTCCTGGCGGTGACGGTGCCCGTGCTGGCCGTCGCCATGTTCGCGCTGGCCCTGCGGGGCCGCTGGGCGGCGCACCGGCGGGTGGGCCGGGTGGCGCTGCCGATCTGGCTCTACGTGTCGGTGACCGGGGTGGTGATTTACCTCATGCTCTACCACTTCTACCCCCGCCCGACGGCCGCACCTACAATTCCGGAAGCGGGAGTCGCGGCTCCCGCGTGACCGCCGGCGGCCCGCGGCCGTATGGCGATCCGGCGTGCCGACGATGTGACGAGGCGATCACCAGCAGGAGCGTGCCCGATGACGATTTCTTTCCTGAGCGCGGCGGTGAAGTCGACATGGGCGGCGACGACCGGCGCGGCCCCGCGGGTGGCCCGGTTCGCGCTCGTCGCGACCGCGGTCGCCTGCCTCCTCGCCGCGGCCGACGCCGCCGCCTGCCCGAACTGCAAGGACGCGGTGAACACGTCCGACCCCGACGGCCTGAACCTGGCCCGCGGCTACTTTTACAGCATCCTCATCATGCTCGCGATGCCGCTGACGCTCGTCAGCTCGTTCGGCATCTACGTGTGGCGCGAGATGCGACGGCAGGAGCGGTCGGCCGCCGGCACGGCGTCGGGCGCGGTGCCGACGACGACCGACATGCCCGCCCCGGCCGCCCGGCGGTTCGATTCCCCGCTCGTCGCCCCCCCCACGTGAGCCCAGCGAAGCCACCGCCGAGGCGGGACACCGCGGCCGCGGTCAGGTCGCCCCGCAACTACCTCGCCCGGTCGGAGCAGCGACGGGTCTTCTGGCTTTTCATGCCGCCGGCGATGGCCGCGATGCTCCTCCTCGGCTGGGTCGAGCGGACCTGGCTGTCCTCCCCGCCGCGGCGCGGGCCGGCGCAGGTCGACACGCGGGTGCACGATCCGGCCGCCGCCGTCGCCGACGCGGTGACGATCGAGGCCGACCAGCCACTGCCCGAGGGGCCGGCCGAGGCGTTCGGCGCCTCGCTGCGGTCGCTGGCGCGGGTGCGTGACGACACGATGTTCCGGGCGGCCGACGAGGACGCCTGGTTCCAGATCTGGGCCACCCTCCGCGAAACCGATCTCGCCACGCTCCTCGGCAAGCCCGCCCGCCGCGTGGGCTTCACCGAGCTGTTCGGCCAGCCGCAGAGCTTCCGCGGCCGGCTCGTCAGGGTGCGCGGCACGCTGCACCGGCTCGAAAAACTCGACGCCCCCGCCAACAACTACGACGTGACGGAATACTGGCAGGGCTGGCTGGAGCCCGAGGGAGGCCCGGCCTCGCCGATCGTCGTCTACTTCCTGCGGCTGCCCTCCGGCATGCCGGAGGGGATGAAGATCCGGGAGCCGGTGGACGTGGTGGGCTACTTTTTCAAGCGCTGGGCCTACGCCGCCACCGACGCCGTGCGGACCGCGCCCCTGATCCTCGCGCTCGAGCCGGTGTGGAAGCCCCGACCGGCCGGCCCCGCGACCGATGGCACGATCAGCACCGTGGCGCTCGTGACGATGGCGGGCCTCATGCTGCTCACGGCGGTCGGCATCTTCTCCGCCGGCCGCGGCGGCACCCGACCGCCGGAGTCCCGGCCCGCCGACCTCACCGCCGCCCTCGCGGATGTCGAGCCCTTTTCCCCGGACGATGCCCTGCGACGCCTGGCGGAATCGGACCGCGGCGTGGAACAGGCCCCCAAGGAGTCTGTCCGATGACGACCATCACGACGACCATCACGACCACCATCACGTCCCCCGGTGTCGCAATCCGGCGTCGACCGGCCCCGGCGCTCCGCCTGCTCGCGGCGTGCGTGCTCGTGCCGGGCGTGTTCCTGCCGGCCGCCGGCCGCTGCGTCGCGCAGGAAGCCGCTCCCCAATCCGCCGCCGCGCCGGCGGCCGCCTCGCTCGCCGAATCCCTCGTGACGTGGAAGATCGACCGCGCCGGCCGCCGGCCGCTCGAGGAGCCCGGCCCCTGGACCGCCGCCAAGCAGGAGGTCGCCGTGCGCGTCCTCGCCCGGCTCGCCCGCCTGCCGTCGAACCGGCTTGCGGACTGGGCCGCCGACGCGGTCGCCGTCGAGACGCCGCCGGCATCCGACGCGGTGCAGGATCGTCTCGTGCGGGCCCGTGGCCAGGCCACGTTCGTGGCGAGGCTCGCCCTCGCGCCCGAGGAGGCGGAGGCGGCCGGCAGGAAGCAGCTCGAGATCGTGCGGCTCGTCGCCGACAACGGCACGGTCGTCGACGTGCTCGCCGATCGCGTGCCCGCCGCGTGGCCGCGGGGCAGGGCGTTTTCCGAGCCGGCCGGCGTCGTCGGACTGCCGCTCTCCGCCGCCGGCGCGGAATCGCCGGCCGCCACGGCCGACGCGCCGGGTGGCGCGGCCGCGATGCTGCTCGCGGCGCCGGGCGTGAGCTGGTTCCCCGCCACGCCGCTCGGCGGGCTGGGGGTCGATTACGGTCTCTTCGACACCGTCGCCGACGGGCAGAAGCTCGTGGCCGGCGACACGGAGGCCTTCTACGCGGTGCTGGCCGCCGCCGGCCGCACGACGCAGGAGGGGATCGAGGCGGCGGCCGGTCCGTCCGGCGACATCGTGCCCCTGATCGACCCCGGCCAGGACTGGTTCCGTCGCCACCGCGGCGACGCCGTCACCATCGAGGGCGTGGCGCGGCGGGCGACGCGGATCAGCGTGGACGATCCGCAGCGGCGGGCCGAACTCGGCGCCGACCACTATTGGGAGCTGTTCGTCTTCGTGCCCACGCCGCTGATCAAGGTCAACGACCGGCTCCAGGAGGATTTCCCGGTGGTCTGCTGCGTCCGCACGCTGCCCGACGGCATGCCCTCCGGGCAGCAGATCGGGGAGCGGGTGCGGGTGTCGGGCTTCGCGTTCAAGCGGTACGGCTATCCGCTGCCCGACGTGCGGATTTCCTCGTCGCAGGGGGACCAGGAACAGAAGGACCAGCGGCAGGAGACGGCCCTGCTCATCGGGCGGCAGCCCCACTGGCTGCCGGCGGCCAAGGCGACGCGGGAGATCGACGCCCTCGGCTGGGTGTTCCTCGCCATCGCCGGCCTCGTCGGGGCGGCCCTGGCGGCCACGGCATGGCTCTTCGCCCGCGACTCCCGCCGCCGCGACGCCGCGGCTCGCCGCGAACTGCCCGACCGCATCGACCTCCCCTGAGAGTTTTTCCGCCGAATGGCGGGCGGGACTTGCCGCGCGGCCGTGACGTCGCGACAACCTGTCTTGTTCCATCCCTTTTTCCAGAGGTTCACGCCATCATGCGACGAGCGAAGATCGCGATCATCGGCGCCGGGAACGTCGGCGCCACCACGGCCCACTGGTGTGCCGCCGCCGAGCTCGGCGACATCGTGCTGCTCGACATCCCGGCCACCGAGGGCATGCCGGCCGGCAAGGCGCTCGACCTCTTCCAGTCGTCGCCGATCATGGGCTTCGACGCCGGGCTCACCGGCACGACCAACTGGTCCGACACGGCCGACAGCGACGTGGTCGTCGTCACGGCGGGCATCGCCCGCAAGCCGGGCATGAGCCGCGACGACCTGCTCTCGACCAACGCCAAGATCGTCGGCGACGTCGCCGCGCAGATCCGCGAGACGAGTCCGCGGGCGGTGGTGATCGTGGTCAGCAATCCGCTCGATGCGATGGTGCAGCGCACGTTCCAGGTGACCGGCTTTCCGCCGGCCCGCGTCATCGGCCAGGCCGGTATCCTCGACACGGCCCGATATCGCGCCTTCCTCGCCATGGAGCTCGGCGTGAGCGTGGAGGACATCTCCGCGATGCTGCTCGGCGGGCACGGCGACACGATGGTGCCGGTGCCGAGCTGCACGAGCGTGGGGGGGATTCCGGTGACGCAACTCGTGCCCCGGGAACGGCTCGACGCGATCGTGACGCGGGCCCGCAACGGCGGCGCCGAGATCGTGAGCCTGCTCAAGACGGGCAGCGCCTACTACGCGCCCGCGGCCGCCACCACGCAGATGGTCGAGGCCGTCGTGAAGGACAAGAAGCGGCTCGTGCCCTGTGCCGCCTACTGCGGCCGTGAGTACGGCGTCGGCGGCTACTTCGTGGGTGTGCCCGTGGTGCTCGGCAGCGGCGGCGTGGAGCGGATCATCGAACTCGACCTGCTCCCCGACGAGCGGGCGGCGCTCGACAAGAGCATCGCCGCGGTGAAGGAACTCGTCGGCACGATGGACCGGCTCACCGGCCACAAACCTGCCTGAACGGCCGCGACGGACGGCGTTCGAGGGCGGTCGTGTGCGGCCGCCCATCACCGGTGTCCGACGGCGCGTGCGGGGCCGCGAGCCACCGTTCGCGCGCCGTTGCGGGGCCGGGCGACAGGGTCGACGACCCCGCGGCTTGCCCTGCTTGCCCCGCCTCCCGTCGGTGGCGTTCCGGGCGTTCAACAGCCGTTGCCGGGGGCGGGGGGTTCCGCTACAACCCGCCGTCCCGCAAGGGTTTTCGCCCGCTGGCCGGCCCGGCCTCGAGCGTGTTTTCTTCCCGGTCGTCGAGGTGCCTGATGAGCCGCCGCCTGCCGAAGAAGTCCCCGTCAGGCCAGCGTCGCCCCGCGGCACGTCCCACTCCCGCGGCGGCGCCGATCGACGCGGGCTGGCTCGGTGACGACCAGCTCTTCACGCCGCTCGGGCACGAGCCGGGCTACGACTATCCGCTCCTCGTCTGGCTCCCCGGCGACGCCGGCCCGTCGCGGCGACGGTTCGACCTCGGCCGGGCGATGCCGCGGGTGAGCCTGCGGAATTACATCGCCGTGGCCCCGGCCGCGTCGGAGGGAGACGCCCCGTCGCTCGGGCTCGACGGCGTCGTCTGGAGGTCGATCGAGCGGGTCTGTCGGCGGTTCGCCGTGCACCGGCGCCGGATCTTCCTCGTCGGCCACGGCACCGGCGGCTCCGACGCCTTCCGCATCGGCTGCCGTCACGCCCGCGACTTCGCCGGCGTGATCTCCCTCGGCGGCCCGTTCCCACTCGACGAGGCGCTCTTCGCGTCGCTGGCCGACGTGCGCCGGCTGCCGATGCTGCTGTGCTGCCGGCGCGAGGCCGTCGCCGAGGCGCCGTCCCACACCGATCGCGTGCTCCGCCTCTTCCACGCGGCGGGCGCGTCGCTCGCCATGCGGATCTACCCCGAGGGGGACGATCTCTCGCGGGCGGTCCTGGCCGACATCAACCGCTGGATCATGGACGAGGTCTGCGGCACCCCGGCCGTCGAGCCTTCGCTCTCCGCGTCGTGACCCGAGACCGTGATCGCCGTCCGTCGTCGCCGATCCTCACCGCCGCGCGCGGTTCATCGACCGAGGCAGCCATGCCGCCACGCCACGCCCACCCGCGATCCCCGGCCCCCGACGGCGACACGTCGCCGCGGGATCTGGTCGAGCCCCTCTTCGCCGAGGCCGCCCGCGGCTGCCGTGCGGCCGGCATCGCCCCGCCGCCGGCGAGTCTCGAGGTGATCGGCGAGCGGGGCACCGACGCCGACCCGCGGCTCGTGCGCGGCGTGCTCGGCCCGCTCGTCCACCGCGCCTTCACCGCGGCCGCGCACGCGGTCGGGGCGAGTGACGGCCCGACGCTCCGCGAGGTGCTCGTCACGAGCGTCGACCTCGGCGACGCGATCGAGATCGAGGTCGCCGACTCCGGCCCCTGGCTCGCCGAGCCGGTGCGGCAATGGCTCGCCGGCCCCGCATCCCGCGGCGCGGTCGCTCCCGAGCACGCCGGGCTGGCCCTGACCGCCGCCGTCGTCGCCGCCGAACGCATCGGCGGCACGCTCTCGGCGGCCAACTGCCCGGAAGGGGGCGTGGCCATCACGCTGCGGCTGCCGCGCCGGCGATCCCGCCGCATGGCCGCCTGACGGCGGCGTCGCCCGCTGAAGCCCCCGCCACCGCACACCCGGTCGATCCCCCGAACGCCGTCACGAAGGGCAGTGCATGGACGCACGCCGACCCGCCAGCCCGCTCCGCGACCGACCGCTCCGCGTCTCACCCGCGCAGGCGATGGCGCTGGGCATCGTGACCGTCTCGATCGGCTGGGCCGTCTGGCTGCTCCGCGACCGCCCGTCGAGCGAGGAGGTCGAGCTGCTCGCCGGCACGTCGCTGCCGTCGTCCGAGATGGCGATCATGGAGGCGGCCTTCGACCGCGCCCAGCTCGCCGACCACCGCACCGAAGGGGGCCGCGTCTGGGTGCCACGTAGCCGCCAGAGCGCCTACATGCGGGCGCTGGTCGACGCCGAGGCGCTGCCGCGGGAGTTCGGCGGCAGCCTCCGCCGGGCGCTCGAGAAGAACAGTCCGTGGCAGAGCCGGGCGGTGCAGGACGAGCTGCTGCGGGTGGCGACGCAGGAGGAGCTGGCGCTCGTCATCTGCTCGATGCCGGGCATCGAACGGGCCGCCGTGCTCTACGACACGGAGCCCCGTCAGGGCTTCGATGGCGGCCATGCCGCGCCGGTGCGGACGGCCAGCGTGAACGTGCGCACGCAGCCCGACGCCGAGCTCGACGCCGTGCGCGTGCAGGCCATCCGCGTGCTCGTCAGCGCCTCGATCGCCGGCCTCGCGCCGGAGCGGGTCGCCGTCACCGACCTCCGCAGCGGCCGCGTCCACGCCGGCCCGCTCAACGCCGAGGCCGACCGGGAGGCCGCCGCCACCGCCGCGGCCGATCCGCTGCTGGCCCGGAGGATCGCGCACGAGCACCACCTCGCCGCGAAGCTGCGGCAGGCGCTGGCCTTCGTGAAGGGCGCCGTCGTGGACGTGGCGATGGACTTCACGGCCACGACCGCCGTGCCGCCGGCGCCCGAGCCCGCCGATCCATCACCGGCGACGCCCGACCAGAAGACCGCCGACGCCAACGCGCCGGCGGAAATCCTGCCGTCGACGGGCCCCACGGCACCGGCCGCGCCGGCAGCCCTCGCCGGCGCCGCGCCGCCCGCCGGGGATCTTCCCGAATCGGTCATCGTGTCGATCGCCGTGCCCGACAGCTATCTCCAGGCCGCCTGCCGCGCGGCGGCCGAGCGGGCGGGCCAGCCGCGTCTCGAGCCCTTGCACATCGAGCAGCAGGAGATCGACCGCATCCGTCGTCACGTGCTCCCGCTCGTGCCCGCGACCCGCGACCCCGCCGCCAGGCGGATCGTGGTGACGGCGTTCCCGGTGGGCGGGCCGGCCACGGGCCGCCGCGAGGCCGCCGACCGTTCCGTCGCCCCCGCCCGCGGGCAGGCCGCCGGCGGCCCCTCGCCCGGCGCGATCCGTCAGGCGGGCACGCCGCGGGAGGTGTTCGACGCGTTGGCGGGGGGCAGGCTCGATGCGGTGCCCCGGCAGGCCTGGCTGGCCGCCACGAGCGTGTGCGTGGGCCTGCTGGCGGGCATGCTCTGGTGGCTCGGCGGCCGGCGCGATCCCGCGACGCCGGCGCATCCGCCGCGCATCGACTGGTCGATCAGCGGCGAGTCCGATCCCGCCGACGGCCGCGCCGAGAGCCGCGCCGAGACCCGCGCCGGTGGCGTGCAGTCGGCGGGACGCGCCGCGGCACTCTTCGTGGCCATGCTCGCCGGCGGCCTGACGGCGGGCGGCATCGCCCACGCGGCGGGGCCGGAACCGGTGTCGGCGCTCGCCCCGGAGCCGCTCGAGATCGAGGCCGGCACGCGGGAGCATGAGGCGTCAGCGCGGCGGCCCGCGTCCGCCCCGCCCGAGCGTCGTGCGAAGGTGCCCGC
>Ga0208864_1000301_pt1 | contig 16527 bp, 19 predicted proteins | sample CryBogmetaGMA05M_FD_184542 | JGI IMG/M metagenome (GOLD analysis project Ga0208864, IMG submission 184542) | Freshwater microbial communities from Crystal Bog, Wisconsin, USA - MA0.5M (SPAdes) | ecosystem: Environmental > Aquatic > Freshwater > Lake | place: Crystal Bog, Wisconsin, USA...
CCCATTGATTAATCATTGGTATTCGCGCCGGCTTTTCGACTTCTCTTTGCTTCCCATCCTTGTTGCTAGCTGTCTTCTCCGAATTCAGATGTGATTACTGGTTTCCATTTATTTGACAGATTCTGTTATTAGCAGTGCGATCTTGGGCCGATTTTTAGTTCTCTTTTCTTATTCGTTTTGGGCTTTTGGTGCGTACATTCTTACTTTAGTATCCTTGCCTAGGCGTGATGCTTTTCAGTGGATCATCAGCGAGTTATTGCCCAAAGTTTTTTGTATTTTTGATTTATAGCTTTTGTAACGTGTAATCGGGACGTCTTCGTTCTTCTTGTCGTTGGCCAGCTTTTGCTTGAGTTTTTGGCGGTACTCAGGGTAGTCACTGTGAGTGGCTAACGCCATAGTCTGGTCTATGAACTTCTGTCGTTGTTTGATACCTGTTTTCGTGTAACAATCCCTTCTTTAGTGCTCATTTCTATTGGGATGGCTCTTTTCTGCTTTTTGCTCTCAACCACCTACGCTGAATTGCTGGCGATCCAGCTTTTCTTGTTTTTACCCTCTCTTTTGTCGATGTGGGGATGGAACTATTGGCGTTTTGATCTTTACTCCTTTGAATCCAATGGAAAGCCTATGTTCCTGTTTTCAGCCTTAGGCTAGGCACTGCCAACGGTTTATGACTACTTTTTGGCCTCTTTTGTTTTGTTGTTATCGAATATCCTTGCTGTTTTTGCAGGGCGTATTCAGCTTGCGCGGACTCTAATTTTTATCCATGGAATCATGATTTGGGATGTGATGGGTCTGATCCTTTCCCGATCGATTGTTCTGGCGGTTCGCTGAGCTGGGATCGCTGCCCCCGGACGGGAAGGCGCAATATTCTGTTACAATGATTAAGACCGCTTCAGGCTTGATGTCCGCCCTGTACGCCAAATGCGCTAGCTGCAGGCATTCTTCCGGTTGTGAGGTGGGCAGTCCTTTTTGCCGTGTCTGGGGAACGGTACTTTCGGCGTCCTGGTCGTTGATTGATATTTGCCCCCATTGGGAGTCCCTTGGGGATGGAGAGAGTGGGCTTCCGAGTGCTGGCCGCCAGTTGGATCCCCGGGCAGTGGCGAGCCGGCACCGTTAGCTCCCGTGGTGCCCTTCTCAGGTGCCTTTGGGCCCCGTGATTGTTGCCATGAGCTTTTCGATCATTTCATTGGCTTCGGCAAGAGCGCTCGGCAGGGTTGCATGCCTGCCTTGAGCTTCCTGATCCCTTGGAGAGTCAGTTTTTGATTGACGCCAATGCTCGTCTACCGAGAAGCCGTAGAGGCTTTTGAAGGCCCGTCTTTCGCCTGGGTTTCCTGTCATGCCAGCTGATTGATAGAGGTCTTCTTGAAGGCTTTTCGGTGCCAGCTGGATCAGCGCAAATAGCACTTTGCATTTGTAATCCCTGAGGTAGGTGCTGGCACTGAGCCCATAAAATCGTAGATAGACCTCGTTCACCTTTCGGGCGTGTAGGCCAAGGTGCTGGTGTATGTCTGAAGCCACGATGCCTTTGGCATAGTTGTTGTCGATGAATTCAGCTGATTGTTTCAGTAGCTGAATCCTTTGGTTTGTGTCCGACCAGCGGGTTGCAACCTGTAGTTTTTTGCTCCATCTTTGCGTGGTTTTCTTTTTACTAGAGGTTCCGGTTCGCTTCATGCAACGCTCCTTGTCCTCGTTGCAGCACTCCGCCGCATTTTGGCCCGTGCCCCTGGCCGCCGGCGCTGTTTGTCATGGTTTCAGCGCGCGCTCGGATTTCCTTGCCTGGGATACCGGTTGTGATGCATTATGCAGCATTAGCCCTTCGCTTGATTTCGCCCCGTGGTGGATTGGACGCTGGATCCGGAAAAGTTTCCCAAGCGCATCGATCTAGAAGTGTCTGAGCAGGTGCTCTACCGCCTCCAGCAGATCAGCTTGAGAACGGGGCTTTCGATCACGGAGATCGCTTCTGCTTTGGTTGCCCAGGGGGCCGAGCTGTCCTTCCGCCCCGACCAGGAGCTCTAGGAGCCCAAGTCTGTCCTGCCGGAAGGGCTGCCTTCAGGTTTGGTTTCCTGCAAGTCGGGCCTGCCGCCCAGGCGTTACGCGCCCGTTGCTTTGCCCGCCAGACCATTTTCAATTAAGAAGGCCGCAAGGTTGCTCACCGAGCGCCCCTCTTTGAGACTTCGCTCACCGAGGGCTTTAAATGCCGCGTAGGAGAGGGTGACAGAGATCCTTCGGGGACTTCCTGCTCCAATGGCGACCTTGCTTTCAGCTTTTGATTCGCTTGGCACGCTTCTGCCTTGGATCACATAGCTCAATTATGCTCTACTGCTAAGCCTGTCTCGCCTTTTCTTGCCTGGGGCTGTCTTTCTTAAGGATGGTTATTTCCGGGTGGATTGCGCTTTTGGATCATTGTCCTGGCGGGGTATCAGCCTGTTAACCGTGCTGCCGGTCCCATGCCCTGGTTTGTGAAGTTGGAACAGGGGATCGTGGCCAAGTCGCAGTTCGATGCGGCGATCCCAGAGCACTTGGCTTGGCTGCAAAACCTGGCATCGGCGGGTCACCAGCCCCGCAGTGGCTATTGGGCCGATTGCAAGGGTCTCAATGGCGATGGGGCCGGAGGGATGTTGCTGTTTTGGGCGCTGGATTGGGCCGAGGCCCAATCGCTTATCGGCACCGATCCCCTGATCCAGCAGGGTTGCGTGCGCTGGAGCCTGCATGAATGGAGCTTGGTGTTCGGGGATTTCGGGCCTGGGCTGTCTAGGAGTGAAACAGCAGAACTAGCCCCGATTTCAGCTGGTGAAACTCCCGCTCTTCCCGGCTGAGATCCAGCCCCACCTGGAGCCCTTCCTTGAGGGCGTCTTCAAAGGGTGGGGCCGTGGGGGCAACGCCCGAATTCCAAACCGCAGCAATCCCCACCGGGGTGGCATGCCAACGGAAGCAGTTGGTGATGCCGATGTCGGGCTCCTGCAGAGCTTCTTCAAGGAGTTCGCGAATTGGCATGGTCTTTGCAACCTGCCCTCCAGCATCGAGACCCTTTTGGGCTGCGGCAATTAGCTGAGAATTTTCGTGATGAAAGGGGCCACTGCAACCGTAGTCATGGTCCCCACCGCCAGCAGCAGGGCTGCGCCAACAAGCCAGATCTGCTCCAACCTTTTGCCCATCGCCAGGAGCTGGCCAATGGCCGCCGGATCGGGGGCCCTCAGGTCCGCCCCGAGGATCGGCTTAACCTTGATCTGGCCCCCATAGCAATTGGCCCCTCCGAGTTGCACTTGTCCCACCAGGGCATAGGCCGCCTGGGAAACGCCCGCATTGGGGGATGGATCGGCAGCACCTTCGCGTAGGGCAGTCCGCAGGGTTGGACCACACCTCAGGAGGGCATTCCCCAGGCTTCGACCTGAGGCCAGCGGCAGGGTGAGTGCCACCAGCCGGCAGGGCAGCCACACGAGTAGGTCGTCCAACCTGGCGCCGGCTGTACCAAGCCATGCGAGCTTGCCGCGGCGGTAGCCGAGCATGGAATCGAGGGTGCTGGCTGCCTTGAAGGCCCAGGCCAGGCTGAGGGGGCCAACCCAGGCCGGATTGATGGCCCAAAGGCCAGCGCCCACCAGCATCCAAAACAGAGGTGCAAAGAGGCCGTCGACACCATTTTCACTGGCGGTTTCAGCCAGGGCCCGGAGAATGGCAATGCGATCTAGATCGGCCGTATCGCGGCCCACGATCCACCCCAGCTTGCGCCGTGCCTCGGGCAGATCACCGAGTTGATCGAGCACGGCCTGCACCCCCTGCTCCAGGCTTTTGCCGGCCAGGGCGCTGGCGAGGGCGATCAAGAGCACCAGCCAGGCGATCACCTGGATTGGGCCCCGGCTCGCCATGGCCAGGTGTTCGATGCCCCAGCCGATGGCTCCGCTACCAGTCACCAGCACGAGAGTGATGGCACCGCCGCCGAGGCGCAGGGCCCAGGGGCGATCGCCGGCCAGGCACTCAACCACCTGCCTCAGCCAGGTGATCAACCAGCCCATCACCACCACCGGGTGGAGGCACCAACGTGGATCGCCGATGAGGCGATCCAGGCCACAGGCCAGGGCTACAAGTAGCCAGCCTTGCAAGATCGGGTGGGCTTGGATCAGGCGGTTTTCAGCCAGCTGAACATTGAGCGCAAGCCCGTGCCCACCTGTTCGATCGGATGCTGGGCGTCCCGCGCGCGGATTTTCTGCATTTCAGGCTTGCCTGCATCGCATTCGGCCACGAAGTTGCGGGCGAAGGTGCCGTCCTGGATATCGGCCAGGATGCGCTTCATCTCGGCCTTGGTTTCAGCTGTGATCAGGCGGGGGCCACTCACATAATCGCCGTATTCAGCGGTGTTGGAGATGGAATCCCGCATGGCGGTGAGGCCGCCCTTCACCATCAGATCCACGATCAACTTCACTTCGTGCAGGCACTCGAAGTAGGCCAGCTCGGGTTGGTATCCCGCTTCCACCAGGGTTTCAAAGCCAGCTTTCACCAGCTCTGAGAGGCCGCCGCACAACACGGCCTGCTCGCCGAACAGGTCGGTTTCGGTCTCTTCCTTGAAGTTGGTCTCCAGGATGCCGGCGCGGGTCCCACCAATGCCCTTGGCATAGGCCATGGTCAGTTCCCGGGCCTTGCCGCTGGCGTCCTGATGGATGGCGAAGAGGGCGGGAACGCCCATGCCGTTTTGGTACTCCCAGCGCACGGTGTGGCCGGGGCCCTTGGGGGCGATCATCACCACGTCCACATCGCTGGGGGGCTTGATCAGCTCGAAGCGGATGTTGAAGCCGTGGGCAAAACTCAGCACCTTGCCAGCGCTGAGGTGGGGAGCGATTTCTGCGTCGTAGACAGCCTTTTGGAATTCATCGGGCAGGAGCACCATGATCCAATCAGCCTTGGCGCAGGCATCGGCCACGGTCAGCACTTCCAGGCCATCGGCCTTGGCTTTTTCGGCGGAGCGGCTGCCTTCATAGAGGCCCACCACCACGCTCACCCCGCTGTCTTTGAGGTTGAGGGCATGGGCATGGCCTTGGCTGCCGTAGCCAATGATGGCCACCGTCTTGCCGGTCAGCAGGCTGAGGTCGGCGTCGGTGTCGTAATAGAGCTTGGCCATCAGGGCTGTCGCGAGCGAAGCAAACAGCAAGCTTACGGATTGGCCGTTAAGCCTCGGTGGGGTGGGAGATGACGCGGTCGATCAGGCCGTACTCCATGGCTTCTGCGGCGCTGAGGAAGTAGTCGCGGTCGGTGTCCTTGGTGACCTTCTCCAGGGTTTGGCCGCACATGTCAGCCAGGCTCTGGTTGAGCATGTCCTTAATGCGCAGGATTTCCCGTGCCTCGATTTCGATGTCGGAGGCCTGGCGCTGACTGGTGCCGCCCAGGGGCTGGTGGATCATGATCCGGCTGTGGGGCAGGGCCAGCCGTTTGCCCTTGGTGCCAGCCGCCAACAGGAATGCTCCCATCGATGCCGCCAGGCCCACACAGATCGTCACCACGTCGGATTTGACGTATTGCATGGTGTCGAAGATCGCCAGGCCAGCCGTCACCGATCCCCCGGGGGAATTGATGTACAGGTAGATCGGCTTGGAGCTGTCCTCGGAATCGAGGTAGAGCATCTGGGCCACCAGGCTGTTGGCAATCGCATCGTTCACCTCCTGGCCCAGGAAGAGGATCCGTTCCACGCCCAGGCGGGTGTAGATGTCAACCCAGCGCTCGTACTGGCTGCCAGGGAGGCGGTAGGGAACGCTGGGGGTGCCGATGGGCATGGCTGAAGAAGGGTGCGGTTGAAAAGCTGGGCGAAGCGAGTGAAGCCCGGGTTAGCTGATTCCCGGGTTGCCAGGGCTGATTCCAGGGCTCATACCGGCGGCAACAGGTAATCCGGTGGGGAGCTCCTTCTGGCTGGTGAGCACCCGGTCGATCAGGCCGTACTCCTTGGCCTCTTCGGCGGTGAGGTAGGTCATGCGGTCGGAATCCTTGGAGAGCTGCTCCACGCTTTTGCCGGTGTTGTCGGCCAGCATCCCGAGCATGGTGCGCTTGTTGTGCAGCACCTCCTGGGCCCTGATCTGGATGTCGGTGGCCTGGCCGCGGGCGCCACTGCGGGGTTGGTGCAGCACGATCGAGGCGTGGGGCAGGGCAGCTCTCTGGCCCTTGGTGCCGGCCGAGAGGATCATTGCGGCGGTTCCCATGGCTTGGCCGATGCAAATGGTATGCACCGGGGGCTTCACGTAGCTGAGGGTGTCGCAGATGGCGAAGGCTTCGGTTTCAAAACCGATGGCATCGCCGGAATACCAACTGGTGCCGGTGGAGTTGATATAAAAGAAGATCGGCTTGTCGGGGTTGTCGAACTCCAGATAGAGGAGTTGGGCAATGATCAATTCGGTCACGTCGATGCCCAGCTGACGCTTGGAATCGTCGTCGCTGAACAGGGGCAAGCCCAAGTAAACGATCCGTTCTTTGAGCAGCAGGCTCGGCAGGTCGGGCGGCGGAGTGCGTAGCACTCCCGAATCTCCGTAATAGGGAGCTGACGCCGTCATCCGCGCACCACAACTGGCATGTGAGCGGAGCCTAGCTGGGGCTGCCGGCCTCCGGCTTGGGGGGGGACGCTTTGGGCTTGGCCTTGCGCTTGGTGTTGGAGGGGCCCGGTGCCGCTGATGCGGTGCTTTCGGCAGGGGTTTGGCTGGTGCCGGTGCGGGCAAACACGATGCGGCCCGTGGGGTTTTGCAGGGCTCCGGTAACCACCACCGGCAGCCGTTCGCCGATGCGGCCCCGGGCGCCTTCCACCACCACCATGGTGCCGTCGTCGAGATAGCCCACGCCCTGGTCGGCTTCCTTGCCGTCGCGGGCAATCTTGATGGGCAGTTCGTCGCCGGGCTGCACCTCAGGGCGCAGGGCGATCACCAACTCGCTCAGGTTGAGCACCTTGAGCGCTTTCACCTCGGCCACCTTGGCCAGGTTGTAATCGGCGGTGAGCAGGGTGCCGCCGGTGTCGGCGGTGAGCTCGAGCAGTTTGTCGTCGACGCCCTTCCCCTGGTAGCGGGTGGTGTTGACCACCAGGCGGCGGCCGTACTGCTCCCGGAGCTCACTGAGGAGTTTCAGCCCCCTACGCCCCCGGCCCCGCTTTTCGGCATTGCTGGAATCGGCCAGGGCCTGCAATTCATCGATCACGCTTTGGGCCACGATCACCTGGCCCTCCAGCAGGCCGGAATCGAGCAGGCCCCGGATCCGGCCATCGATGATCACGCTGGTGTCGAGGATCTTGGCGCTGGCTGGCAGCAACACCCCTTCGGCCACCAGAAGGGCTTCGGTGCTGCTGGGATTGAACAGGCGCAACAGGGTGCGTCCGTGCACCTCGGCCAGGTTGTAGCCCGACACCCCAAAAAACACATTGCTCACCACGGCCGCCAGGGGTTTGACGAACACCACCTCCCAGGGCAGGGGCAGGAGCAGGATCGGCGCTAGGAGCAAGTTGGCCACCAGCAGCCCCAGGATGAGTCCTACGGCCCGGCTCACGAGCAGGTCGGTGGGCATGCTGCGCACCTGCTGCATCAGGGTTTTGCGCAGATAGCCGAACACCAGTCCGGCCACCAGGCCCGCAGCAGCTCCCACGGCCGCGAGGATCCAGGTGAGCTGCTCGAGGTTGGGGATGCGGATCAACTGCTGCTCCGGCAGGAGATCGACCCCCAGCCAGCCAGCGGCGGCCCCGGAGATCACAAACAGGACCAGGATGAGCGAGTCCAACATTCCTGTGGTGTGTGACGTCCCGACAGCCCAGGCCGAAGCATGCCTGATTTCGGTCCATTTCGCCCGCCTGGATATCCGCCCCGCAGCGCTTATCTGCATTTGCCCTTCTGCCATCGGCGCTGTTTTTATTGCGACTTCCCTGTGGTGCCTTTGGGAGACCTGGCCAGTGGCGAGGCCCCTGCCCCTGGCGCAACTTCGATCGCCGCCTACCTAGGGCTGCTGCACCAAGAGATTGCAATGGCTCCCCTGGGGCCTCCGCTCTCCACGGTCTATTTCGGTGGCGGCACCCCCTCCCTGCTCACGCCGCACCAGATCACCGATCTGGTGCGGGCTTTGGGATCCAGGTTTGGCCTGGCCCCGGGGGCGGAGGTCACGCTGGAACTGGATCCGGCCAGTTTTGACCAGCAGCGGCTGGGCGGTTATCTGGCGGGGGGGATCAACCGGGTCAGCCTGGGCGGCCAGAGTTTCGATGACCAGGTGCTCTTGGTCCTCGGGCGGCGCCACCGGGGCGCCGATGTGGTGGAGGCGGCGCGCTGGTTGTCGGAGGCTTGCCTGGAAGGGCGCCTGGCCAGTTGGAGCTTGGATTTGATCCAGGGGGTGCCGCAGGTTGTTGGGGCGGGCCTGGATGCCTGGGGGCAGCAGCTCGAGCAGGCGATTGCCCTCCAGCCCCCCCATCTCTCGGTCTACGACCTGAGCATCGAACCGGGCACCGTGTTTGAGCGGCGCCAGCAACAGGGAGCCCTGGCCCTGCCGGATCCGGACCTTGGGGCAGACCTGATGGATCTCACCTGGAGCGCCCTGGCCGCGGCCGGCTATGGCCACTACGAAATCTCCAACTTCGCCAAGCCAGGCCACGCCTCCCGCCACAACCGCGTCTATTGGAGTGGCGCCGGCTGGTGGGGCTTTGGCATGGGGGCCACCGGGGCCCCGTGGGGCGAACGGGTGGCCAGGCCCCGCACCCGGGAGGCCTACGCCGCCTGGCTCGCCCAGGAGCTGGGGAAGGGGGGCATCGATGGACGCCGCGCCGAGGCCGCAGCACGAACGCCGGCCAGGGGGCTCCCCCTCGATGAGCGGCTGATGGTGGGACTCAGGCGCCGCGAGGGGGTGGCGATGGAGCCGTTGCTTGCTCTGCAGGGCTGGGGCCCCCAGGAGGTGGCGCGGCAGGTGGCCCAGCTGCGTCAGCGGCTGGCAGCCCCCCTGGAGGCTGGCTGGCTGGTGATTGAGGGTTCGCGCTGGCGGTTGAGCGATCCGGAGGGTTTGGCGCTCAGCAATGGGGTGCTGCGGGAGCTGCTGGCTTGGTGGCAGGAGCAGTTGGATGGCATAGCCCCCCAATCCAGCCGCGCAGGGCTTCTGCCCCTAGAGCCCGCCCTTGGATCAAGGGCGGGCTGAACGGGGGTTGGCGGCTCGTGAGGCCGAGGAGGTCGGCGGTGACGCGCACCTGGCCGTCACAGCGCTCGCCAGCCCCAATGCCAATCACCGGGATGGCCAGGCTTTGCTGCAGTTCGCCCGCCAGCTCGCTCGGGATGTGCTCGAGCACCACCGCAAAACAACCGACCTGCTCCAGGGCCAAAGCCTGGCGCTTGAGCGCTTCCTGGCTGGCTGTGCTGTTGCCCTGGCGGCGGTAGCCCAGTTGGTGGACGGATTGGGGGGTCAGGCCGATGTGCCCCATCACCGGGATGCCGCTGCGCACCAGGCGATCGATCACGGCGAGGGTTTCGGGCTCGGCGCCCTCGAGCTTCACCGCCGCCGCCGGGGTTTCCTTGAGCACCCGGCCGGCCGCGGCCACGGCCTCATCCGGGCTGCATTGGTAGGAGAGAAACGGCAGATCGCAGATCAACAGGGGCTGCTGGGCCTGGGCTGCAGCGGCCATGCCCCGGGCGGCGGCACGGCAGTGATGGAGCATCTCGTCGAGGGTGACCGGCAGGGTGGTGCTGTGGCCTAGAACCACCATGGCCAGGGAGTCGCCCACCAGGATGGCGTCGGCGCCGGCTTCGGTAACGACGGCGGCTGAGATGGCATCCCAGGCCGTCAGCACACTGATCGGCAGGCCCGCCTGTTTGCGGCTGGCGAGATCAGCGGGGCGCAGGGGCACGACCAGCAGCTTCGGGGGAAGCCATTGCTAGCATCCACACGACTCGGACCCACGCGGCCCTGACGCCTAAATCTGGTCAGGACCGGAAGGTAGCAGCCACACGGGATGCTCAAGGCAGGCGTGGATTCCGGGTCACCCTCTTCAAAACTTTGGAAGGCTTCGCCCTGAAGGGGCCTTCCGAGTCCGGTCTTCTTTACTCAGCCGCCTTGTTCTGACGGTTGAGCAGGAATGGGGGGATCTTGGCGCCCCGCTCCTCGGCCATTTGGGCAAAGGTGTTGGTGAAGGTCATGCCCTTGCGCTCGTTGCGGTAGGGGGTGCCGCTTTCAAAGCCAGTCGCAATCACGGTGACGTGGATCTCGCCCTCGAGTTTTTCGTCGATCACAGCGCCCACAATGATGTTGGCATCGGGATCCACCACGTCGTAAATCACCTCGGAGGCGGTGGTCATGTCCTCGAGGGTCATGTCCTTGCCGCCGCTGATGTTGATCACACAGCCTTTGGCGCCGTCGATGCGGGCCGATTCCAGCAAGGGGCTACTCATGGCTGCCTGGGCGGCTTCGCTGGCCCGGGAGCGACCTGAGCCCACGCCGATACCCAGGAGGGCGGTGCCGGCATCGGCCATCACCGAACGCACGTCGGCAAAGTCGACGTTCACTAGGCCTGGCTTGGTGATGATGTCGCTGATGCCCTTCACGCCCATGCGCAGCACGTCATCGGCGGCGCGGAAGGCCTCGTTGAGCGGAGCGCCGGCAATCGCATCGCGCAGGCGGTCGTTGGGGATGACAATCAGGGTGTCTACCGATTCAGCCAGCCGGGCAATGCCCTCCTCGGCTTGGCGCAGGCGCTTACGGCCTTCAAAGCTGAAGGGCTTGGTGACAATGCCTACGGTAAGGGCGCCCACTTCCTTGGCTACCTCGGCCAGGATTGGGGCGGCGCCGGTGCCCGTGCCCCCACCCATGCCCGCGGCGATAAACACCAGATCGGCACCTTGCAGGGATTCGATCAGTTCAGCGCGCGATTCTTCCGCCGCTTTTTGTCCAATCACCGGGTTGCCGCCCGCCCCCAATCCCCGGGTGAGTTTCTGGCCCAGTTGGATGCGCTTAATGGCGGAGGATTGGATCAGGGCCTGGGCATCGGTATTGAGCACCCGGTAGCCAACCCCCTGCAGGTCGGACGCGATCATGCGGTTGACCGCATTGCTGCCGCCGCCACCCACGCCGATCACCTCAATACGGGCGGTTTGGCTCGGGGTGATGCCATCGGGCTGGGGCGTGCTTTGCACCATGGCTGCGGGGATGCCGTCGATCTGCGGCGAGACGTTTTGTGACTGCATTATGTCGGCGATGGGGATCGGGGGCCCCGAGCGATGTCACACCAGGTGATGTCACACCGAGTGATCTAACACCATTTCGTCTAACACCACTTCATCTGACTCCATTTTTGGGGGGTCAGGGTTAATCGCGGTTTGGGGCGGGTTTGGCGTTAGGGCCATCCCTGCCGTTTGGGGACGGGGCTGGCAGCCCCAGTTCCGGTTGGTTGGGATCGGCGAGGTCGATGGACACCACATGGCGTCCCTTGATCTTGGCGGGCAGTTGCTGGCTCAATTGCTGGAGAACTTCAATCCGCCGGGCCAGCTGGCCATCAATGGGGCCGAGGTGGACCTGGCCTAGCCGGGTGCTCTTCAACCAGAGACTGCCCCCCGGTTCAAAGCGGATTTCCTGGAGATCGGGGCCGATGGATTGCCGTCGCTCGAGCACCAGCGCCAAGGCCGGTCGCAGCCGCTGCTGCCAGCCCAGCACCGCCAGGGAGTTGGCGGACTGCTGCTGGCTCCCTTGGCCCTGGCGGGACGACATCCAATTGCCCAAGCGATCCACGTAGCCCTGCTCCACCCCTTTGGCGCTTTGGCGTTGGGCCCTGGCCACGGCTTCCCGGTCGACCAACTCCACCCGCAGCCGGGGGGGGGCCATCAGCCGGCTCACCTGCACCTGTTCCACCGGTAGGGCCTCCTCGATCGCCGTGGCCATCGCTTGGGGTTGCAGGGCTAAGAGCGGTTGGGGGAAGTGCAGGTCGGTGGCAGCAATCACCTGATCGGCCCCAACTTGGGAGCTGCCCACAACCTCCACCTGGCTGGCAGCGGTGAGGATCCAGCCCTGGCGCAGCAGGCCATAGCCCAGGCCGATGGCGACGGACGTGAACACGAGGATGCGCCAGCCGTGGCGGAGCCGGTCTTGCCGTTTCTGCTGACGCAGTTGGCGGCGACGCTCCGCTCCAGGCGATAGGGGGGGCTGTTTGACCAAAGGGTGCTCAGAGTTCGCAGCGGGATCGGGCCATCAATTCGGCGATCCAGCGGCGGGCCCGTTCCGCATCGGAAAAGGGGAGGTCCTTGTGCTGGCCATTGCCCACCAGCCGCAGGCGGCAGGAGCCCTGGCTTTCATCGGTGAGGGGCGCTTCTCCGGAGTGCAACGAAAGCAGCTCCACCAACTCCAAATCCTTGATCACAAAGGAGTCTTCCGGCTGCATTTTGCCGGCTTCAAAACGGGTCCAGCTCAGCACCCCATCCACGAGCCGGGCGGCGCCACAGCCATCCAATTTGGCCAGTTCAGCCCCTTCGGCCCAGGTGCGAAACAGCGATTGACGCCGCCGTTCCAGCCAGCCCAAGGCTGCTAGCAGCACAAAAACCAAGAGCAGAGGTAGCCACAGCAGTCCATGACTCATGCCCCTAGTCCTCCCTTTTGAGCAGGTTGGTGCCATTCTCTCGCCCCTTCGATCAATTCGTGCACCAATGTTTCAAGCGGTAGGCCACTGGCGGCCCAGAGCATGGGGTACATGCTCTGGCTGGTGAAGCCCGGAAAGGTGTTGATCTCATTGAGCCAAAGCTCACCGCTGGCCTCGGCGTAGAAAAAGTCGACCCTTGACAGCCCCATCGCGCCCACGGCCTCACAGGCCTGGATCGCCATGGTGCGGGCCCGCTTCGTGACCTCCGCTGGCACAACGGCGGGAATCACGGTGTGGCTTTTGCCATCGCTGTATTTGGTGTCGTAGTCGTACCAATCGGCGTCGAAGCAGATTTCGCCCAATACGGAAGCCAAGAGGGGTTGGTGGCCGCCCCCCCGCACGGCGCATTCCAGCTCCCTGGCCGTTACCCCCTTTTCAATCACCAGTCGCGGGTCGAGGGCCGCCGCCGCTTCCAGGCCCGCCATCAGCCCCTGGCGGTCGCTGGCCTTGCTGATGCCAACCGAGGAGCCCAGGTTGGCGGGTTTGATGAAGCAGGGATAGCCCAATTGGGCTTCAAGCTTGGTGATCAGGCCGGTGGGATCGGCGCGCAGTTCCCGCTCTGAAGCGCAGACATAGGGCACCTGGGGCAGGCCGGCTGCGGCAAAGGCGGCCTTCATGGCCTGTTTATCCATGCCCACCGCCGAACCCAGCACCCCCGAACCCACAAAGGGCACCTGCATCAGGGTGAACAGGCCCTGGATGGTGCCGTCTTCGCCGTTGGGGCCATGAAGCACCGGCAGCCACACGTCGATGGCATCGGCGCCGGCGGGGAAGCCGGAAAACCCTGGTTTGGCTGGGCTCTTCGGCAATTGCCCAGGGCCGGCCGGGGTGCCCTGGGCCAGCACCGCATCGGCTACCTCAGCCCCCCACCAGCGGCCCTGGGGGTCGATGTAGAAGCAGCTCACGCCGTAGCGGGAGCCATTGCTACCCCCGACCAGGGCGCTGGCCACGGTGGCGGCTGAGCGAATCGAGACCGCGTGCTCGCCGGAGGCTCCCCCGAAGATCAGACCGACACGGGTGGGGGTGGTGCTCATGCGGACGCCAGGGCTGGCCGAAGCCGACCAAACTCAGGCCAGTTTGCCGCTGAGGGAGAAGGGGCGCACCCCTTCGATCGTCACGTTGACCAGATCGCCGCCCTGGTGGCTGGAGCCGTCGGCCTTGAGGGCGGGGAAAAAGGTGAGCCGGTTGGTGCGGGTGCGGCCCATCAGTTGGCTGGGGTCCTTGGGGTTGATGCCTTCCGCCAACACTTCCACGGTGCGGCCGGCGTAGCGGGCGCTGCGACTGCGGGCCGTGGCTTCCACCAGGGCATTGATCTCCTGGAGCCGCTCCACCTTGATGTCTTCCGTGAGTTGGCCGGGCCAATCGGCCGCAGGGGTGTTGGGCCTGGGCGAATAGGCCGCCGTATTGACCAGATCGAAGCTGATCTCTTCAATCAGGGCCAGGGTGCGGCGGAATTGGGCGTCGGTTTCGCCGGGGAACGCCACGATCACATCGGCGCTGATTGAGGCTTCGGGCATCCGATCGCGAATGCGATCAATGATGCGGCGGTAGCGATCAATGGTGTAGCCCCGGGCCATGGCCTTGAGCACGTCGTCATCACCACTTTGGAAGGGGATGTGGAAGTGTTCGCACACCTTGGGCAGGTCGGAGCAGGCGTCAATCAGCCGCTCGGTGAAATAGCGGGGGTGGCTGGTGGCGAAGCGGATTCGCTCGATGCCTGCCACGTCGTGCACCTGGTGCAGCAGGTCGGTGAGGGTGTGCAGGCGGCGGCCTTCCGGGGTGATGCCGGGCAGGTCGCGGCCATAGGCATCGATGTTTTGACCCAGCAGGGTGATCTCTTTGATGCCGCTTGCGGCCAAACCCTCCATTTCCAGCTTGATGGCGCCCGGCAGGCGGGATTGTTCCTTGCCCCGCACCGAGGGCACCACGCAGTAGGTGCAGCGCTCGTTGCAGCCATAAATCACATTCACCCAGGCGCAGACAGTGCTGTCGCGCCGAGCGGTGGTGATGTCTTCGAGGATGTGGTGCTCCTCGGTGGCCACCACCTGGGCGCCGGCCTCAACCTGGGCCAGCAGCACGTCGAGGCGGTTGGCATGCTGGGGCCCCATCACCAAATCGAGTTCGGGCACACGGCGCAGCAGCGAAGCCCCCTCCTGTTGGGCGACGCAGCCGGCCACCACCAAGGTGAGGTTGGGGTTTGTGCGTTTGCGCTGGGCCTGGCGTCCCAGGTAGCTGTACACCTTCTGTTCGGCGTTGTCGCGAATCGTGCAGGTGTTGTACAGAACCAAATCGGCACTGTGTTCGTCAGTGCCAGGGGAATAGCCCATGGATTCAAGAATCCCAGCCATGCGCTCGGAATCCGCCTTGTTCATCTGGCAGCCAAAGGTGGTGATCCAGTAGCTGCCGCGCCCGCCTTGGCCCGCCCTAGGGGCGGCAGGGGCAGTAAGAGGGGTGGCCATCATGGTTCCAGTTTCGGCTATCGCCCCATCCGATGGATGCGGCCCCCATCCCCCCCATGCGCTGCAGCCTGCTCCGCTTTCCCCTCACCAAGGCCGTGCCGCTGGCGATCAGCCGGGGCACCACCGCTGCTGTGGAGCATCTGCTGGTGGTGGTGGAGCAGGACGGCATCCGCGGCATCGGCGAAACCGGTGGCTTGGATACGGGCCATCGCTCCTACGACACCCCCGCCATCGCGGCCGAATTGGAGGCCGTGTTTCCCTTGCTCCAGGACCGCCGCTGCGAGCCACGTCAGGCCCTGGAACCCCTTCTTGCCAGTCTGAGTCCACCGGCCCGGTGCGGCCTGGATCTGGCCCTGCACGATTGGTGGGGCCAGCGGCTGGGGGCGCCGCTGTGGCAGCTCTGGGGGCTGGATCCAGGCGCCTGTGTTCCCACCAGCGTGACCCTGGGCTTGGGATCCGAGGCAGCGGTGCTCAACCGGCTCGAACGCTGGTGGCAGCAGTTGCCAGCCACCCGGATCAAGCTCAAGCTCGGCAGCCCCGATGGCCTCGGCCACGATGTAGCCCTGCTGCGGGCCGTGGCCCAGGCCCTGGAGGTCCGAAGCGAGGCCACCGGCACGGCGATCGAATTGCAGGTGGATGCCAATGGGGGCTGGAGCTTGGCTGGGGCCCGCTCCATGGTGGAACCCTTGGCGGCCCATGGGGTCGTGTTGCTGGAGCAGCCCCTGGCTCCCCTGGCCGATCCCGAGGCCGATACGGCGGGATTTGCCGCTTTGGCCCCCGATTGCCCGATGCCCTTGGTGGCGGATGAAAGTTGCTGGAACCTGGCCGATCTGGTGCGCCTGGCCCCCCATGTGGATGGCATCAACATCAAGCTGCTCAAAAGCGGTGGGCTCTCGGAGGCCTTGGTGATTGCCCGGGCCGCCCAGGGCCTGGATCTGGCCGTGATGCTCGGCTGCTACTCCGATGGCAGCTTGCTGAATGGGGCCGCGGCCCACCTGTTGCCCCTGGTGCGCTGGCCCGATCTCGATAGCCATCTCAACTTGGTGGACGATCCGTTTGTGGGTTTGGAGCGCCAAGGGGATCGGCTGCAGCCCCCCACCGGAGCTGGGTTGGGCATCGGCCCGCAAAAATTGTTGGCATGACCCAGCTCGATCCCCAGGCAAAGGTGGTGCTGCTGTTGCACGGCGGCACCGCCAACCTTTCGGGGAAGACGGGGCTAGCCATGTTGCGCTACCGGAAGGGGCCGATCGTGGCGGTGGTGGATCCCGAGTACGCCGGTGAAAACCTCCGGGCGATCACGGGGATCGACCGGGCGGTGCCGATCGTGGCTTCGGTGGCGGCGGCCCTGGCCCATGGGCCCCAGGTGGCCGTGGTGGGGTTGGCCCCCTCCGGTGGCCGTCTCCCCCCTGCCGTGCACGCCGACGTGGCCGCGGCCCTGGGGGCTGGGCTTTCGGTGGCCAGTGGCCT
>Ga0208864_1000302_pt1 | contig 16519 bp, 17 predicted proteins | sample CryBogmetaGMA05M_FD_184542 | JGI IMG/M metagenome (GOLD analysis project Ga0208864, IMG submission 184542) | Freshwater microbial communities from Crystal Bog, Wisconsin, USA - MA0.5M (SPAdes) | ecosystem: Environmental > Aquatic > Freshwater > Lake | place: Crystal Bog, Wisconsin, USA...
GCCCATGGGAATGCCGAGGCCCGGGCCCTCGGCATTCCCATGGGCACGCCCTACTTCAAGGTGCGCAGCGCCCTGGAGCGCCAGGGGGTGATCGTGCGCAGCTCCAACTACGCCCTCTACGCCGACATGAGCCAGCGCATGATGGCCACCCTGGAGCCATGGGTGGAAGAGCTGGAGATTTACTCCATTGATGAAGCCTTCGGCCAGTTGCACCGCCTCCGCGATGGGGGCGATCTCACCAGCTGGGGCCAACAAGTGCGCCACACGGTGCTCCGCCAGCTGGGCCTCCCTGTGGCCGTGGGAATAGCCCCCAGCAAGGTGCTCGCCAAGCTCGCCAACAAACTGGCCAAATCCAGCGCCAGCCATGGGGGGGTGTTCGATCTCGGTACCGTGCTGGATCCAGCCCCCTATCTAGAAGCGGTGCCCATCGAAGATGTGTGGGGCATCGGCCGCAAACTGTCGCGCTGGTGCAGGCTGCGCGGCGTTGCCAACGCCAAAGCCCTGCGCGACATGCCCAACGGCGAACTGCGCCGCAAATGCGGCGTGGTGGGCCTGCGGTTGCAACACGAATTACAAGGGGTGGCCTGTATCCCCATGGAGCTTGTGCCCTCCTCCAAACGGGAAACCTGCGTGAGTCGCAGTTTCAGCCAGCCGATTCGGGAGCTACCCCAGCTCAAGCAGGCGATCGCCACCTACCTGAGCCGGGCGGCGGAAAAGCTGCGGCGCCAAGGGCAACGCACCGGAGCCATCACCGTGTTTGTACGTAGCAGTCCGTTCAATGGCACCAGCTTTTACAGCCGGGCCGCCACGGTGAGCCTGGCGCTCGCGAGCAACGACACCGCCGTGCTGCTGGCTGCGGCTTTGCCCCTGGCGGAGAAGCTGTTTCACCCCCACAAACCCCTGCAAAAGGCCGGGGTGTTGATGCAACAGCTGGTGGGAGAGGACACCCTCCAGCACCATCTGCTGGTACCCCTGCCCGAAGAGCAGCAGCAACGGCGCCGGAGCCTGATGGCCACCATCGATCGTCTGAACAAGCGCTACGGCCAAGGATCGGTGCAATGGGCCGCCTGTGGATTCACGCCCCCCTGGCAAATGCAGCGTTCCCGTCTATCCCGGGCCGCCACCACCCGCCTGGGCGAGATCCCCATTGTTTATGCCTAAAAGGGTTTACGCCTAAAGCTCACGGCAACTGGGCCAGGGCCGCCTCGATCATGGCCGCTGTGACCGGAATCGTTTCCAGCTCATCGGCGTTATCGAGGTAGGCATCGAACGAGCCATAGCGCTTGATACAGGGGTCAGCCCCGGGCTCGGCGCAGGCCTCCTGCCAGGTTCCCTCCTCAGGCTTCACCGCCACGTAGCTGGCGAGGGCTTCTTCGAAGTCGGCCCCATCGCCAATGCCTTCGCCATGCCAAAGCGCCTCAAAAAAGGTCATGGCCGCTCCCGTATCGCCAACCCAAACTAAGCCGAAGCACCATGGCGCCCCATGCCTCACATCCAAGGCACAACCAAAAAGCGATCCACGGACGTCATTAAACCAAAACTGTCTCTGCGCTGGCTGGCTTCTGACGATGTTTCTCAAACAGCGCAGTGATGGAAGCCTGGTTGAACTAATCGGCACAACACCACTGTTTGATCCGTTTGAAGCCCACATAATGGGCCGCTTCCATGCTGGAGAAGAGCTGCAGGAAGAGGAACGGTTTGCCAGAGTGGATCTACACTTCCCCTCAGGAGAACCACTGCCGCGCTTGTGGCTCGACCCGGCCTATCAGCTGCATCAGAGCCTCAAGCCGTAAGGGATTCAGAGATGTCCTGTTGCACCACTTCTTTGTAGCCAGCACAGCGCCGACTGTCGAGTTCGGTGAGATAGCGACGCTCGTTGTAATAGAGCGGATGGAGCCCAAACCAACTGCTATGAGTGGGCTACGAAGTAAAAAGAGGAGAGCGGGGGAAATACGGGGAAAAATCCAAGCAGGTTCTCTGTTGTCATCACCCCATCTCAGCCCGCAGCGCATCCCGCGCAAATACACTGATTGTTCCCCCTGTTATCAGCTAGCCCGCTTAGAAATAATTGGCAAATAACCCCAGAGACTTCCGTGCATAACCAGAATATTGCCTTGATCCCTGACTGCATGTCTGAACAGTTGAATGGTGGCAAAAGATCAGGGGGTGGAAACACTAATACGCTGCCCAAACTTCTGACAATTCCGTCACCGCAACAATGACAAGCAGCTTGTTTCAGTCCAGCATTGCAAATACAAACATAGCCGCCTTTGGGCCATTGGCGACCGGAGCCATCAACATTACAACCACTCAAAACAATAACGCTTACACGTTCTAGCTAAATAAGGGTTAATCGGCCCTGCCTTTGGCAGGGCCTTTTTATTGCCTAGGCCATCTCCAGCTGGATTGACGTGACCCCCATTGCTGCTCCAGTTCTTATGAGAGCTATTGGGGTGATCAGGCCGCATTCCATTCCTGGAGGAATTCCAGGGGAGTACGCCACTGGAGAGCCGAATACGGTCTGTAGACATTGTACTCAATCCGGTGCTGTTCTGCCAATAACTTAGCTTCTGAAAAAGATAAGAATAGCTCAATATTTGGCCTCCGGCCGACTTTGTCTACATCCCGCCATATAGCTGCTGCCAGCGGTGATAGGTCGGTGCCGATACCTCCAAAGCACTGCAGACATCGGCGACGGTTTGGCCTTCGTTAAGCAGCTGCTCAGCGGTCCGCAACTTGCGGATGATCTGTACTCCTTCCGAGAAGCCTTCGGCTAAGGGTTTCTGGCGCTTGCGTTTAATGGCGCTTCACCTTGCCAATTCTGGCCGCTAGGCAAGCTCTCATAAGAACTGGTTCAATTTTTGTGGTCCACTTCAGCCTCCAAGGGAGGGGAGGTGGCAAACCCTTGGCAGTGGACTTATGGTAAAACCAATCAATCAAGACCAAGAAAGAGCTCCACGGAACAACGGCTTCCATTACCTGAAGATAGGTTTGCCGAAGCTATCTCTTAGTAGCGCAGGCCTGCTCGTAATCCGTGAAACCAAGCTGGAGGGGTATTGACAACCGTTTCCAGACGCAGTCTTGGATCTAGGCTGAATCGATCAGGTTTTTCAGCGGGTACCCGAAATCTACCGGCTCAAAAGAGCTTGATCTAATAATCAATAATTATGTCAAATGAACCAATCCACTCGTTTAGTTGTATGCCTGCCACGGCATCAAGACAGTAGCATTTGCTTTGAACATAATTAGCTGAAAAATCTGTGAGCCCGAAGTCTGCAAGCCCAAAGTCTGTGAGCCCAAAGTCTGCAAGCCGAAATAGCCTTGGATTTGCTCAGCCTTACGTCATTGGCGACAGCCTCTTCGATTACGGATCTGTTGCATCTTACCTTCAGAAGTCATTTATTGACCAGGAAACACAGCCAACGCGGAGCGGTCTCGCCTATCGTAACACCATTTACGTTGAGCAAATCCGAGGGCGCGGCCGTCTTGGCATCACGACTGAATCAGGGCTCAAATTCGCTTCCAATACCCCTAATGCCTATTATTTAGCACCTAATTCCTACATTACAACCAAAAGATTAGGTACTGAAGCTGAATCTTCATTTGCGTTTAGATGCGGGACCAGCGACAGCGACAGCTTATTTGACCTAAAGCATGCAAGCAGAAAGCCTGTATGCCGTAATAATCTTGGCTTTGCCCAGCTTTACGTCTTTGGCGACAGCCTCTCCGATTACGGATCTTTTGCTTCCTACCTCCAAAAGACATTTATTGACCTTGGAGCCAAGCCGTCATGGAGCGGTGTCACCTTTAGCAACGCCAATTACGTAGCGCAAGTCGGCTTGCGCCAACTACTTGGTATCCCTACAGAAACAGCGGTCACCTTGGATCCTAATATACCCTCACCCTATTATTTATTACCTAATCCCTTCATAGCCACCCCGACATTGGGTAGCAAAGCAGCACCTTCTTTTGCCATTGGAGGGGCGACCAGCGGCAGCGGCTCCCTATATGACGTCATGACCGTGGATAACGGGCAGGGAGAAATGGTAACCTACTCCTCATTATTCCCAAAACTAGCAGCTACAGGCCTACAAAGCCAAATCCTAGCGGCCTTAACACAGGGGGTACGGCCAAAGTCGAACGAACTGACCATCATTGAGGGCGGCTCAGACGACATTCTGGCGGCAATTGATAGTCCTAATATTCCCACTATTGAAGATCTGCTATACGGTCAAGTTCTCGTTAATATGCGCAATAATCTTATCGTTCAGTTACGAGCCGGGGGCAGTCGACAGTTGATAACCCAAGTCTTAGCACCCTTGCGTGGTGAGGTGAATGGAACTCCTTATCAGATGCCATTTCTAACAGGTCTTTTAGCTGCATCGAAAGATCCAAATGCACCTGATTGGATCGTTGAATGGGCAGATTTTGTAAACAACGGGGGGCTTGAACAATTCCAAAATGACTATGCTGGCATGGTCAAAGAAGTGAAAGCAATGTTCCCCTATGCCTCGATCACTTACTACAATCCCGAGTTTGGAGCGAACTACAACACTTTTGGATCACAGCTTGGGGACTTTAGCGACTATGGGATTTCCAATACGCTCGGCTATGCCCAGTTACAACAGGTGCCAGAAGTCATCGCCAATGATTACCTGTACTTCGATAGCACCCACAACACACAAAGTGGTAACGAAATGACTGCCAAAGCCATGTATCTGACCCTAGAGGCAAATAGCCTTGAGATAAATGCAGCCACTCTTGTAGATCAGAAGATGGGCAATAACAGTAGTAATGTGCTGATAGCCAACAACTTGAATACCGAATTAATCGGATTGGGAGGTTTTGACGTGCTCATCGGTCGGAATGGCAACGATGTTCTCTCGGGTGGTCAAGGCAATGATGAGCTATTTGGTGAAAGTGGTACGGACTGGCTTCAAGGAGGTAAAGGTTCAGATTTGTTGAGTGGTGGCAAAGGGGCTGATTTTTTCGCCTGGGAAGCATCTGATGTTAACAGCGCCTGGCTTGACACAATCACGGATTTTCAGGGCGCCAACGGTGATCGTCTTGGAATAACAGCTATACTCGATAAAGACAATCCATTTGACAATTCAGGCTGGACTTATATTGGTAATAAAAATTTTACAAATACAGCAGCACAGCTGCGTTTTTCGAACGGTTTTCTGTCTGGCGATGTGGATGGAGATGGCATAGCTGATCTCAATATCAAGCTTCTAGGTGTGTCAAATTTTAGTTCAGACTGGATTAGTTAAGCTCTTATTTTTCGCCTGTTTTTACGGTACAAACATGTTTACACAGATTAAACATTTCAAGCAATTGATGGCCATGCAATATCTTCTCAACTGCTACAGAGTCACCTCTTGTCGGACTATCCATCGACAAATAATAGATTGACTCTTGTGTTCTTCTGCTTGAGCAGCTTGGCTATTTTAGCCTCTATGACTTATGGCCTCTGGCCAACTTCGTCTACATTACCCTGAACAACTCCTTTCAGGGCTGGGCATTGGCAACTGGGTCCCCCAGATCCCTGCAGACATCGGCGACAGTTTGGTCTTGGTTAAGCAGTTGTTCGGCGGTGCGCAGATTGCGGATGATCTGTACTCCTTCGCAGAAGCCTTAGCCACGGGTATCTGGTGTTTGCATTTCATGGGGACCTCTCCATGCCAATTGTGGCCAGCAAGTTAGGTCTCAAAGGGACTAGTTCAGTTTTTAGGGACCACGTCAGTTTTCGGAAGAACTAGCTGGATTTTCCAATTTTTCTTTAACAATGTCTGCACCCTGCACCTAGCAGGCCCAGAGTGGCGGATAGGGGACCAGCATCCCTGTTGCTGCAAAACAAACAGATCAACTCCATGGCCCGATCCTTTACTGTTCACGCTGCTGCTGCTGGCCTGGCACTTAGCGGCTCCCTAGTGGTGGGGACTGCAAGCGCCAAAACCGTACCGGAACCTCTGCGGTTCGTAGTGATCCCCAAGGTGACTCACCCCTGGTTTGAGGCAGTGCGCGGAGGAGCTGATGCTGCAGCCCGGATGATCCAGGAGCAAACCAGCCGCAAGGTGGTGATCGACTACCGCCCTCCCGCAAAGGCGGATCCTGATCTGCAAGTAGCGATCCTGCAGGCGGCAATTCGCTCCAAGCCCAGTGGCATCACCATCGACCTCTTAGATGCGACACGGCTTAAACCGTCGCTGGAAATGGCGGAGCGAGAAGGTATTCCCATCACAGTGTTCGACTCGGAACCGCCAGCAGGTCTAACGATCCCAATCATCGGCGCAGATTTTTGCGAACAAGCTCAAATCACCGCCACACGCTTGGCAAAACTAATAAGTGGACAAGGTGAGGTGGCGATTATGCGTGGCGTGCCCACGGCACCAAACCATTCTATTCGTGCGGAATGCCAACGCAAACTGTTTGCCACCTATCCCGGCATCAAAGTGGTGGCAAGTCCCGCAGATTATGACAATGTTGAAATGGCTAAGCAGCAGGCCATGGCCACCATGAAGATGCACCCTCAGCTGAAGGGCTGGGTGGTGACTGATGCTGGAGGAGCCATCGGGGTGGGCCGCGCGATCCAGGCAATGGGCAAGCAGGGCTCAGTGCAGGTTGTGGGCCTCGATGACCTGCCAGAGCTACTAGAACTCATCAAAAATGGTGTTGTGGATTCCACAGCAGCGAGCAAGCCCATATCCCAGGGCTACTGGTCGGTTTTGACCCTCTGGCAGCAGGGCGTGGGTGCCCCACCGATCCAACGAATCGACACTGGTATCGCAGTACTAGGGGGTAGACAGCCGCAAAGTGAGCCGGCACGGACTCGCTGAGGCGACGCAAAGACTCCCCGCTGCGTCACTGTTGTTGAGGGCCTCGCTCACTCGCCCAGGGCTTCCGCCACTGCCCGCTGGAAGACCTCCTCCTCAGGGCTGAGGCCTGTCCAGCACTGGAAGATCTGCATGGCAAGCTGCACTAGCATTTCAACCCCGTCCACGATCGGGCAGCCCCGCTCCAGCGCCGTAGAAAGGAAGGGTGTAACGCGCGGGTTGGTAATCACATCCACCACCACACAGGCCGGATCCACCGTCTCCCAGCGCACGGGCACCGGCTCTAGCTCCGGTGCGCAACCCAGGTGGGTGGCATTCATCAGCAGCGTGGTTCCCTCCGGTACCAGCACCTCCCCCTGCCATGGCTGCCACACCGCCGGCACACCGGAAGCTCGCGTCACTGTGGCTGCCACCTCCTCCCCCTGCTCCTGGCGGCGGGTCACAAGGGTGAGATGGGCAGCGCCGGCCCAGGCCATCTCAACCGCCATCGCCCTGCCGGCCCCACCGGCCCCCAACATCACCACCCGCTGACCAGCCAGCGGCGCCACCTTTTCGATCGCCTTCACCACGCCCTTGCCGTCGTTGTTGTGGCCGGTGAGGCGGCCCTGGTCAATGGTGAGATAGTTAGCGGCACCGATGGCACGCACGTCATCGTCAATCTCATCAAGCAGCGCCATCACCGCCACCTTGTAGGGCACTGTGATCGCCATGCCGCGATAACCCAGGGGCGCTAGGGCCTTTACTGCCAGGGCCAAATCCGCCTCGCTAGCGATGTCGTTCTTCCAAAACTGCCAGGGAAGGCCATAGTGGGCATACACGGCATCGAACATGCGGTCGATTGGGTTCTCGGCCACGGGATGACCAAGCATCCCGGTCATTTGCTTCTGGGGAGGGATCAAAGCAGGGTCCATTACGTCTACCAACCACTCTGCACGAAGTACGCATCTGGAAACCCATCACCCGGCTAGCGAAGTAGTTGTTCGTATTACAGGGAACAGCTTTTTGCCTGCCTTGAGGGACAGGTCAGCTCTTACGTCGAAGAGCAGGCTCACTTCCTTAGCGGTAATCCCGAACGGCTGGCAAACAGCCACGATTTCCTGGAGGTAGCGAAATGTGCCGACCCCTACTACTTGCCAGGGCTGCTCAGGTGGTTGCGAAAATTAATTTCCATTAAAATATCTGACATTCTAGGTGGTTGCGCGCGAGATCAAAGATCAGATGCCTAAGGTTATTGCACTAAAACAAGAAGCATGAAAATCAAACCCACAATTATACTTTTTTTGACCCTGGGCCTTATATTTTTAATTTCCCATAGCGAATTTTCCCCGACAAGCGCTCAGGAGCTACAGCCCAAAGGGGCCACAATTGGCACCGCCAGCGACAAAGGACTGGGGAAAAATGCCGAGGCTCCCGCTCCCAATAGGCCACCACTTAAATACTCTGGATCGTCTTCAGAGCCAACTGCAGCGCTTAGGTTTGCTTGCGACCCCAGGAGCATTGGTATCAGTCAATACGAAGGTGGCACAGTTGCATACTGCAAAAAAAAGAATCTGGACGTTTCTGAAACAGACTCAGCTCTTGTAGAGATCAAGTCTGGTGCAGCCCGTGCACCACACTGGCATGACACCTGGGAACAGCAAGTACTTATCTCCGGGAAGGCAAAGACATATTTGATTGATGAAAAAGGCCAAGTTCATGAAGAAGTTTTAACGCAAGGGATGGTTGCCATACTCCCAGCAGGGATGACACATTGGACCGAAACCATCGGCAATCAAACGGCCGTCCTGGCACTATCTTTCCCGGCAGGCTTCAAAACCTTTGAACTCGGCGACTCTCTGATTCAAGTGAGGAAAAACGACAAAGACTGTGCTCAAGGCAGCAATACCTCTTGCAGTGCGAAGCGCAAAAGTCTTATTTTAATTGTAAAAGACGGACTCATTTAGAAACGACCAAGCCCATTGCAGAACTTGGTGATACGATTTCCCTTTTAACAATAATTTTTGCTGACTCCACCATGTCCCTATAGAATTTGCTATAAAATTAAATCATTAGCGCTAATTCAAAAACTGAGGTTGCTATGCACCGAATCCTTTACACCCTCCTTGCGATAAGCACAATCCTGTTGCCTGCTGCGTCCATGGCCGAGGGCCCGTCGTCTTCTGCAGCAGTCAATCGCCACCAGGCCCAAGATGGCGCGATCAGACTTTATGGCGCCTGCGGCCCGCAGAATGCCTTGCGCAAAGTGGCAGATGCATGGGAACAGATCAACGACCTGAAGGTCAAGATCATCTGCGGGCCAGAACCATCCTGGTCCCGACAAGCACAGGTCGACGCAGACATCATCTGGGGAACATCAGAACAATCAATGACCGCATTTCTGCAATCATTTCCTAGCTTCCCATCGAAGGACGTAGTCCCAATCTATTTACGTCCTGCCATCATCGCTGTCAAGACTGGAAACCCACGCCACATTCAAAGGTTTGAGGATTTGCTCCAGCCAGGCATCCGAATCGTCGTCACCGAAGGATCTGGCATTGCCAATACCTCTGGCACGGGCGTTTGGGAAGACGTAGCCGGGCGACTGGGAAATCTTGATGATGTCAAGCGCTTTCGCCGCAATATCGTAGCTTTTTCAACGGGTTCCGGCGCCAGTCTGAAGGCATTCCAGAAACTTAATGCCGACGCCTGGATCACCTGGCCTGAATGGGCTGTTGACAATCCCAAGGTCCTCCAGGAAATTCCCATCTCGACTGATCGAAGCATCTGGAGAGATCTGAATATTGCTCTGTCGACCTCTGCGGATCCACAAGCCGCATCCTTCCTTCGATTCCTCGTCTCCGATGAGGCGCAAAAGCTGATGCGTAGTGCAGGATATGTGCGCTAGGCCACTTCAGGACAATGGCATTACAGCCGCGCAACAGCACATAACCCAAGAGAGACAGATGAGCCAATCTGAATGGAATCATTACCTGGCTTCCATTGTGGCTTCTATTGCCACCAGCAGATTAAGTCACATCCCTCATGTTGGCCGCGCGGTTGCTAAATTCATTGGAAAATCAGCCTCGAAATAGCCCAACGGGGCTGGGTGACAAACTCGGCGTAAACTGATTGAAGTACTACCAATTTATTTGCAAGAACAAATATTCACAAAATCACTTCAAATCTTTACTGAAAAACTTGAAAGACTGTTCAACCGCCAATGCAAGAGGACGGTTTTACTTTGGCGGGGATAAGGGGGTCACGTCACCAATGGTCAGAAAGGTCGACCTGGGTCTGGCAATGGGCTCTGCCAGGGCTTTTATTGGTTTGTGAGGAGTTAATGGATCGCCTCTTAGGAGTCGAAACCTGGACAGACGCCGTTAAGCGATCCATTCCTAGCCCTGCCTTTGGCGGGGCTTTTTCGTGGGCTGTAGCTGGCTTAGTTCGGGGTAGCTGCCCATCGGCATCAGCACTCGTCCACCTTTGGGTCGTTCACGCCGCCTCCGGCGGCCAGCCCCCTTGAACCGCGGCACTTGGCCAGCCCTCATAAAGATCCCCCAAGACCATCATCCAAGCGCCTCTCAGCAGCACTTTGCTCATGCTGTCAAGGCGGAAGTATCCCGAAGGATCCAAAGCAGGAGTATGGACATCAACGCACTGAAATAGCACCAGACAGAAGTGAAGGCATACAGAAATGCCAGCTGGGCCACGGCGAATGAAACGGCAAGAGCCAACCCCAGCAAGCGCAACCGCCGGTAGGGATGAAGCAGCAAAGGAAGGCAGATGATCAGGGCATAGATCAGCGTGAAGGCCATATGGCCACCCGTAGGCGCCAAGGTTGGGGTCAGCTGGTAGTCGATCGAGCCGAGGCGCACGATCGGGTTGATTAGGCCTGGATTGAAGAGCAGTGGAATCCAGAGGCCGGCGCCGAGCAAAGCACCAAGGCCCCAAAGCGTTCGGAACAGGCGCCGCTGCCAAGCAGCCAGATGGCCTGCCGCCAGACGAAGGGCGGACCAGGGGATCCAGACGGGCCAGAGCGCATACGCAAAGAAGAGGTAGGCCAATAACACCAAAGGCAGCCCCGGGGAAGGAGCGGCAGAATCCAGAAGCAGCCAAACAACTCCCTCCAACACCTGCTGGGTGGCAAAAAGGAGCGGCATCAATGCCAGCGGCTGCCAACGTTTTGGGTCCAGGCGCCGGGCCATCGTGAGGCTCACGATCCCTACCGGGGCAAGGCCCACGGCCGATACGAAGCTGGCCGTCGCCGAAAAACACATGGTCCCCCTACGCGTGGTTCGGGGACCTAGTAGCGATGGTTAGGTCCTTCGTGAGGAAGGATGACACACCTTTTTAGATGGCAAAGGCCAGGCTACGGTTGTTTGCGGGATCATCGCCAACCCAATGAGGTGACTAAGTTCAGCTCTTTTGGCGGCAAGCAATGGGTTAAGACAGGAGATTTTTCCTCGATGTTGGACCCTATAAGGCCCCGCATAAAGCACATTACGTCCTTATTTACCGCAGATAGCCTGGGTTTCAATACTCTCCATGGGCAAGCTAGGGGCCGATTCCCATGAGTGAGTATTCGATTATATGCTCGATTTCATAACGCTGGAGCTTAAATATATTTGCAACGATTGCTTCCGTCAGCTCCACAAGACCGGCATCTCCATGCTGGAAGTAAATATACCACCCACAATCCCGTATCGCCTCGTAGACTTTACCGCCATATTTGCAGTCATCCTGTAGTAAATTCTTTGATGAAAAAGCTCCTTCAAGATGGTGCCTCAAGCCTTCGGCTTCCCAGCAAATGTATGCCACTGCATCTTCCATGGATACCGAAGGAGTTGGCCGCTTAGGACGCAACCAGATTCCAGGATGTGTTGACATCTGACCGCTGCACTTTGTGGACAAATATTGAGGGCAGGAGAGAACCCCTGCCCTTCCCGCCGTGCCGTGAGGCAGCTGGCTGGGAGCCTCGAAGTCCACCAACTAGGGCGGGGCTGGGAGGTAAATCAACCATGGCTGGACTGGTACAAACCGAAAGCCTGTTCAGCGGGTTTGCGGCAGAGGCGCCTAATCGGCACGTGGTGAACGCCCACGGATACAACAGCAAGGATTTCAGGGTCTGGACCTTGGCCAAAGAAATCGGTGGAGTGACGCCATCGGTTGCAACCAACTGGGATGGCCTTGAGAAAACTGATCAGATCGCTCGGGACACTCTCATCGATCGTTGCGGAATTGGATTCGGGCATGGAGGGAAGCCCTGCCCGCCGACCGAAAGCCAGGCTGATAGGCCCACCAAGACCTAAGCGGACAGACTTTTAGACGGCCCTGGCATCAGCGTGGACTGACAACCTGGGAATCAACCCAGATGTTTCGTGTGATCCTCCAAGAGCCATCGCCCTGCCGATGCCACACGGCCACAAAGTTGCCCTGCTCGCGCATCGGGCCACCTGCCACCACCGGAACAAGCTTCTCGTCAAATCGCCCATGTTCGATGGCCCAGTCACCCGCAGGCTCGACCTTTCGATCCAAAGCAATTGCGAAGATTGTTCGGACCTTATGAGTTCCTTCCTCACACCATGCAGCCACAGCCGCTTTCCCAGAGACCAGGGGTGCGTTCGGCGGGACGAAGACCACATCGTCGCTAAGCAGGCGAAGGATCGCGCTGCAGTCATTGGCGAGCATCGCAGCCACGTACGCCTTATGGCCCTTGTCAATCGCCTGTCGAGCAGAAAGTGCTTCGGCAGCGCCTACACCAGTACCGAAGAACGAGAGAAAGGCAGCTGCCAGGGTGAAGAGGAGGCTAGAACGGAGAACAAACAAGATCAGCGCTCGATAATTGATGAGAAAACATACGCCCGCATGATGACTTATTGAAGTCTGATTCACATACTGGAGTGACGTATGAGGTTAGTGCAGGGTGCTTGGCGAGACCTCGCCAAGCACCCTGCGAACACCTTGCAGAGATCTAGTAATCGCCAGAATTCTGAGCATCAAAACCGAATCAACAACTTCATAAAAGATGCTAGATCAACACCGGTTGGAAGGAATTTCAGGATGTCACATCGCACCAGCTCTGGGCAGTTGATGCATTCTAATGATTCGCTCATATGTCTATCAGTTGATACCCAAGTAGCAGTCATTGAAGCGATCAAAATCCACAAAAATGGCCCAGAAAGCTCCCATCTCTTTCGCGCCCAGCATGCCCACCCTACTACGTCAAGAGGGTGGTCAAGGGATCCCCTCAGCGATAGCTGGAGCCCTTGAAAGAAATCCTTCTGTGCTCTTTTTTCGCCCAGGGTTCCCCTTCCCCAGGCCGCCACATTCGTGCCTCCTGATCATTCATTTCCAGCCCATTGCCTCTCCCGGTAGTGCCCAGGTTGATCTGCCACTGGCTCAGATGGGCCTTGATGACAAGCTTGTGGCCATGGAGTTGCTCTGGGGCGAGATCTCCAAAACGCCCGAGCACCTTGAAGGCTCCCCACTGGCACCGGGAGCTGCTTCGCCAGCGGCTGAACCAGGTGCAGCAAGCACGTAGTGGCCTGAGCACTCAGGGCTTGGTGGCCCGAGGCTTCTGAGTAGAAGGCGCTGGTGGCTTGCCCATCGGTTTAGCCGTTGTTTTGGCGGTTGGTGTCACAGCTGGTGGGGTGGCGGCCTGGGGTTTGGGGATTGGCTTGGAGTTGGCGCACAACGCCACCACCATCAGGTCCTCACCACCCCGTGCGGTTGATTCGGCGGCCGAGTAGGGCAGCCGCCAGCTGCTCCAGGGCAGGTCTGCGCTTTTGATGCTCAGCTTGAGGGAGTCGCAGTGGACGGCAACGCTCTCGCTGACAGTGGCTGCGGACGCTGTCTTTTCCTTACCGGCAGCAGTTGCAACGCCGCATTGGACGCTGGTGATGCGGACGTCATCCGGCAATAACCTCCAGGCGGACCAGTCGTACTGACAAGGACCGAATGGCCGCCAGCGCGGTGTCTTGAGGGCATTGAGCTTCTGCAGCAACGCCTTTTCCTTGTCGCTCAAGCCATTGCCATCACCAGGCGCTGGTGCCTCTGCTCCCGGTGCTGCCGTTGTTGCAGCCCCTGGCGCAGCTGTTGTTGTCGCCGGTGAACTGGTAGGAGGCTCCTGGGCTAACGCCGGGAGCAGCCAACCGGCCGCGAGGCATAAACCAGTGATTAAGGGAAGAGAACCCAGAACGAGGCCCGGTCGCTTCATGGCTTCATCACACGGCAGAGATCAGAACCACTCGAGCATGGCGACGTCCGGCTTAGTCGGTCGCAATTTCTTTGGGACCAACTCCAGTACTTGGGTTTCATCCGTGCCACTACCGCATTGTTCGTTTGTTTTCACCGTCAATCTTGCGCTGTCAGATTCTCCCAGATCAGGAATTGGCAGGTGAACCCCTATCTGGCTATCGCCTCAGGGTGACGGAACAAACCCAAAGTGCCCACGGCGACGAGATCACTCGCTAAGGCAAGCAGCAAAAGGGCATTTCCAGGCACTTCCAGCCCTGGGGCTTAGGCAGAGCGATTAACGGCGAGCAGCCCGATTGACACCACCATTGACGTTTGCGCCTCGACCGGCGGCTCCATAGCCAGGGGCTCCCGCAGCAGGCACTCCAGGAGCCCCGTATCCCGGTGCCCCGTAGCCAGGAGCGCCGTAATAGGGCCTGGCTCCGTAAACAGGAGCAGGAACCACGACGGGGGCCGGTGCCACCACGACACCGGCGGTTGGCACGACGACGCAGGCACCTTGATAGGCGTAATACCCGCTACCGCATACGAGCTCGGCGGCATCGACGCGAATCCCAGTCAAGGCCGGGAGAACAGCAAGCAGAGAGCCTGTTGCAAGGCGTGCCACCTTGCTGCCAATGCAGCAGGAAATTATTTGGGAATTCATATTGATACGTGGTGTTGAAATTGTAAATATCCTAGGCGGCACAGATGCTTGGTACGGCAACAGCACTGAATTTGCTTTGCGTCTCCATTGCTGTGAAAGCAGCTCCGCTCTCTTAATAGGAGGCTGCGGGAGTCAATGTGCTTTCTCTAAAGGGGCAGACGATGATTGGTCGCAGATATGGCTCTGGGTGGAGTTCAGAACCATTGGACAGCTGATCGACTGGTCGTGCCGAGGGTTGCCTCGCTTGCCGTAGGTGCTTTGATTAATCCGTGAGGAGGTAAAAGATCACCTCTTAGGAGTCGAAACAAGGACAGACGCCCTTAAGTGATCCACCCCTAGCCCTGCCTTTGGCGGGGCTTTTTTGTTGGCTGCTGCCTATGGTCGCTCCCGATAACCAGGCACTGCTTGCCTCTGCAGTCACTCGCCTTACCAAGGCTCTCGATCGGAAGCAGCTCTAAATGCAGACCTGTGGATGCCATGTGGCGGTTCTGGCACTGAAGCTCGAAAGGACAGGAACCGAGATCGGGGAACATCCACTGCCGCAACTGTGATGGGGTAGGCCTCGTCATCCGGCCTTGACCAAGCCCCGCTTATGTGCAAACTCCGACGTAAGTCTCCATCCAGAGCATCTGAGGGGAGGGTTGTGCCACTGTCTTGGCGGCGCATTGCGCCGGATTGTGTGAGGACTCTCCTTGAACCGTTTTCAACAGCTGTTGGTGGCCCCTGCCGCCTTGGGCCTGCTCGCCCCTTTGGCCGCCCAAGCGTCCCAGCCTGACCTCAACCTCTCGGGCGTCAATCGCTATGCATCAAGCGATGAGCAGGTCACGAGCATTAGCCAGTTCGCCGATGTGAAGCCCACGGATTGGGCCTACCAAGCCCTCTCCAATTTGATTGAGCGCTACGGCTGCGTGGCCGGCTATCCCAATGGCACCTTTAAGGGGGGCCAGGCGATCACCCGCTTTGAAGCCGCCGCCCTGCTCAACGCCTGCCTCGATCGGGTCACCGAAACAACCGATGAGCTGAAAAAGCTCCTGACTGAATTTCAAAAGGAATTAGCCCTCCTTAAGGGCCGTGTCGATGGCCTGGATGCCCGCGTGGGTGTTTTAGAAGCCAGGCAGTTCTCTACCACCACCAAGCTCTCGGGCGTCGCCTCGATGGTGATCGGCGGGGTGTCGAATGGTTCTGTTGCCGCAGCGGATGGCGAAGGCCAGGTGCCGGCCAATGGCAACCACATCGCGTTCAACTACAACGTGAACCTCAACCTCGACACCAGCTTTTCCGGTAAGGATTTGCTGCGCACCACCCTGCGCTCCAACAACTTCCAGAGGAGCGTGTTTGGAGAAGACGGCACCGCTGCCTTAGAGGATGCGGCTGAACCCACGAACGTGGGCGCCGATGCCGTTGGCATTAGCCGCCTCTTCTACCAATTCCCGATTGGCGAAGCTTTCACCGCCACCGTTGGCGCCAAGGTGCGCCAGGACGACATGCTCGCCATGTGGCCCAGCGTGTACGAGGGCGACAGCATCCTTGATCGCATGCACGCCGCCGGGGCCTCCGGTGCCTACAGCATGAACATCGGCTCTGGCGTGGGCCTGTCCTATCAAAAGAACGGCTTTAGCCTCAGCGCCCTCTACATCTCCAACCAGCTGAGCACCGGTAACTCCTCAACCGTGTCGAATACGGCAACGGAAACCAGCGTGTCGGGCTTTGGCAGTGGCGCCACCACCACGGCCCAGGTGGGCTACGCCGCCAAGAACTGGGGGATGGCCTTTGCCTACAACTACACCCAGGCCACCAACAGCGT
>Ga0208864_1000303_pt1 | contig 16506 bp, 15 predicted proteins | sample CryBogmetaGMA05M_FD_184542 | JGI IMG/M metagenome (GOLD analysis project Ga0208864, IMG submission 184542) | Freshwater microbial communities from Crystal Bog, Wisconsin, USA - MA0.5M (SPAdes) | ecosystem: Environmental > Aquatic > Freshwater > Lake | place: Crystal Bog, Wisconsin, USA...
GAAGAAGAAATTGCAAAGGCGAAATCTGTTATTGGTGATAAGCGCGTTATCTGCGGACTTTCTGGTGGCGTCGATTCAGCGGTTGCAGCGGCAATTGTGCAGCGCGCAGTCGGAAAGCAACTTACCTGCGTCTTCGTTGATCACGGCTTACTTCGCAGCGGTGAATCCGAACAAGTGCAGCGTGACTTTGTAGCATCTACCGGAGTCGAACTCGTTGTCGTCGATGCAGTAGATCAATTCCTGAACGCGTTGGCTGGTGTTACCGATCCAGAAGAGAAACGCAAAATTATTGGTCGCGAATTTATTAGATCTTTCGAAAAGGCAGCTCGCGATATCGCGGCTGGAGGAGACGTTGAATTCTTAGTTCAGGGCACTCTGTATCCCGACGTCGTTGAATCTGGCGGCGGTACCGGAACTGCAAATATTAAATCCCACCACAATGTTGGGGGATTGCCGGATGATCTGAAATTTAAATTAGTGGAACCACTTCGCACGCTCTTTAAAGATGAAGTTCGCCAAGTTGGCCTTGAACTTGGTTTGCCAGAAGAGATTGTCTGGCGCCAACCATTCCCAGGCCCAGGACTTGGAATTCGCATCATCGGTGAAGTCACTGCAGAACGCCTCGATATTTTACGCGAAGCAGATTTGATTGCACGCACTGAATTAAAGGCTGCCGGCCTTGATCGCGATATCTGGCAGTGCCCAGTCGTGTTGCTTGCGGATGTGCGCAGCGTGGGCGTGCAGGGTGATGGCCGTACATATGGCCACCCGATTGTGCTGCGCCCAGTGTCGAGTGAAGATGCAATGACTGCAGATTGGTCGCGTGTTCCTTATGATGTGCTCGAAAAAATTTCAACACGTATCACCAACGAGGTCCGCGAGGTAAACCGAGTGGTTCTCGACGTTACTAGTAAGCCACCTGGCACGATTGAATGGGAATGAGAATCTCGATTATGAAAAGAATGTCTGCGATTGCGATTTTGGCTACCTGTCTACTTGGTTTCACATCGCTGATACCTGCACATGCTGCCACTCGTCCAACATCAGTTCCGGGATGTGCAAAGAGCACTGCTAAAGGCCATGCACCTGCAACAGTAAAGCAACCAACCGTTGCTACGAAGAAATTTGCAAAAGTTCTTACTCTTACAACTAACTGCGGTCCGATTGAAATCACCATGGTCGGTGCAAAGGCTCCAATCACAGTGACATCAATTTCAGCGCTGGCAAATGCTGGTTACTACAACAATTCCATTTGCCATCGCCTCACAACTGAAGGAATCTATGTTCTGCAATGTGGTGATCCCACTGCAAGCGGCAGCGGTTCACCAACTGGCTGGACCGGTTATGTCGATGAAAATCTTCCTGTTGCAACAGGTATCAATTACCCAGCAGGCACAGTAGCTATGGCGAATTCAGGGCCTAAGACCAACGGTTCACAATTCTTCTTGGTCTACCAAGACACAACCCTTGGACCTAACTACACAATCTGGGGCAAGATCACCAAAGGTTTAGATCTCGTGCAGAAAATCGGTGCAGTTGGCGCTTATCAAATGAGTGGGACTCAGGCGATGTACGCTGGTGATGGTTATCCGATTCAGACTGTTGAGATCGTTAAAGCATCAGCAAAGTAATACAGATTAGCTTTGCAGATTAATTTGTATTAACGATTTTAAAACCTTCAGCTAAGCGACCATCTGGCAAGTTTCCAAGTCCCGCAGTGCGCTGACCCCATTCGCGGAGCATCTCTTCGAGATTCTCCATGTGGCCAGTCTGTGATGCATGTTCTTTGAGCGCTGCAATCTTGAAGTGAAAAGTATCGGTGGTATCAACGAAGTGATCAGGTGCTGGGTGGCCCTGCATCCAGACTTCCTTAACACGCCACGGTTGTAGACCTTCTTTTTCAAGGAGATCTGTAAAGGCAAATGGATTTCGTGCATCGGGATAGACCGCTTGAATAGTTGCTTCGCCAGCAGCTAAGTGATCTGGGTGGCTGGCACCAATACGTTCCCAATTGCGTTCAGGTGATTGGCAGACAATACGATCGGGTTGAAAGCGACGAATCTGACGGACAATATCTTTACGAAGTGCAATAGTTGCTTCGAGATGTCCATCTACATAATTTAGAAATGTCACATCGCTGATTCCGAGAGCAGCACACGCAGCGCGTTGTTCGCGTTGACGGATTGCCGGCATCTCTTCTTTTGTGAATCCTGATTCTTCTCCACCTTGATCGCCATTTGTGCAGAGAACGTATGCGACTTCAATGCCCTTCTGTACCCATTGGGCAATCGTTCCTGATGCACCAAAGTCCGAATCATCCGGGTGGGCATTAACGACTAAAACGCGCTTGATCTCTGAATCTGCAATGGGCTCCATGACATACAAGCCTAATAGACTCCGCGCCATGACGACGACCGACCCATTGCTCGACGGACTCAATCCGCAGCAGCAAAAGGCCGTTGCCCATGCCGGTTCACCGCTCTTAGTTGTTGCTGGTGCTGGTTCTGGAAAGACCCGAGTACTTACTCGTCGCATCGCCTACATCATGGCTCGCCGCGAAGTTCGTCCCTACGAAATCTTGGCAATTACCTTTACCAATAAGGCAGCTGGCGAGATGAAAGAACGTGTCACCGAACTCGTTGGCCCCATTGCAAAATCGATGTGGGTCTCAACGTTTCACTCTTCCTGTGTTCGAATGTTGCGTCAAGAAGTTGAACGACTTGGATACAGCAGTACTTTCAGTATTTACGATTCAGCAGATTCGCAGAAGCTTATTTCGCGAGTCATGGAGACCCTCAATATCGATCCAAAACGTTATCCCGCCAGGCAATTCCAGAATCTCATTTCAAATGCCAAGAACGAGCTACAGACACCGTACGAATATTTAAGCCAGGCAACTAATCAATTCGAAACCATTGTTGGTGATGTTTACACGATGTATGAAAAGCGTCTGCAGCAAGCCAATGCAATGGATTTCGATGATTTGATTATGAAGACCGTGCAGGTACTCCAGAAATTCCCTGAAGCCAAGGCACGCTTTCGATCTCGCTTCCGCCATATCTTGGTCGATGAATACCAGGACACCAACCATGCCCAGTATGTATTGGTAAAGGAGCTCACGGGCGTCGAAGGCGATGGTTTTCCATTGGCTGAACTCTGCGTTGTGGGCGATGCCGACCAATCTATCTATGGTTTCCGCGGTGCAACCATTCGTAATATCTTGCAATTTGAAGTTGATTACCCGAACGCAGCAACTGTTCTGCTCGAACAAAATTATCGTTCGACTCAAAATATTCTCAACGCAGCAAATGCCGTCATCACCAAAAATGAATCTCGCAAAGAAAAGAATCTCTGGTCTGATGCAGGATCTGGTGCACCTCTAGTTGGTTATGTCGCTGAATCCGAATATGACGAAGCTGAATTCATTAAATCTGAGATCCGCTCTCTGCAAGATATGGGTCATTCAAATCCCGGTGATACAGCAGTCTTTTATCGCACCAATGCCCAGTCTCGTATCTTCGAAGAGATCTTTATGCGAGCCGCCATCCCTTACAAAGTCGTCGGTGGGCTTCGATTCTACGAACGTAAGGAAGTGAAAGACTTACTTGCATACCTTCGAGTACTTGCTAATCCCAATGATGAAGTCTCGATTCGCCGCATTATTAATCTGCCAAAGCGCGGCATTGGTGACCGTGCTTTAGAAGAAGTTGAAATTTTCTCGCAAGCTCAAGGAATTTCATTTTGGCAGGCGCTGCTCCGTGTTTCTGAAGCGACCTCAGTTCCTAATAAAGCAGCTCAATCCATCATGACCTTTACCTCGATGATGACGGCGCTCCAGACGCTAGTTGAAGCAAAGACCAAGCCATCTGTTGTCATCGAAGCAGTTTTAGAACAATCAGGTCTCTTGACTGAACTTGAAACCAGCAAAGATCCGCAAGATGAAGTCCGCGTAGAAAACCTTAAAGAACTTGTCTCTGCATCCATGGAATACGAAGAACGCCCATTTGAGGAACTCGGTGAAGATGAGGAGATTTCACTCTCTGGATTCTTAGAAAAAGTTTCACTTGTTGCAGATGCCGATGAAATCCCGGATGGTGAAGATCATGGGGGTGTCGTAACTCTGATGACTTTGCATACTGCGAAAGGTCTTGAATTTCCCACAGTATTTCTTACCGGAATGGAAGATGGAATCTTTCCGCATGCGCGCACTTTGGATGATCCGAAAGAGATCGAAGAAGAACGCCGCCTTGCCTATGTTGGTTTAACGCGCGCTGAAAAGCGTCTCTATATTTCTCGTGCTGAATACCGATTAACTTTCGGAACACCTAAGTACAACCCAGCATCTCGCTTCCTCGATGAGATCCCAACCGAATTAATTGAATGGAAGAACGAAGGCCGCAGCTCATTTACAACTTCATCTGCATTGAAGAAGTCTCGTCTTCCATCTGGTCCACCTCCTCGCGCGACCGGGAAGAAATCGACTGCGATGGTTCTCGAAGTTGGGCAGCGTGTGTCACATGACACATTCGGATTGGGCACCGTTGTGGCACTTGCAGGCGAGGGCGATAAATCTGAGGCCACCATTAACTTCGGCCAATATGGCGATAAGCGACTTCTCCTGCGTTACGCGCCTGTCACAGCACTCTAAATAACCACTTAGGATTGGGCTCTATAAAGACTCACTCTTAAGGAGCCCACGTGGATCTCTACGAATACCAAGCACGCGATCTTTTTGAAAAGCATAACGTTCCGGTTTTACAAGGAGCAGTTGCAACAACCCCCGAACAAGCGCGCGATGCTGCAGCGAAGATGGGCGGCAAAGTCGTCGTCAAGGCGCAGGTAAAAGTTGGTGGCCGTGGAAAAGCAGGCGGAGTAAAGCTTGCAGTAGATGCCGCAGATACATTTGAAAAGGCAAGCGCAATTCTCGGAATGGATATCAAGGGCCACACTGTTCATCAGGTGATGATTGCTCAGGCGGCTCCGATTGCATCTGAATATTACGTATCAATTCTTCTTGATCGATCTAATCGCACCTTCCTCGTGATGGCATCAGTTGCCGGCGGAATGGATATCGAAGAAGTTGCACATACTGCTCCAGAAAAACTTGCAAAGGTTCCGGTGAATGCGGTCGATGGAATTTCTTTAACAAAGGCGAAAGAAATCGTTGCGCAGGCGCAATTCCCAGCAGAAGTTGCTGAACAAGTTGCCGACGTTTTGGTCAAGCTTTGGGAAACTTTCCAATCAGAAGATGCCACACTCGTTGAAGTTAACCCACTCGTTAAGACTGAAGATGGTCGCGTTGTTGCACTCGATGGCAAAGTAACTCTCGATGACAACGCTGATTTCCGCCAGCCATCACATGAGGCACTTGTTGACCACGCATCTGCGAATGCGCTCGAAGCGGCAGCGAAAGAAAAGGGCTTGAACTACGTCAAGCTTGATAACGGCCAAGTTGGAATCATCGGAAACGGCGCAGGGCTTGTGATGTCGACTCTCGATGTTGTTGCATATGCCGGCGAAAAATTCGGAGGAATGCGCCCAGCAAACTTCTTGGATATCGGAGGCGGTGCATCTGCGCAAGTAATGGCAGATGGACTTTCGATTATTCTCGGCGATCCTGATGTGAAGAGCGTATTCGTCAATGTATTCGGCGGAATTACAGCGTGCGATGCAGTCGCTAACGGAATCGTTCAAGCACTTGAGCTGCTTGGACCAAAGGCAACGAAGCCAATCGTGGTTCGCCTTGATGGAAATAACGTTCTTGAAGGACGTGCAATTCTTAATGCTGCGAACCACCCATTGGTTGAGCAAGCTGAAACTATGGATGGAGCAGCTTCACGCGCTGCAGAATTGGCGGCGAAGTAATGTCAATCTTTATTAACGATTCAAGCAAGGTCATCGTTCAAGGTATGACGGGTTCCGAGGGAACAAAGCACACCCGTCGTATGTTGGCATCTGGCACCAAAGTTGTTGGTGGAGTAACACCGGGCAAAGGTGGTCAAGTAGTTGATATCGACGGCACTTCATTGCCAGTCTTCAACACAGTCGCTGAAGCTATTGCTGCAACAGGTGCGAATGTGTCGGTTGTCTTCGTTCCACCTAAGTTTGCAAAGGCCGCAGTGATTGATGCAATCGATGCAAAAATGCCGTTGGTCGTGGTTATTACTGAAGGAATTCCAGTACATGACTCTGCATATTTCTATGCGTACTCATTACAAAAGGGAACTACACAAATCATCGGACCAAACTGTCCTGGATTGATTAGCCCCGAACAATCAAATGTTGGAATCATTCCTGCTGATATCACCAAGCGTGGGCCAATTGGTTTGGTTTCAAAGTCCGGAACTCTTACCTATCAAATGATGTATGAACTCCGCGATATCGGATTCTCAACAGCTGTTGGAATTGGTGGAGATCCAGTCATCGGAACAACGCATATTGATTGCCTACGTGCATTCCAAGATGATCCTGAAACAACTGCGATTGTGATGATCGGTGAAATCGGTGGAGACGCTGAAGAACGTGCAGCAGCATTTATCTCTGAGTATGTAACGAAGCCAGTTGTTGGTTATGTTGCAGGCTTTACCGCTCCTGAAGGAAAGACGATGGGCCATGCAGGCGCAATTGTTTCTGGCTCTTCAGGAACTGCGCAGGCTAAGAAGGATGCACTCGAAGCAGCTGGAGTAAAGGTTGGTCAGACACCGAGCGAAACTGCGCAATTGATGCGCTCAATTCTAGGTCGCTAATCTTCCGATGCAACGCGTCCTCTCGGTCTCGTTGTCACATGTAATTCGTGCGGCCGCTTTTCTCTTACTTCCATTCTCTTTTATTGCGCTGATTGCTTGGGCAACTGCCGGAAGCGCAAGTGGAAGTACAACTGATCCGATTCGCGGTGCGGTCTGGATCTGGTTGGGTGCGCACCACATTCCCTTTCAATTATCACTTCCACCAACCGGTATTGCTGGTTATCTGACCTATCTACCGATTGGCGGAGTCGTACTTCCCTTTATTGCAATCCGTTCTGCTTTCACTCGCGCAGTTGATCGAATGTCTGGATATTTCCACGACATCAATGGTGTGCGCGTTATTTTCTCAGCGATGTATGCACTCCTAGTAACACTTTTAGCTTTCATCAGCCGAGCCACAGCGGTAACACCGCAATGGTACTTGGCGCCTCTCATCGCTTTTGCGATTGCCCTGCTTGCGACTCTCTCGGCAGGCACTCGAGTTTCACCCTCACGTGCCGTAAGAGTTTCATCTCGAATCACAGCTTTAATGGTCGGCGTAGGACTTTTGATCCTCGTAATACTGATTTTCATCAACTTTGATCAGGTAAAGATCATCACAGTTTCACTTCAGCCTGGCATATTCGGCGGAATACTTCTGCTCTTCCTTGACGTTCTCTATCTTCCTAATGCTGCAGTTGCAGTAGCTTCTTACTTTTCAGGAACTGGTCTCGCTGTGGGAACCGGAACTTTAGTTGCACCTCTTTCATATCACTTGGGCCAAATACCTGCCCTGCCATTACTAGGCGTTCTTCCAACGTCACGAATTCCATTAGCACTACTCGGAATTCTCTTCTTTATCGGAATGGGTGTTCTTCTTACTCTCTGGAGTCTTCCCTTTGGAATTCAGACGGTAATTCAGAGTTACATCTTCACTCTTGTCGCCACACTCATCCTTGGATACTTGGCAAGCGGTTCACTCATCACCTCAGAGATGGGCGCGATGGGAGTTTCAATCTGGAAATTTGCTCTTTCACTTGCGATTGAACTTGGAATTGGAATAGGCGCAACACTCTTTATCAAGAATCGCAACCTTCGATGAAACGCTTAGTAATTCTTGCTTCAGGTAGCGGAACGTTGGCACAGGCAATCATCGATGCCCACCTAAATGTAGATATCGTCGCAGTAATTTCAGATCAGAAAGATGCGGCCGTACTTGATCGCGCTCATAAAGCGCATATCGAAACATTCACAATTCCTATGTTGCCTGATCGAACCGAATGGGACCGCGAACTTGAAACACTTATTGCAGCGCTAAAGCCAGATCTCGTTGTCAGTGCAGGTTTTATGCGGATCCTTTCTGAAAGAATCACCAACCGATTTAAAATTATTAATAGCCATCCAGCTCTATTGCCACTTTTCCCTGGCGCACATGCAGTGCGAGATGCGCTTGCTGCTGGCGCTACTGAAACCGGAACAACTATTCACTGGGTCGATGCCGGAGTAGATACTGGAAAGGTCATCGCGCAGGAACGCGTGGAGATTCGCCCCGAAGATACCGAAGAGTCGCTCCACGAACGTATTAAGATTGTCGAACGAGGTCTCATAGTTGCGACCATTGCTTCACTGCTCACAACCCTGGAGAAGAACAATGGCTAATCGCAAACCTATCCGCCGTGCACTTGTAAGCGTTTACGATAAAGATCGCCTTCTTGAACTCGGCCAATGTCTTGCTGATGCGGGCGTAGAAATTCTTTCGACTGGCTCAACCGCAAAGACGCTGCAGGATGCAGGCTTTGCAGTCACAGAAGTAAGTAGCTACACCGGATTTCCTGAAATCATGGGTGGTCGCGTTAAGACGCTTCACCCAAAGATTCACTCTGGAATTTTGGCTGATCAAAATAATCCAGACCACCTCAAAGCCATCGCCGATTTAGATATCGCACCCTTTGATTTAGTAGTTATCAATCTCTACCCATTCTTTAAAACTCTGATGTCAGGTGCATCATTTGAAGAATGCATCGAGCAGATTGATATTGGCGGACCATCCATGCTGCGAGGAGCTGCAAAGAATCATGGATCTGTGGCAGTTGTCTGTAATGAAAATCAATATGACCATGTCATTGCATCCATCAAAGCAGGTGGATTTACCGATGAAGAGCGCAAGCGCTTGGCACTCGAAGTATTTCGCACCACCGCTGAATACGATCTCACTATCGCTAGCTGGTTAGGTTCGACAATCAGCCACAATCTGGAAGATCTTGATTGGCTAGGTCTCATCTGGAAGCGCGAAAACACTCTGCGCTACGGCGAGAACCCACATCAGCAGGCAGCAATTTATCGCGGAGGACCTCCTGGAATTGTGAATGCGGTGCAATCTCACGGTAAAGAGATGTCATTTAATAATTACACGGATGCAGATGCAGCTTGGCGAACCGCACTCGATCATTCAGAACCATGTGTTGCAATTATTAAGCACGCTAACCCATGTGGTGTTGCAGTTGGTGCCGATATCGCGGATGCATATGCAAAGGCACATGCATGTGATCCAGTATCAGCTTTTGGTGGGGTAGTCGCAGCGAATCGAAAAGTCACTGTTGCGATGGCAGAACCACTTTCACAAGTTTTTACTGAAGTCATCATCGCTCCCGAGTACGAACCAGAAGCGCTTGAAATCTTGATGAAGAAACCATCAATTCGAATCCTTACCTGTGCATTCACACATATCTCACCGCTCGAACTCCGACCAGTTTCTGGAGGAGTTCTTGTGCAGCACACTGATTTAATCAACGCTGAAGGAGATGATCCAAAGAATTGGAAGCAAGTAACGGGAGCTCCTGTTTCAGATGAAGTAATGAAAGATCTCGCATTCGCCTGGAGATCAGTGCGTGCAGTAAAGAGCAACGCCATCTTGCTCGCTAAAGATGGGGCAGCTGTTGGAATCGGAATGGGGCAGGTAAATCGCGTTGATTCCGCAAAACTTGCAGTTGATCGTGCAGGCGACAGAGTTGCCGGAAGCGTTGCGGCATCTGATGCATTCTTCCCATTTGCTGATGGACTCGAAATTCTGACGACAGCAGGCGTCACAGCAATTGTGCAACCCGGAGGCAGCGTGCGTGATGAAGAGGTAATCGCTGCGGCTACAAAGGCGGGCGTTGCAATGTTCTTTACCGGCACTCGACATTTCTCGCACGCATAGCAAACGAATAGGATGCACTCATGAGCGCACAGATACTTGATGGCAAAGCACTTGCTGCCTCCATTAAGAAAGATCTTGCCGCTCGTACGACAGCGCTCAAAGCTAAGGGCATTACTCCGGGGCTAGGCACAGTTCTAGTTGGCGATGATCCAGGTTCACATTCTTATGTCGGCGGTAAGCACCGCGATTGCCAAGAAGTTGGTATCAATTCGATTCGCGTTGATTTACCTGCAAGTGCAACGCAAGCTGACATCCTTGCCGCCATTAAAGATTTAAATTCTGCCAAGGAATGCACGGGATACATTGTTCAGCTTCCACTTCCAAAGGGAATTGATACCCAAGTAATCCTTGAAGCAATTGATTCTGATAAAGATGCTGATGGATTACACCCGATGAATTTAGGTCGACTCGTTGCAGGGTACGAAGCGCCACTTCCATGTACACCTCGAGGCATTGTAGAACTCATCAACCATTACAAGATTCCACTTGCCGGTGCTGAAGTTGTTGTTATTGGTCGTGGCCTGACAGTCGGTCGACCACTTGGATTACTACTTACTCGTAAGCAAGAGAATGCAACAGTTACTCTTACTCACACAGGTACCAAAGATTTAGTCGCACATACCAAGCGAGCAGATATTGTTGTTGCCGCTATCGGTCAAGCACATTTCCTTAAAGCTGACATGATCAAGCCAGGCGCTGCAGTTCTGGATGTAGGAATTTCGCGTACCGAAGCAGGATTACTTGGCGATGTAGATCCCGGCGTAATGAACGTTGCATCTTTTGTTGCACCGATGCCTGGTGGCGTAGGACCCATGACTCGCGCAATGTTGTTGATGAATGTGGTCGATGCATGCGAGAGATAACAACACTCCAACTTCGCGCTGCGTACATCGCAATTTCACTGGGAGTTTTGATTGGTATCGCAGGATTTGTCCGCACTGGCGCTCTGCTGATTTCAGCAGGCACTGGCGTGATCGCCCTCTCGCAGTGGGATAAGCGCAGATTTGAGCGCTACCTCCCGCTCGCCATTGCGGTTGTGCTCTTTGGTCTGGCAATAGCCCTTCCGAAGGGGTTGTAGAGTTCTCTCGACGTCAAGATAAATAGATAAAGGGACACGTTATGGCAAAGAAAGTCACCGTTGTAGGTGCAGGTTTCTATGGTTCAACAACAGCGCTTCGTCTTGCTGAATACAACATCTTTGATGAAGTTGTACTGACAGATATTGTCGAAGGAAAGCCTGAAGGTTTGGCGCTCGATATGAACCAATCTCGTTCTATTGAAGGTTTCGAAACCAAGATCACCGGCGCTACAACAACTGCCGAAGGTGCAGGATACGAGAAGACAGCTAACTCAGATGTCGTCGTGATTACTGCAGGACTGCCACGTAAGCCCGGTATGAGCCGCATGGATTTGATCGGTGTCAATGCCGGAATCGTCCGCGGTGTTGCTGAAAATATTGCAAAGCATTCACCTAACGCAGTCATCATCGTGGTTTCAAATCCACTTGATGAAATGACTGCCCTTGCACAAATTGCAACTAACTTTCCAAAGAATCGCGTGATGGGTCAAGCCGGAATGCTTGATACTGCGCGCTTCACCAACTTTGTTGCAGAAAAACTTGGCGTCGAAGTCGGTTCTGTAAAGACGCTGACACTTGGTTCACACGGTGACACCATGGTTCCGGTCCCAAGTCGTTGCACAGTCGGCGGTGTTCCACTTTCAGATAAATTGTCACAAGCTGAAATCGACGAACTCGTCAATCGCACTCGTAATGGTGGCGCAGAAGTTGTTGCGCTACTGAAGACTGGTTCTGCTTACTACGCACCATCTGCTGCAGCAGCCCGCATGGCCAAGGCCGTTATCGAAGATTCAGGCGCTGTCATGCCAGTGTGTGCATGGGTCGATGGAGAGTACGGAATCTCAGGCGTATATCTCGGCGTTGAAGCAGAAATCGGTAAGACAGGAATTCGTAAAGTTGTTGAAAGCAAGCTCACTGATGCAGAAGTTGCTTCTCTCAAGGAAGCGGCTGAAGCGGTTCGCGCCAAGCAAGCAGATGTAAAGGATATGTAACTATGGCAAAGATCAAAGTAGAAGGAACAGTTGTAGAGCTCGACGGCGATGAAATGACTCGCATCATGTGGCAGTTCATCAAGGATAAGTTGATTCTGCCTTATCTCGACGTCAACCTTGAGTACTACGACCTTGGCATGGAACACCGCGATGCAACTGATGATCAAGTCACTATTGATTCAGCTAAAGCGATTCAGAAGCATGGCGTCGGAATCAAGTGCGCCACTATTACTCCAGATGAAGCTCGCGTTGCTGAATTCGGCCTCAAGAAGATGTGGAAATCTCCTAACGGAACTATCCGCAACATCCTTGGTGGCGTGATCTTCCGCGAACCGATCATCATCAGCAACGTTCCACGTTTGGTTCCACACTGGACTAAGCCAATCGTTATCGGTCGTCACGCATTTGGTGATCAATACCGCGCCACAGATTTCAAAGTTCCAGGTCCAGGAAAGCTCACACTTTCATTTGTGCCAGAAGATGGTTCAGCTCCACAAGAGTTTGAAGTCTTTGACTTTAAATCTTCAGGTGTAGCAATGGCGATGTATAACGTCGACGAATCAATTCGCGACTTCGCACGTGCTTCGCTGAACTACGGACTTCTTCGCAAGTTCCCTGTGTATCTTTCAACAAAGAACACAATTCTTAAGGCTTATGACGGTCGCTTCAAAGATATCTTCGAAGAGATCTACCAAGCAGAATTTAAGTCTCAGTTCGATGCTGCAGGAATTTGGTACGAGCACCGACTTATCGACGACATGGTTGCAATGTCACTTCGTATGGAGGGCGGCTACGTCTGGGCATGTAAGAACTACGACGGCGATGTGCAGTCAGATACCGTCGCACAGGGTTACGGCTCACTTGGCTTGATGACATCCGTATTGATGACTCCAGATGGAAAGGTCTGCGAATCTGAAGCTGCTCACGGAACAGTGACACGACACTATCGTGATCACCAAGCTGGCAAAGAAACTTCAACCAACCCAATTGCATCAATCTTTGCGTGGACACAGGGCTTGGCTCACCGCGCCAAGCTTGATAACAACGCAGAACTAGCGAAGTTCTCAAAGACTCTCGAGCAGGTATGTATCCAAACTGTCGAAGAAGGAAAGATGACTAAGGATCTTGCACTTCTGATTGCACCGGATGCGCCATATCAAACTACACAGCAATTCTTGTCATCGATTGATGAGAACCTCAAGAAGGCAATGGCTTAAATAGAACCATGGACCAGAATTCTGGTGCTATCGCACTTGTTGGTTCTGGCGAATATTCAGTACAGATGCAGGAGCTTGAAACAGAGCTCCTGCATCGTGCTATTTCACGGGGAAAGAAGAACACTTTTCTACAGATTCCCACGGCTTCGTCTCATGAAGGTGAAGCAAGCCGCGCCAAGTGGAAGCGCCTAGGAGAAGAACAATCCAATCGAATAGGTAGCGAATGTATTTACCTACCTATCCATGAGCGCGAAGATGCTTTCAATCCAGAATTTGTAGATGCACTAGAAGGAGCTGGTCTTATTTACTTCTCTGGGGGAGACCCACATCGTGTTGCAGAGATTTATCGAGATTCACCTGTCTGGCAGAAGATCATTGATCAGTGGCGTAGCGGATCATCCCTTGCCGGATGTTCAGCCGGAGCAATGGCTTTTGGTGGAAGCATCATGGGCTTGCGACGTTCCAGCCATAGCGCAGGTCTTGCGTTGCTTCCCGACATTGAAGTTATTCCACATTACGACAAGATGTTGGGTTGGTTACCAGATCGCGTTGCAGCATTTATCGCCCAGAATATTTCACAATCTACGCTTCTCGGAATTGATGAGAACACAGCACTTGTCTATACCGATGCGTGGCGAAAGTACGGTCGTGGCAACGTCCATGTCCTGCGTGGTTCGCTAGATATTAAGTAAATAAGAAAGCCCCGCCGAATCATCGACGGGGCTTTCTTATTACTGATAATTAATTAAGACGTGCACCTGTTGTTGCATCGAAGAGATGTACTGCATCTGCAACATTTGCAACCGTGATTGTCTCGCCAGCCTTTGGTGGATTCTTTGGATCCCAGCGAACAATTACTTGTGCGCCTTCATCAACTGAGTTTGCGAACTTCACGCTTGAATCTGCAGGCTTTCCGTACACGAATGCATCAGAACCGAGTTCTTCAACTACTTCTACGAGAACCTGGAAACCTGTTGATGCTGGGACCCAACCTTCTGGGCGGATACCAACGATTACAGCTGAACCAGCAGATGCTGGAACGTCGATATTGAGATCGCCGAGCTTTGCCTTTCCGCCTGAAACTGGAGCGGTGAGAAGGTTCATTGCAGGTGATCCGATAAAGCCTGCAACGAATGCATTTGCTGGCTTATCGTAAAGATTACGTGGTGTATCAACTTGCTGAAGCAAGCCATCCTTAAGAACTGCAACGCGGTCACCCATGGTCATAGCTTCAACCTGGTCGTGTGTTACGTAGACAGTTGTGATTCCGAGGCGGCGCTGAAGCGCTGCGATTTGTGTACGAGTTGCAACGCGCAACTTCGCATCAAGGTTAGAAAGTGGTTCGTCCATCAAGAACACCTGAGGTTCGCGAACAATCGCACGACCCATTGCAACGCGCTGACGCTGACCACCTGAAAGAGCCTTTGGCTTGCGCTCTAGGTAAGGCTCGAGGTCGAGCAACTTTGCTGCTTCGCGGACTCGCTTATCGCGTTCTGCTTTATCAACGCCTGCGATCTTTAGAGCGAAGCCCATGTTCTCTGCAACAGTCATGTGTGGGTAAAGCGCATATGACTGGAAGACCATCGCGATATCTCGATCTTTTGGTGCAACGTTTGTAACGTCACGATCACCGATAAGAACTCGACCACCGTCGATTTCTTCAAGTCCTGCCAACATACGAAGTGATGTTGACTTACCGCAACCTGATGGTCCAACAAGAACAAGGAACTCGCCATCTGCGACAGTGAGGTTGAGCTTGTCTACTGCAGGAGCTGTTGTGCCTGGGTAGATACGTGATGCATTTTCAAATACAACTGATGCCATTTTTTACTTTTCCTTATCCGGGCAGGTACGTGCCCGACGGTCCGAGGATGAAGGTGCTGGTCGGTTGACCAGCGAGGGCAAGGTTATGTCACGCAGGGGCATTTAGGAAGGGCGCTCGCTAGACTTCTCACATCATGGAAAGCCACCCGAGCACCTCACTTCTCTCCGCGATTCTGATTGTCCTTGCCCTGGTACTTCTTGGCGGACTCTTTGTAGCTGCTGAAATTTCCTTGATCTCACTTCGCGAAAGTCAGATTAAGCAGTTGGCAGGACGTGGTCGACGCGGTGCCAAAGTTGCCGAGGTTGCGGCCAATCCCAATAGATTGTTGGCGGCCCTTCAAGTGGGCGTCACCGTAACTGGATTTCTTTCAGCTGCGCTTGGCGCCGAAAAACTGGGCGTCTATGTGATTCCGTGGCTCGAACGACTTGGTCTTGAGTCAAAGACTGCCAATACAACATCGCTCGTCGGGGTAACTCTGATCATCGCGTATGTCTCACTTGTTCTAGGCGAACTAGTTCCCAAGCGCCTTGCCCTGTATCGCACAGAAACGATCGCACTTGCCTCAGCTGATGTCGTTAAAGTTCTGACAAATTTATTTAGACCAATTGTCTGGGTTCTCTCACATTCGACCAACCTCGTCGTTCGCATCTTTGGCCTTGATCCAAAAGAACAACGTGCGCAAATTTCAGAGGAAGAGTTACTTGATCTAGTTGCTGGGCACGCAGCTCTGACAGATGAAGAGCGCGATATCGTCGAAGAAGTATTCAACGCGTCAGAACGCCAAGTTCATGAGGTCATGGTTCCTCGTACCGAAGTTGATTTCATGGATGCATCGCTTACAGTCGGTAAGGCAATTGCGCTCGCTATTGAAAAAGCACACTCTCGCTATCCGGTCGTGCGCGGTTCTTCGGATGAAGTCATCGGTTTTATCCATGTGCGTGACCTGCTTGATACATCTCTTGCAACTAACAATGCAAAGATTCAAGAGTTAGCACGCAACATTATGTATCTGCCCGGAACGAAGGGGATTCTGCCGGCCCTTACTGAAATGCGTAGCCAGCGCCAACATCTTGCAATTGTTTTAGACGAATACGGTGGCACAGATGGCATCGTGACATTGGAAGATTTGGTTGAAACTCTCATCGGAGATATTCGCGACGAATATGACTCAGATGAGACCGAAGTTTCGCACGAAGCTCGCACCGGTGATTTTGAGGTAGAAGGCCTTATCTCACTAGAAGATTTACTCGAAGAGACTGGTATTGAGCTGCCTGATGGACCTTATGAAACAGCAGGTGGATTTGTCATGCACTATCTCGGACGCATTCCAGTTGTAAATGACATTGTTGGGGTTAATGGACTTCGAATCACTGTGATTTCTATGGAAGGCAAGCGAGCCGGCCGTTTATTGATCTCGCGTAACTACTGAGGCATGCGAGAATTGCAACCATGAAACGCGTCCTCTCTGGC
>Ga0208864_1000305_pt1 | contig 16473 bp, 16 predicted proteins | sample CryBogmetaGMA05M_FD_184542 | JGI IMG/M metagenome (GOLD analysis project Ga0208864, IMG submission 184542) | Freshwater microbial communities from Crystal Bog, Wisconsin, USA - MA0.5M (SPAdes) | ecosystem: Environmental > Aquatic > Freshwater > Lake | place: Crystal Bog, Wisconsin, USA...
TGCTGGAAGTCAGCAACAATAAGATTAATAGCCTTTATGAAGAACCACTTGCCAGCGCGCAACGTAAGCGATGGCTGAATTCAATCGACTTCAATCCAGTGGGTCCTTTCTGCGCAATAGCGTGTGGGTAATTTCAAACCACCCTGTATCGCTAGTGTCAGTTCATGACAACTCTTGGCATTGGTATAAGGGTGGCACCGGAAATATACCGGTAAGAGTTTTTAGCCACTTGTAGTAGCCGGTTCAGTTTTCGGGGTCCATGTCATGGCCAATACAGGGATCACGGTGGTTCTCCTCACCTATGGGGTGATGCCCTTCCCGACTCAGCGCTTCCAGGGTTGGTTGTTCAGAGAGTGAGCCAGACAATAGGCTGCCGTCAAGGGGCAAGGATCAGATCAGATTCAAAGGATTACCGACCTGTCGGATACGACCGAAGAGGCCTTTTGCCATCTCGAAGCAGCTACTGCGGTACGCCGTTGTAGACAACATTCGTGACCGTGCGGCCATCAGGTGCGATCAGCATTTTGGTTTGCACAGTGGCGGCTTGCTTGTTGCCTTCCCAACCAGGAGGGCCACCTAAAAATTGGAACAAGTAGCCGTTGGCATTGCTCTGCACCATGCAGCTACCCCCGCCTTGGACATACATGCAATTAGCCGGAAAGTATTTGGTCAGACCGCCATTAAGTTCTTCGGCCTTCATGCGAGCCAGATTGGCCGCACGCAACTGGGTATCGCTGACTTGGGCCAGCACAGGGGCCACGAGGGGGATCCCAAACACCAGGCTGCTGAGAACACCACCCAGAAGGCTGGCCCTCAAGCCACCTCGGAAGCACTTCTGCCTTGCCATGGAAATGCTGGAAAAGGACTACCAGATTAGGGCACTTCTTGATCGAGCCTTGGGGCCAGCCCCAAATAATTCCATTTGTCCTGCCCTTGAGACATAACGTAGCCACCCTGCGGCAGGCCATACGACATCTCAACGACTTCGGGCCCAGGACCAGGCGTGGCTGCAAGTGGCACCTCTCACGGGTTGCACAGGTATGCCAGTACCCGAAGGCAAATATGAACAACGAGAATCGATCAGGCGGTGTCAATTTGGTAATGAGGTTTGATTGACGGTGTTCAGGGCACTAGGGATTGGGCATTCAGAGCTACCCGCTAAGCACCACCTAAGGGTCAGTGAACAAAAAGCAAGAGCATCAAGCCCCTTGATGCTCCAGACCTCGCTTTGCCAACCACTCCTGCTGGGCGGTGTCCAATAGGCACTCCTGCACCTGAGCGATAAACCGCCTCACACGGGTCTTGGCACTGTTGGTGGAGGGCAGCAGGTCAAGAACAGGCACCTGCAAAGCAGAGGTCCAGCAGCAGTGCAACCTCATCCGACGAGAAGGAGACCAGGTGCTCTTGGTCCTTATGGATGACCTTCATGGGTCAACCGACTGGCGGATTGAGACTACGCCTAGACAAAACCCAAAACGATCCCTGCGCTGGTGATCATCAACAAAGAGGTGGCCAAAGGTACTGATAAAATGCAAAAAAATTCAAGTTAGTCCGTGAACCAAGTCCGCAGTTCACTCTCCAAGGTCCCAGAAGTCACCCTGGCATTCTGGGTAATCAAAATTCTCGCCACCACGGTCGGAGAAACAGCAGCAGATTTCTTGAATGAGAACCTGGGCATAGGTCTGCCCAAAACCTCCCTAATCATGCTTGCCCTGCTTGCTGGGGCACTCACCTATCAGTTGCTTCTCAAGAAATACATTGCGTCTGCCTATTGGTTGGTCATCGTCTTCATAAGCGTGGTCGGCACACTCATCACAGATAACCTGACAGACGGCTTGGGGATTGCCTTGCTCAATAGCAGCATTGCCTTTCTGATCGCACTTGCAGTTGTATTCCTGGGATGGCAGCGGCAGGAAGGCACAATTTCCATTCACTCAATTACCACCTTCCCAAGAGAAGTCTATTACTGGTTGGCAGTGCTGTTTACCTTTGCGCTTGGAACAGCAACTGGCGATCTGTTTGCCGAAAGTTTTGAGCTGGGATATCTGAATTCAGGACTTATATTTCTGGGTACAATCGGGATCATTGCTCTTCTCTACCGTTTTGGGAGGATCAATGAAAACATTGCCTTTTGGCTGGCATACATCTTGACCAGACCACTGGGGGCATCCTTTGGGGACTTACTATCCCAAGCAAAAAGCGAAGGTGGTTTGGGCTTTGGTACTACAGCAACCACGATTGGTTTCATCATCGCAATCGCCATTGCAGTAAGCATGAGCAAGCCAGACCCAGCGGTCGAGGAGTAAACCTCCAACGATGGAGTAATGACTGCTCATCAAGACATCAGAGAGACTTCACGCAAGTGGGGAGGTACTAGCCAGAGTCCTCAGGTTGCCCGCAGCAAAAGGTGTCTTCTTCAATCCGGAGAATCCCCTCCCAGCGATTGCTCCAGAAGAAAAGCAGCAAGATTGCTCACAGATCGCCCTTCCACAAGACTCCGCTTCAACAACTTCTTCAATGTCATAGAAGGCACAGTAATCGTGATCCGCTGAGGAGAAAGGAAAATAGTTTCCTTGCCCGAACCGTTATTAACTCCTGACGAAGCATTCATATGCCGCTCCCCATGTCCCAAACAACATTTCTACAGTATCGCAGAGAACCCAAAATGCATGAGCATTTCCACCTATAGCTCAAACCGCTCAGGATCAAATTTTTCAGCACCCTGGGCAAGGATGATGGCAGCAGATTCAGAGAAAGACCTGCCCGTTCTGGCACTGACTGCCTGAATATGATCAACAACCCTCTCCGGGACGAAGATATCGATCCTCTTCGGGAACTTAGACGGATCTAGCCTGAATCGTTCGATATCCCTAGCGTAATCTGACACTGGGATCACCCCAAGCAGTTCAAAACTTTTACAGTATAAAATATAATCCATGAATGCTGGAAGCCGCAGGGGGCGGGCATAACGCAATGCTTCTTTTGGAAACGTTACTAAACTCAGCGATCCTCGTTGAGATTCAATACGGCGACTCGCGAACACCCAGTTCCCACTGGGGAGTTAGGCCTTGAATCCGATAGACATTTCTCTTCATGAATAAAATATTAAATCAAATAGTCGATTTTGGCCCCCAGGAAAGACGCGAATAGAGTTGACCAGCAGTTTGCATTCCACTAATGACCTACCATATCGCATTCAAAGACGAGCATGGAAAATATCACAGCGACGAGAAAAAGCCGGATTTGGCGTCAGCAATTAGGGCAACCTTAACCAAGACAAGAGAGACTCTTAAAAGGCATTATATCTTCGACAGCAAAGGCAAACTAATTGACATTGTGAATCCTGCTTAATTCTTGATGCCATCTCTATCCAGGAATACGGGGGAGTACCAACCAACCGAAACCTCCCGCCTTGGAACCCTTCGAAAACATTTTAAAAAAGCTGGGCCATCCCTAACATCAGCATTGGCCACAAAAAAGCCGGTCCCGCCACTCAGGAACCGGCTCGATAGAACACTTCCCAACCTCAAGCCAATACTGAAGCTGTCATGAAGGCCTTTGGCGCACCTACAGGTCGGTGCGATGGAGTGCCGACTGATTTGACGGATTCATGCAGTGTCGCGTCAGACGGCTAGCCCACGCTTAGCTGGAGACTGTTGGAGCGGGGGCCAAGAGACAGCTTGCTAAGGAAGCTGATTAGGTGGCGTGTCGTCCATTTGGGCGCCTCCGGGTTGGTTGCAGCCATCCTGATTTTGCTCAGAGCAGAAGACAATCAGCACTTGCACTTATGGCCTCGCAAGCCTGAAACCTCCAGAATGAAGAATTGCCCCAAAAGCGGCTGGCTTTCACTGTTTTTTTTGGAGAGTTAGAAGCAGAAGAGCACGAACTGGGTGTGGCAAGCGGCCTAGCCCGTTGGCCACTGCCTTGGGGCAAGAGCTCCTGCCCCTTTTCAGAACCCCAATCCCCGGGAGTGATCAGGTGGGCAAATACTCACATTGATCGCGATTCCGTGGCAGCCCCCCCATTTCTCGATTGTGATTGATGCCAGTGAGCTGGGAGCCTTTTGGCTGACGTACTGATACCCCGAGAGCGCGATTCCGGGGAGCAACGGGTGGCAGCGACGCCAGAAACGGTGCGGCGCCTGCTGGCCAAGGGCCTGAACCTCCATGTGGAAGAGGGGGCGGGCGAGGCCGCTGGCTATGCAGATGCGGACTTTGCCGCCGCCGGCGCCGTTCTCCTTGCTAGCGCCGACGACCTATGGGGCAACAGCGACGCCGTGTTGTGCGTCAATCCGCCTAGCCCGGAATCGCTCGGTCAACTCAAGCCAGGAGCCCTCCTGGCGGGCTTGCTCTCCCCCTATGGCGCCACCCCCCTGGTGGAGGCCCTCAACAACCGGCAGGTTTCGGCGTTGGCCCTGGAATTACTGCCGCGGATCAGCCGGGCCCAGAGCATGGATGTGCTCTCCTCCCAGGCCAACATCGCCGGCTACAAGGCCGTACTCGTCGCAGCTGCTGCTCTGGATCGTTACGTGCCGATGTTGATGACAGCGGCTGGCACGATTCAGCCCGCTCGGGCCCTCGTTTTGGGCGCTGGTGTGGCCGGGCTGCAGGCCCTGGCAACGGCCCGTCGGCTAGGTGCTGTTGTGTACGTCACCGACGTGCGCGCAGCTTCTAAGGAGCAGGTGGAATCTCTCGGTGGACGGTTTGTTTCACCGCCTGAGCAGGAGGCACTCCCTGCTGAATCCGGTGGCTATGCCCAAGCGGCAACAGAGGCTTTCCTTGCGGCCCAGCGCCAGCAACTTGCCGAGCAATTGGCCCTGGCCGACATGGTGATCTGCACGGCCCAGGTGCCTGGGCGTCGGGCTCCCCTGTTGATCGATGAGGCCATGCTCGATGGCATGCGGCCCGGATCGGTGGTGGTGGATTTGGCGGTGGCCCAGGGTGGTAACTGCGCCGGCACCCAGCCCGGCACCACCGTGCTGCGGAAGGGGGTACAGCTGATCGGAGCTGATGGTTTACCGAGCACGGTGGCCAACCACGCCAGCGCCCTCTACGCCCGCAATATCGCCGCCCTGATCGAACACGTGGTGGCGACGGCCAACGCAGACCAACAACCCAAGGCAGGCCCCCAGTCCTTTTGCCTCGACCTCGAAGACCCCATCGTGGCCGGATGTTTGCTCACCCATGGCGGCGAATGCCGTCGCCCTGATGTTGTTTCTGGAGTGAAGTCATGAGTTCTCTAAGCGAGGCCCTTTGGGTGTTGCTCCTAGGCAGCCTGTTGGGCTTGGAATTGATCGGCAAGGTGCCTCCAACCCTCCATACCCCACTGATGTCGGGGGCGAATGCAATTAGCGGCATCACATTGCTGGCTTCACTCACCTTGATCGCCCAGGCCAATGGCAACCAGGCTCTGCTCCTGCTGGGCGCCCTGTCCTTGGGCTTCGCCCTTTACAACGTTGTGGGGGGCTTCCTGGTGACCGATCGCATGTTGGCGATGTTCTCTCGGAAATCCAAATCCAAATCAAATTCCAACGCAAACCCTGGAGGCAGCTGAGATGGACCTGAGCCAGATGGACCTGATGGAGGTTTTCCCCTACGCCATTGATTTAGTGGCGGTCTTGCTATTGGCCCTAGGGATTAAGGGGCTCTCCAAGGTGAGTTCGGCCCGGTCGGCCAATGGTTTGGCGGCGCTGGCCCTGGGTTTGGCGGTCGTTGGCTTGCTTGTTCAACTACAGCCTGGCAGCACCGCCTGGCTCTGGATTGCCGCCGGCACCGCCTTGGGCGGGTTGGCTGGTTTGATCACAGCCCAGCGGGTGCCGATGACGGCCATGCCCGAAACCGTTGCCCTGTTCAACGGTTGTGGGGGGATGGCTTCCTTGCTTGTGGCCCTTGGGGTGGCGTTGTTCCAGAGCTCTGAACCCAACCTGGTCTCCCGCATTTCGATTGTCATTTCGGTGTTTGTGGGTGCCATCACCTTCAGCGGCTCGATTGTGGCGATGGCCAAGTTGCAGGGCTGGCTCGACACCCCTGGCTGGACCCAGAGCTCCCTGCGCCACGCGGTCAATCTCGCCCTCGCGGGCCTTTGTTTGGTGGGGGCGATTGGTTTGCCGATCGAGCCCTCGGGCTGGGCCTTGTGGTTGTTGCTTGCAGCATCCACGTTGTTGGGAATCGGGGTCACCCTGCCCATCGGCGGAGCAGACATGCCGGTGGTGATTTCGCTGTTGAATTCCTATTCCGGAGTGGCTGCTGCCGCTGCGGGTTTCGTGGTGGGCAGCCAGCTATTGATTGTCGCCGGCGCCATGGTGGGTGCGGCGGGCCTGATCCTCACCCAGGTGATGTGTACGGCCATGAACCGCTCCCTGGTGTCCGTGTTGTTTGGCGGCGCCCTCGGGGCCACGGGCGGTGGCGGCAGTGGGGCTTCCAGCGATGCGGGCTACACCCGCATCACTAGCTGCAGCGCCGAAGAATGTGCCATTGCCCTAGAGCAGGCGGAACGGGTTGTGTTTGTGCCGGGCTACGGCCTTGCCGTCGCCCAAGCCCAGCACTCCCTGCGGGAATTGTCCAAATTGCTCGAGGCCCATGGCGTGGAGGTGAGCTATGCCATCCATCCGGTGGCGGGAAGGATGCCAGGCCACATGAATGTGTTGTTGGCTGAGGCCGATGTGCCCTATGAGCAGCTGCTCGAAATGGACATCATCAATCCGGAGTTTCCCCGTGCCGATGTGGTGATCGTGCTCGGTGCCAACGATGTGGTGAACCCAGATGCCAAAACTGATCCGACCAGTCCCCTCTATGGCATGCCGGTGCTTGAAGTAGACCAGGCCCGCCAGGTGTTTGTGGTGAAGCGCAGCCTTGGGGCTGGCTATGCGGGCATTGCCAATGCCCTGTTTGAGCTACCCCAAACCGCCATGGTGTTCGGCGATGCCAAGGCCGTGCTCAATGGCTTGCTTACCGAGTTGCGTGGCATGGGCGTTGGCAAGACCCCCGTTGGCTCGACCGCAAAGGGCAAGACCTAGAACCGTCTCTAGTCGCCAAACGCTCCGAGACGCGGCTTAGCCGTCTAGTTGTGTAGTCCCAGCACGTTGTTCAGCTGACAAGGGGGTGTGAGGTCCGCCGATAGTTGAGCAACAGGTTGATTAATCGGTTGATTAACAACTTGGCCAACTCACGCGGCCACAGGACTCCGACAAACCGAAACATCACGCCTTGGAGCCACCAACGGCACCCCCGAGTCAGGCAGTCCCCTTGAGGCATCAGACCCTAATGAATCAGTCCCTAATGAATCAGACAAGCCAGCAGGGCAAACAACGATCAAGAATGGCGCCGGCACCATCTCGTTGAACGGCTAAATACTCGCCCGGATAGTCTGAAGCAATGATCAGAAAGTAAACGCAGGTCCACCTGGCTAGCGATATTCAGGGCGTTTGTGCTGATCAAAGCTGCGCTGGAGGGCGTCACCGATCGTCAACCCCACGGGCAGTTCGCCACCAAATGAAGTGCCAAGAACGCGCCGGTAAAGCTTGGTTTCCAACAGGCGAATGGTGGAATCCGCGAAGGGAATGTAGTTGGCCTTGGTCGCCAAGGAGGGGGCATTTCTAACCAAGAAGCTGGTTAAATTACGGACCTCGGGGCGTTCGTTCAGCGCCTGATCGCTAACATAAATAAATAGGAGCCTGGAGAGGGGCTGATATTTGCTCTGCAATACCGTCTGAACAGAAGGCTGCACGGCTTTTCCCTTAGGATTGAGCACAGCCAAGGCCTTGAGACGTCCAGCATTACTACGGAACCACCCGTAACCGAGATACCCAAGAGCCTGGGGATCCTTAGCCACACAGTTCACCACCACATTGTCATCCTCACTAGCTGTGTAGTCCCGGCGAGAATTATCCTCATCACCGTTGATCACCTTATTGAAGTAGTCAAAGGTGCCTGAATCGCTACCCGGTCCACACAACTTGATCGGACGCTTGGGCCAGGCCGGGTTCAGCTGATTCCAATTATTGATACGTCCCTGCGCGTTGCGGTTCCAAAGAAGCGAGAGCTGCTGGGGACTAATGGCACTTGCCCAGGTGTTGCCAGGATTGACCACCACCGAAAGCGCATCAAAGGCCAGGGGGACTTCAATGAAGCGAATCCCTTTTTCGGCACAGGCCTTTAGTTCCTTGGTATTGATCGGCCTTGAAGCATTGCTGATCTCCACCCGGCCGCTGCAGAGATCCCGGAAACCAGCAGAACTGCCAGTTTCCTTAAGGCTGACGCTGACACCGTTGCCTGCTGTAGTCAGGCGAAAAGCACTGATACCGGCCTGCACGATCGGGTACACGGTGCTGGAGCCACTGATGAGGATCGGCCGGCGAGAAACCTGCTGCTGGGCGAGGGCGGCTCCTGAACCAACAGGGGCGATGAGAGTTGCGACTAAGGCGAGGCCGCGCCTGAAGACGGGATGCATGCTGGCTGTAACCGACATTTCAACTCTGGTCCAGCAACCAATTTTGAGGAGTTAAGAACTGGTTATGGTGTGCTGTTCCCCTTGGCCGAGGGCTTGCGTAAACGCTACTGATTACAGGGATTTGCCTAGGCCTGGTCAAAAATCACAAATAATTAAAGCTACACACAAAGTTGCAGGCGAAAAATTTACTAACACTTTGGCAACTCCTGATTTCTTGAAACATATTGATGTGGGTGCCTTTGATTGAACAGTTTTAGAGCTTCAGGCTGGGGTGATCGAGCGATCGAGGTAAACGTCTTGCACCTGTTGGATCAGGGCGATGCCCTGGTCCCGGTTTTTTTGAAACGCCTTGCGGCCCATGATCAAGCCACTACCGCCGGCCCGTTTGTTGATCACGGCTGTACGCACGGCCTGGTGGAGGTCATCCCTGCCGGAAGCTCCGCCACTGTTGATTAGGCCAATCCGACCGGCGAAGCAATTCAGCACTTGATAGCGGCAGAGATCCACGGGGTTAGCACTGGTTAGCTCCTCGTAAACCTTGGGATTCGTCATCCCATAGGACTGGCCAAGTGCCTCTGCCACAGCTCCATAACCATTGTTGGTTTCGGGAAGTTTTTGTTTGATCAGATCGGCCCCGATCGTGACCCCCAGGTGGTTGGCCTGGCTCGTGAGATCGGCGGAGACGTGGTAATCGGTGCCGTTCTGATTAAACAGGGAATTGCGGAGGTAGCACCAGAGCACCGTAGCTAGCCCCCGGCTATGGGCCTGCTCAAACAGCGCCGCCACTTGCTGGATCTCCCGGTTGCTGTCGTCGCTGCCGAAGTAGATGGTGGCGCCCACGGCCAAGGCGCCCATGTTCCAGGCCTGGTCTACCGAGGCAAACAGAATTTGTTCGTGGCTATTCGGGGCGCTGAGCAGTTGGTTGTGGTTGAGCTTCACCAGAAAGGGGATGCGATGGGCCCAGCGGCGCGCCACGCTGCCCAGCACGCCCAAGGTGGAGGCCACAGCACTGCAGCCTGCTTCCGCTGCCAATTCCACAATCGCCTCGGGATCGAAATACTCAGGGTTAGGCGCAAAGGAAGCGCCAGCGGAGTGTTCCACCCCCTGGTCCACCGGCAGAATCGAGAGGTAGCCCGTGCCGCCCAGACGTCCATGGCCGTAGAGCTGTTGCAGGCTGCGCAGCACTTGGGGGCTGCGGTCGCTCAGGGTGAAGTGCTCCACCGCCTCGGGACCTGGAAGGTGCAGCCGGCTGGAGGCCACCTTGGCTGGCGTATTTAAGAGCAGCTCGGCTTCTGCCCCCAACAGGGTGGCGATCGGGCTGGCCATGACACTGCCTCAAAGAACGGTTGGTCCCAACCTATGCACGCTTGCCGACCCTGGCTGCTGCGCAAGGCACAGTGGGGCCTCTCTGGAATGAGGAGAGGAGGCCCCGTAAACTGATGCCCATTAGGAGTAGAGGATTAAGCAGCAGGTTGATTAATCGGTTGATGCAAAAGTCAATGACACAGCCCAGTTCCCCTGCAGCACAGTGAATCTCTCAACGCGAGTCATTGCAAAGCGAAGGCCATCGGTTCAAATCCGTTAGCCGGATTTGAGATTTAGATCTGCTGCGGGGCAGTGGTTGTAAAGGGTCTTGGCGATTGGGGGCTGACCGTAGAACCCCGTGGGTTGATGACGGGTTGACTAATGGGTTGATTAACGGTGCGCCAGTCATGGGGGCTATGGCATTCAGAGCTACCCGTTGGGCACCAGCGGAGCGTCAATGGACAAAAAGCAAGAGAATCACACCCCCTGATGCCCCATTCCTCAGCGTTGCCAACCCAATTCGCCTCCATTAAGATTTTACGGAAACTTGGATTGGCTTGTTTTGAGGCGTTTTCTTGGTCGCAACTGGGAGATATTATTGATGTGCTTTGTGCTGGCGCTTCAATTTTTATCCGGGGATTTATTTGTACTCGCAAGCAGAAAGGCAACATCCTACTCGCTTCTGAATAATTCAATTGCATTTCTCGCCTATCTTCGGCAATATGTTGTCCCAGCCATACTGCCAATATTAATTGGCGCAGGGCTTGTTTGCGTCTTTTTCCCGCTGACCCCACGGCGGCGGCGGCGGCTTATCGATGCGGTGTTCATTCTGGTCATATTTCGACTATGCATGATTTTCTCAATTTTGAATCTCATGATATTTCTTCCTCCTTCTGACCGCATTTTACTGTTTTCCCAGCTCCTCTTGTTTCTTCCCTGCTTACTCCTGATTTGGGGATGGATATATTGGCGCGTTGATACCTATACAGTTTCGCTTGGGAGGGGACGAATTTTTACTTCCAGCACATCTGAGGACTCTATACCTCCGCCGCAGGACTACTTTATTGCATCATTCACCTCATTGCTGACTACCACGCTTGATAATTTTAACGGCAAGACAAGATTCGCCCGAATGCTTATGCTTTTGCACGGGTTTATGATGTGGGATATCATGGCGCTTACATTGTCCCGCGCCATTGCCCTCGCCTCGTCTTAATTCTTCTTGGGACATAAATACTCTCCCTATCTCCCAGTTGGCTGCCACCCCCTCTGACGTTTCCTGCAATCTGGGAGCTACGCCATTCCGCTCTGAGCTCCAGCTTTGACCCTGACGAATCGCTCCAGGCATCCAATTTCCTCTGCTGAATGTTCTGTGCTTTGTGCTCGGCGGCAACACCCTGCACCAGGCCCACGGCACCGAAGCCCCCCTAATGGCGACGGAGCCCTAGGGAGCCACGACCCGAGCAGCCTGCTCAACAGTCACATCGACCATGGGCATCACCGCACTACCCCAACCGGAAGGGGGCAGGAGGCTCGGAGCACCGGCAGCAGGCAGGGCCTGGTTACCGGCCGCAAAGGTGCCGTTAACCCAGGCCAGAATCAAGGGCGACAGCACGGCGGCCGATGGGGCCTTCGCCGGGGAAGTGGTCTTCGCCGGGGAATTGGCCTTCGCCGGAGCACGCATGTTGAAGTGATCGCCACCTTTGACGAGCACCAAACGGTGCCCAAAGGCCGGTGATTGGGAGAAGGGGATCAGGGCCTCCGGATCGGGGGGCACCACCCAGTCGTTGCTGCCACTCACCAACAACACCCGGGCTTGGATGCCTTGGACCGCATCCGGGCTGAATAACAGCCCAATGGGGGGACTCACCGCCACCACCGACTTGACCCGCGCGTCTGGCTGGGGCGGAGCGTCAGCCGTGGAAACAAAACTGCACTGCAAAATCCAACTCAAGCTGCGCTCGCGCTTATGGAGATCTCCGCAGTGCTGACGGAGCGGACCGGAACTGGATCGACCACCTGCCAACTGCAGAGCCGTAATCGCCCCCCAGGAATGGCCCACCACCACCGTGGATTGGACCTGAATGCCCTGGACACCAGCCAACTTGCCGGCAGCAATGCCATCGAGAACAGCACTGACATCCATGGGCCGCAGCCGCAGCTCTTCCGGCGTGGGCGGTGGGGCCTCGCCCGCAAGCATCGCCCGTTGTTGCTTCTGATCACTGCCTGGATGGACAGGCAGCACCACCGTGTAGCCGTAACTCGCCAGATGGCGCGCCCAGCCCTCAAAGTTGGTCGGGCTATCCCAGAGCCCATGGGAGATCACCACCAACCGGCCATTGGGATTCGCCTGGGGCTGGAGGACCACCAGGGTGAGGGGCAAAGGCCGATGGCCCACCGCCAAACTCAATTCACGATGGATAACAGCGTTGGGGCCCGGCTTAGCGAGGCTGGGATCCGCGCTGATCGGCACACCCGTTTTGAGCAGCTTGTTGGTCACCACCCGCTGCTGGGCATTGCGACTGATCCCTTGGACCACCTTGGGCAAGTCAACCCGGACGGTCTTGCCGGGAAGGGCCTGCAGCAACGACAGCATGGTGATTTGACCGCCAGCAGAGGCTTGATCCACGGCCTTGGCCAGGGCAGCAGCGTCCATCTCATTGGTGTGCAATCCATCCAGCTCTCCCAACTCGGCCAACATCAGCAACACCTGTTGCAACAAGGGCGATCCGGAATCCTTGTCAAAGGCCCCCTCACTCAGGGGTAAGGGCTTGTGGAATACCTCAATTAGCTGTTTGCCAATCGCACCGTTCAAGGCCCGGTCCAACTCAGCTAAATCGCTGGTACCGCTCAAGAGCGCCTGCGAATTAGCGAGTTCAGCGACACGGATTGTGTAGATCGCGTTGGAAAAAGGCGCTATCAATTCCACTTGCTCGACGGCTTCGGCCGCCCTGGTCACGCCATCGAGCACCCCAACCCCCACCAAGGCCGCTATGCCAGCAGCAAAGCCAAGGCGACGGTGCCATTGAATTCCCCATCCCCATCGCCCATGGCTCATCACTAATGCTCCGGTGTACGCGTACTGGCTCAGAATCTACCCACCAGTTTCTGGGGAAGCTTCTTGATGCGATCGAGCAGGCTGGCGGCGTCTTCAAATTCAAGTTTTTGGCCGCCCCATAACGAAAGAGCTGACAGGTCATGCAGACCCTGAGGAACGCGCAGGTCTCAGGACATCGATATCCAAGCAGTCCCACTACGCAGCGCTCACAAGGTCAACAGCAGGCGTCACTCGAAAGCGACTACATTTGCACTATTTGCAACCGTTCGCAAGGTCAAGGTAAATCAAAACAGCCATGCCCTCCCCTGCTTAATGGATCGCCTCCAGCAGTTACCTAAAGACCGCAGGGACTCTTGAGGTGCCCTCTGGACGAAATCAATCATGGCCAAGGAAACGGATTGTCATGTTGCGATGGGTATTAGACTGTGAACAAACACTAATACAGCTGTCACGGAGACAAATAAAATCGGATAAAGCGCACGGGCGGCTTTGTTAAATTTTATCGCCAGTTCCCGTGATTTTTCCATATAAAGCCAGATATAAAAACACGAGCTGAGAAGACTCACCACAAGCATTCCCACTGTCACCATGATAAGAAGGTCAGCTAAGGTCAAATACTCAAAACTGGGAATCTGCTTTGAGAGCGAAAACTTAAGAGCGATGGTGGTCAGAACTAGAGTCAAAGTGCCACCGAGCCGAGGCGAAGCGTAAGAGGCGGTAGCTCCAGGATCAATCCATAGCAAGGCGCTGGATGCTACAAAAACTGCTAGTAAAGGAACAAAAATGAGTAACGTTCCAGACTGAAATGAATCATGGTTAACCTTCACTAGGAAATGAATCTGGGAATAGTCAACGCTACGGTCATCGGAGCGCGTGGCAGGTCTTTCCTGGGCGTTCATCCTAATAAATTTCCAGTAGCCATGGATAAAATCATTGGGCTTATTGCGATCTTGAAATTCAAACCGCTTTAGCCGGTAAACCATTTCATTGCGATTCTGCAAGAAACCGGTCATGACAAGATCAAGGTTTACTGAGCCATAGGGGTACATATGCAGATCGCCATCAAAGCTGGCAATACTGTCAAATTTTTCATAGGTACGGATCCGACCATCGGGCCAGATGTTGATTGAAAAAACTCCGGTTTTGCGTTCGCCGTCTTCGTTGCTGATCTCGAAAACTGGCGCCCATATCTTCTTGAGAAGTTCCTTCGCAGCCTCGGCATTAAAATCTTGGGTTCGATTAGGGAATTTCGGGTCTGGAGTGAAGGCAAGGCGCGGATCCTTCCATTCCTGGATCATCTGACCAGTAATCTTATAGTTGCCTGAATTAAGGTCGATATCGGAGATGTCGTCAATAAAAAAATTGACGTCAACCTTTGTTGGGTGATTGGGGTTAGGTGATTCATCCAGTTGCACTTTTGCCTTGATTGGATGCACCAAGGAAGCTGATATTGGTTGAGCTAAGCACACAAAAAGTATAAGGATGAGTCCGAAGCAGAGTATCCGGTAGAAATTCCTTGATCGCAACTGTCTAGCAATTTTATAAAAGCGAAATACCAGTCCGTTGACTCGGATGGCCATGGTCATCAATCGTCGTTTGTAGATGCTTACGGCTCCACTAATGATGATGAGTCCGAGCAGGAGGCCAATCTGAACCCAGCTTGCGTCCCGCAGACCGCCTGGGCTGGTGACATAGCCGATAAGACAGCAAGTGATAAGCCAGAGAGCAATTAAGGGCGGAGTCACGAGTAAGTATCTGGCTCGAGAAGTGAATGCCACAATACGCGCATCTGGGGTCTCATTTTCGTCTGAATCCGATCCAAATCCCTACCCTTACAACCCTCTTACCATTTAACCACTTTGAGAGCGAGTAGCATAGATGCTGCAAAGCTCGGCATCTTTATTAATGAATCTTTGCGGAATCAGACCCTGATGAATAGGGCAAGTCAGCAGCGCGACGCGGTGCCTAATCGCCTCACAGTGAAAGTGCTGGCAGGTTATGCAGATCCTTTAGTGGCGGGCAGGAAGAAAGACATCGATTCCATGTAGCCCCACTCATCAGAGGCTATGGGTCTCGGGCATTAGCCCTGCCCGGTGGGTTCCACTTGCTCCGCCGGTGGTACTCAGTCCACAGGACTGGGAACGAGCAGGCCGTAACAATAGGGCCATCCAAGAATCCACCAGACCCGTGAACCCAGCTAAGAACCCAACTGACACCCTCTTGTCCTTCTTTGCGGCCCTTGATCGCTTGGACGCAGGGGCGTTAGGTGCTTGCTGCAGCGATGGGATGGCGTTAGTGGATGAAATCAGCCGCCGCTGGTTGCGAGGCCGCGCTGAGGTAGGGACCTACCTTCTGCAAACCCTCGCTGCTACGGAAGCCGTGCAATCCAAACTGGGCGATATCCACTGCAAACAGCAGGGTGAAACAGCCTGGATTACGGCTTGGCTAGATCAGAACTACACCTTTGGTGGCAAGCAGCACAGCATCACTGCCCCAACCACGGCGGTGTTGCAGTTGGAAGAGGGTCGGTGGAAGCTGGTGCTACTCCATGCCTTGCCATTGGCAGCTGAAGCCTGAGGAGAGAAAGCCTGAATCTTCTGAGTTGGGAAATACCCGGCGAAAAGCTTTTGAAGACACTGCTAAGACGGCCCCATGGCGGTTGTGCGGGCAGTTACTTGATCGACCTTATAGCCGATTTGAAGAAAGGCTTCAGATAAAATCAAAGCTATACCTTTTACCTTCCTAATCCTTGGGCAACCCCAAACCTTGGCGCTCCAGCTTCAAACAGGAGCTGTGAGCGAATCTCTGCCCCAACGTCTGGATCGCTGGATCACTCGCGCCGGTTTCAATCTGCTGATCCCGCCGCTGATCCTGCTGATTCCCTGGCTGCAGGAGCTCGTGGACCAGCTGATCTTCGGCGGCAATTGGAACCTGCCGATGACGCCCGGGGGCTCCTTTCTCGGGGTGTTGACCGCCCCCTTCAGCCACAGCGGTTTTGGCCATCTGCTGGCCAATTCGCTGACCTTTCTGCCGCTCTCATGGCTGGTCTTGGTGCGGGGCCGCCGCGATTATCTGGCTGTTTGGTTGGGGGTTTATCTCACAGCTATTCCTGTATGGCTGCTCTGGCCCAACGGCAGTCACGGACTCTCCGGGGTCGTGTATGGACTCCTTGGCTACCTGTTGCTGATCGGCTGGATTGAGAAGCGGCCCCTCTCCCTGCTCCTATCGGTGCTCGCCCTGGCCACCTATGCGGGGGTGTTGCCAAGCCTGCTACCCATTTTTTCGCCGCCGGGGGTGAGCTGGATCAGCCATCTCAGCGGTTTTGGCGGAGGCCTATTGGCCGCCCTGGCCGTGGCAAGAGAGTCGCCGTAGGCGCAAGCAATCCCCCCTAGGAAGACCCTGGACAACCCAGGGGGAAGGCCAAACCACCACTTGGGCGAGCAGCGATCCCATGCCACCCTGATGTCCATTGCAGCGCACCAAACCTCAACCACCAGGATCACAAAGCAGCTGTCCCTGTTGACCAATTGAGCGCGACCACCAATCCTGGTTGGATTGCGGCTCACCAACCGTGGAAACAATCGATTGGCTTTGGATTCTTCACCCCACCTTGGCGGTGGTGCTGATCTATCCCCTCATCGGCATTGTCGTGCGCCTTGGCA
>Ga0208864_1000308_pt1 | contig 16396 bp, 14 predicted proteins | sample CryBogmetaGMA05M_FD_184542 | JGI IMG/M metagenome (GOLD analysis project Ga0208864, IMG submission 184542) | Freshwater microbial communities from Crystal Bog, Wisconsin, USA - MA0.5M (SPAdes) | ecosystem: Environmental > Aquatic > Freshwater > Lake | place: Crystal Bog, Wisconsin, USA...
CCGTCACCGCCACCGTCGCCACCATCGGCGCCGCTGGAGTCGGCACCGCCAAAACTACCGCTGTCGCCGCTGGCCGACCCGTCAGAAAAGTCGGTGCCACAAAAACTGTTGCTGCCGTCGCCACCGTGTTCGCTCTTGCGCCGGATGTCGTTGCAATCGGCGGTGTAGAGAAAGCCGCCGGGAATTGCCAACTTGCCATCCAGCGCAAACAGCAGCGGCAGGCGTGTCGGCGTGCGCGGGTTGATGGCCTCGTCCTTGCAGGCCCAATACCAGGCGCGGCGCAGGCCATCGTTGCGCTCGGGCCGCTGGCCCAGGGCCTCGGCCGGCGTATGGTGCAGGAAGCGGCCCAGCGCCAGATCGCACCAGTCGCGGTACAGGCGGGTGTGCAGGATGAACGCATGCCACATGGCATCCACCGCTTGGGACGGCATGGCCACGAACTGCCGGCCAGAGCGGCTGCAGGCATAAAAGTACTGGCGCAGGCCGCGCTCGACCAGATCGACGTCCTTGGCCGTCAGGTGGGGGTGCTGTGTGCGCACCTGGCGCTTGAGAAACAGCGGCAGCGGCCCCTCGCGGATCCAGCGTTCGCGCCGGCCCGCAACCCAAAAGGTCAGGACCATCGCCCCGGCGGTCACAAAGAAAACTGGCACCAGCAGGCCGGTGCGGAAGTGCCAGGCATTCACCACCCTGCCCCCCAGCAGCAACAACCAGAACAGGACACTGCCCCACACCAGCCAAGGCAGGTACCGGCCTTTGCTGAGAAGAAAGCGCTCCATCTTCGACATGGCTACACCACCACCGGCTCGGTTTCCAGCAGGATGCCAAAACGCTCATAAACACTGGTCTGAATCGCCCGCGCCAGGGTCATGACCTCGCCGCCGGTGGCGCCATGGCCCTCGGTGCCCGCGCCGCGGTTAACCAGCACCAGCGCCTGTTTTTCATACACGCCGGCCTGCCCGACGGACTTGCCCTTCCAGCCGCAAGCGTCGATCAGCCAGCCGGCGGCGAGCTTGACCGAGCCGTCCACCAGGCGGTAATGCACCACTTTGGGGTCGCGGGCGATGATGTCGGCGCATTGCTCGGGCGTGACGCTGGGGTTCTTGAAGAAACTGCCGGCGTTGCCCACCACGGCCGGGTCCGGCAGCTTGGCGCGGCGGATGGCACACACCCAGTCGAACAACTGCTGCGCCGTGGGCTGGGTACAGTGGTGCTCGGCCATCTTTTTTTCGATGTCGGCGTAGCCCAGCACCGGCTTCCAGGCCTTGGGAATCGCAAAGCGCACGCGCACAATGACCGCCCGGTCCTTGAGGCCCAGCCCGGGACGGGACGCGTCCGGCCCCGCCGGCGCGCTGGCGTGTTTGAAGACCGAGTCGCGGTAGCCGAAGGCGCATTGCGCGGCATGCAGGGTAAACAGCTCGCCGGTGTGCAGGTCGAGCGCGTCCAGGGAGTCAAAGCGGTCCTGCAATTCGACGCCGTAGGCACCGATGTTTTGCACCGGGGAGGCACCCACGGTGCCGGGAATCAGGGCCATGTTTTCCAGGCCGGGGTAGCCCTGCTCCAGCGTCCAGCGGACGAAGTCGTGCCAGTCTTCGCCGGCACCGCACTCGATGATCCAGTGCCGCGCGGTTTCCCGCACCAGACGGCGCCCGGCCACTTCGATTTTGAGCACCAGCGGCCGGACATCGCCGGTGAGAACAACATTGCTGCCGCCGCCGAGCACAAACTTGGGCGCAGGGCCGAAAACCGGGTCGGCCAGTACGGCGCGCAGGTCGTCTTCGGACCGGATTCGAACCAGTGAATGGGCCTTGGCGACAATGTGAAAAGTGTTCAGGCCCTGCAGCGGAACGTTTTTCTCGACTAACATGGCCGGATTGTCTCACCGCCCGTCAAGGTGCCTGTATGCCGTCTTTCGATACCGTCTGCGAAGCGAACCTCACCGAAGTGAAGAACGGCGTGGAAAACACCGTCAAGGAGATCACCACCCGCTTTGATTTCAAGGGCACCAGTGCCAGCATCGAGATTAAGGACAAGGAAATCACCCTGATCGGCGACGCCGACTTCCAGCTGACGCAGATCCGCGATGTGCTCAACACCAAGCTGGTCAAGCGCAGCGTGGACGTGCGCTTCCTGGACCTGGGCGATGTACAGAAAATCGGTGGCGACAAGGTCAAGCAGGTGATCAAGGTGCGTAACGGCATCGAGGCCGAGGTCGCCAAAAAGATCCAGCGCCTGATCAAGGACAGCAAATTGAAGGTGCAGGCCGCCATCCAGGGCGACGCCGTGCGGGTGACCGGCGCCAAGCGCGACGACCTGCAGGCGGCCATGGCGCTGATCAAAAAAGACGTGGCCGATGTGCCACTGAGCTTCAACAACTTCCGCGACTGATGCTGCTGCGCCGCCTTCCCGTCCTGGCGCTGCTGGCAGCCTCCCTGGGCCAGGCCCAGACGGTCGTGCTGGTCGGCATATTCCCGGGCAAGGCGCTGGTGATCGTGGACGGCAATCCGCCCAAGGGCGTGGCCGTGGGCGAGTCGTTCAAGGGTGTGCGCATCGTCTCGGCGCAGGGCGACTTCGCGGTGGTGGACATTGCGGGCAAGCAGCACACCCTGCGGCTGGGGGAAACACCAGCCAACGTGGGGGCCGGGGGCCGCAGCTCCGACCCCGGCAAGTCCAAGCTGGTGCTGGCCGTCGGTGCCGGCGGCCACTTTGTGACGCCCGGCCAGATCAATGGCAAACCGGTGCAGCTGATGGTGGACACCGGTGCGACGGCAGTGGCCATGAGCATCAGCGATGCCCAGCGCATCGGGCTGGACTACCAGTCCGGCGCTTCGGTGCCCATGAGCACGGCCAATGGCGTGGTGCAAAGCTGGCGCGTCAAGCTGGCCTCGGTGCGGGTCGGCGATGTCACGGTCAACGATGTGGAATCGGTGGTCTCGGCCGGTGCCATGCCCTATGTGCTGCTGGGCAACAGCTTCCTGGCGCATTTCCAGATGACCCGCAACAACGAACAAATGGTGCTGGAAAAGCGTCCCTGACGCGCTGACCCGCCGCTGGCGGGTCCCGGCGCAGCGCCGGCCCCTCAGGACTTTTTGCTGCCCAGGCGTGACTCGGTGCCCTGGCGCAGGCGGGCAATATTCTCGGCATGGCGCCACACCAGCAGGGCTGCCATGGCGCCCATGGCGGCCAGAATGCGCGGGTCTGCGCTCCAGGCCCGCCCGTCCCCCAGCCAGTACACCAGCGGACTGGTCAGCGCTGCCGTCAGCGAAGCGGCCGAGGAATAGCGCAAGGCGACGGCCACACCCAGCCAGACCAGCGCGGCTGCCAGCCCCAGCAGGCCACTGATGCCAGCGAGCACGCCCAAGGCAGTGGCCACACCCTTGCCGCCGACAAAGCGGAAAAACACCGGAAACAGATGGCCCAGAAATGCGGCCAGCGCGACCAGCGCGACGGTGCCGTCCTCCAGCCCGTAGGGCTTGCCGTACCAACGCACCAGCACTACGGGCAGCCAGCCCTTGAGGGCGTCGAGCAGCAGCGTGGCCACCGCCGCCGGCTTGGAGCCCGAGCGCAGCACATTGGTCGCGCCGGGGTTCTTGCTGCCGTAGGTGCGGGGGTCGTTCAGGCCCATGGCACGGCTGACAATCACCGCAAAGGACAGCGATCCTGTCAGGTAGGCGGCCAGCACGGCCAGCGCGGGGAACAACGTCGTGGGGGCGTCCAAACCAGCATCTCCTGTCGGGGGTGCGCCCTCAGGGCGCCAGCGCGCACTGTACCTGCTTTGCCGAGAGCAACTGCAGACAGACGCGGGGATCAATCCGCACCAGAAAGCCGCGCCGGCCGCCATTGATGAGGATTTCCGGCAGGTCCAGGATCGTTTGCTCGATGTACACCGGCATGGCCTTGCGGGTGCCAAACGGAGACGTTCCGCCCACCTGGTAGCCGCTGTGGCGGCTGGCCACCTCGGGCGTGCAGGGCGCCACCGACTTGGCGCCGATCTGCCGCGCCAGGTTTTTGGTGGATACGGTGCGGTTGCCATGCATCAGCACCAGCAGCGGTGCCGCATCCTGGTCCTGCATGACCAGGGTCTTGACCACCATGAAGGGATCAAAGCCCAGCACCTGCGCACTGTGCTGGGCACCGCCATGTTCCAGGTATTCGTAAACATGCTCTGTCAATGGGATGCGCTGCGCCCGCAGCAGGGCGGTTGCCGGCGTTTCAGAGACATGGTCTTTCTTTGCCATGGCGGCTATTGTCGGTGCGCGCGCTCGAACAGCATGGCCCGGACCTGCACCTGGGTACCGACGGCCTACTCAGCGTTTGAGCACGCGACCGTGATCGAAACGTCGAGACGCTGCTCTACCACCCTAACGCATACGGCGCCCACCCTTTGCCAACCCTGCTGAACCCGGCCGCCGCCGCGCTGGGCTACCATGTCATCGGCGCGGCCACCCCGGATGGAGCGAAACACCAAGGCAAGCCCATGACCCAGGTTCGCAAACTCTGGCCGCTGTTGACGGCCACCCAGCACTACGACAAGACCATCTCCACCTACCGGGTCGGCCAGGGCCAGGTGATCGAGGCGCCCATCCTGGCCTACCTGATAGAGACCGCCAACGGCCGCATCCTTTATGACGTGGGCTGTGACCACCAGAAGATCAACACCCCGGCGCTGTGTGGGCGCTTCTTCCCGCCCGAGCGCTTTCCAGACGGCCCGCCGGTGATGACCGAAGAGCAGCGCATTCCGCAGCACCTGGCGCGCCTGGGCCTGACGCCGGCGGACATTGATGTGCTGTTCGTCGGCCACCTGCACTGGGACCATGCCGGCGGGCTGCGCGAAATGCGCCGCTGCGGCTGCGGCGCGGAGATCCACCTGCAGCACGACGAGCTGGCCGCCGCCCGCAGCGGACAGGACGGCAGCGTGTTCGACGACGACCTGCACGACGACGCCGGAGCGCCGCTGCAGTTCCGCCTGCACAAAGGCGAGTACACGGTGGTGCCAGGGGTGCAAGCGGTAGCGACACCGGGCCACACCGCCGGCCACATGTCGATGTGGATCGAGCTGCCCAAGGGGCCGCCGGTGCTGCTGGCCGGTGACGCTGCGGACCTGCAGGAAAACCTGGACGACGAGATCGCACCGGGCGGCCTGTGGCAGGGCCAGGAAGCGCTGGCCATTGACAGCATCCGCAAACTCAAGGCCCTGGCAGTGGACACGGGCGCGACGATCTGGCCCAGCCACGACATGGCCTTTTACCGGGCCCTGCGGCCCTTCCCCCAAGCCTATGACTGACATCCTTGCCCCCCACCCTGGCGCCTTTTGCTGGCAGGTGCTGGAGTGGGCTGCCGACTGAGCCCGCGGTGGCGGCACACGCGGGCGTGGGAGCCGGCGCCGGGTTCAGATCGCCGGGTCGCGGATTTCCCAGCGGATGGCGTCGATCTTCTTCAGCAGCTCCTCGGGCAGGGTGGTGCCCAAGGCGTCAATGTCTTCATCGAGCTGCGCCAGCGTCGAGACGCCGATGATGGTGCTGGCCACCTGCCACTTGGTGTAGCAGAACGCCAGCGCCATCTGCGTCGGTGTCATGCCGTATTCGCGGGCCAGGGCGTTGTAGCGGCGCGCCGCAGCCAGCGCCTCGGGCCGGCCCCAGCGCTGCTTGCGCATGGACTCGAACATCGTCATGCGGGCTTTGGCCGGCGCGTCCGGGCCGGTAATGCCGGAGGCATCGTATTTGCCGGTGAGCAGGCCGAAGGCCAGCGGGGAATAGGCCAGCAGTGACACGCCCAGGCGGTGCATGGTCTCGTCCAGGCCGTTTTCCGGCGAACGGTTGAGCAGGCAGTAGGCGTTTTGCACCGTGGCCACGCGCGGCAGGCCGTACTGCTCGGCCAGGCGCACAAACTCGTGCACGCCGTAGGGCGTTTCGTTCGACAGGCCCACAGCCCGCACCTTGCCGGCCTTTACCAGGGTGTGCAAGGCCTCGAGCTGGGCATGCAGGGAGGTATGTGCGGCCTGGTCGCGCTTGGGGTCGTAGTACATGGCGCCGAACATGGGCACCACACGCGTCGGCCAGTGGATCTGGTAGAGGTCGATCACATCCGTTTTCAGCCGCGCCAGGCTGCCGTCGCAGGCGGCGAGAATGTCAGCCCCGGTCAGGTCCAAGCTGCCACCCCGGATCCAGGCCATGCCGCGCGCCGGACCAGCCACCTTGGTGGCAATGACCAGTTTTTGCCGGGCGCCGGGGGTCTTCTGCAGCCAGTTGCCGATGATCTTTTCGGTGGTCTGAAAGGTTTCGGCCCGGGGCGGCACCGCATACATTTCCGCGGTGTCGATGAAGTTGATGCCACGCTCCAGGGAGCGGTCCAGGATGGTGTGGCTCAAGGCCTCATCGACCTGTTCACCAAAGGTCATGGTGCCCAGGCAGATGGGGGTGACGTGCAGGTCGCTCTGACCCAGTTGTACAGTGTTCATGGCACCAAGTTTACGATGCCGCAAGCCGCAGCGCTGCCGCCCGGGCTTCTTCCTGCAGGCGCAGCACGCGGCGCTGCACCTTGCCGGTGGTGGTCATCGGCAGCGCGTCGACGAATTCAATCTCCTTGGGGTACTCGTAGGGCGCCAGCAGGGCCTTCACATGGGCCTGCAATTCCAGCGTCAGAGTGGCATGCAATTGCGCTGCAGCCCTTGAATCGCCTTGGCACTGCGCTAGCAAATCAGGAGCAATCACGACATAGGCCTTGACCAGCGCGCCGCGTTCGGGGTCGGGCTTGGGCACCACCGCCGCATTGGCCACTGCCGGGTGCTTGACCAGGCAGTTCTCGATTTCGCCCGGTCCGATGCGGTAGCCGGCCGACTTGAACACATCGTCGGCCCGGCCCTGGTACCAGAGGTAGCCGTCGGCATCGCGCACTGCCAGGTCGCCGGTGCGGCACCAGTCGCCGGTGAACTTGTCGTGGGTGGCGGCGGCATTTTTCCAGTAGCCCAGAAAAAAAATCGGGTCCGGCTGGCCGTCACGGTCAAAGCGGTGCAGCGCCACATCGCCCGGCACGCCCACGGCACATTCGCGCCCGGCCTCATCAATCACCGCCACCCGGTGGCCGGGGTAGCCCATGCCCATGCTGCCGGGCTTGGGTGGCCAGTGCAGCGCGCAGTTGCCGACGATGTAGTTGATCTCGGTCTGGCCGAACATTTCGTTGGGCGTCACGCCGAGCTGGGCCTGGCAGTAGCCAAAGACGGCGTCGCCCATGGCCTCGCCAGCGCTCATCAGCGCCTGCAGCCGCAGGCCGAACTGCGCCTGCACCGTGCGGCCATCCACGCCGGGGCAGGCCTTCATCATCGCCTTGAGCGCGGTCGGAAACAAAAAAGTGTGCGTCACGCCACAGCGGCCCATCAGCTCCAGCGCCGTCTGCGCCGCAAAACGGCCGCTGAAGGCCACGATGGTGCAACCGAAGTACAGCGTGGGCAGCAGCGCATCCATCAGGCCACCGGTCCAGGCCCAGTCGGCGGGTGACCAGAACACAGCGTCGGAACGCGCATTGCGCTGGCCGTCAAAACCAAACCAGTTCTGGCTGCAGACAAAGCCCGAGAGGTTGCCGATCAGGGCGCGGTGGGGAATCAGCGCGCCCTTGGGGTTACCGGTGGTGCCGCTGGTGTAGATCAGCACCGCTGGGTCGTCGGCACCGGTGCTGACCGGCGCAAAGCCTGTGGGTGCGCGGGCCAGTATGGTGGCGTAGTGGCGGTCCGCCAGGGTGCGGGTGGCGGCGGCACTGCCCACGCCGATGACGGTGCGCAGCAGCGGGCAGCCCTGACGCGCAGTCTCCAGGTCCGGCAGCGCCTCCGCTTCGGCAATCGCCACCACCGCCTCGCTATCGTGCAGGCGGAACTCCAGCGCCTGCGGACCGAACAGCATGGACAGCGGCATGGCCACCGCCCCCATCTGCAGCACGGCGATGTAGGCCACTGCGGTTTCAAAACGCTGCGGCATGACGATGGCGACCCGGTCACCGCGCTGCACCCCGAGCCGGCGCAGCGCCGCCGAAAGCCGGTCGGCCTGCGCCTGCAACGCGGCATAGGTATAAGAAACCTCGCCAGAGCCCACCGAATATTGGCGTATTGCTATTCTTTTTGCAGCACCCGGCTGGGCCGCCCAGCGCGCGCTGCAGACCTGGGCGATGTTGAACTGCTGCGGCACCCGCCAGCCAAAGGGCTCCACCAGCCGGCGGTAGCCGGCCGGCAGCGCGCCTGCGGCGGGCGTTGCGGGGGGGATGTCACTGCCTTGACTGGGTTCCACGTCGCGTCTCCTTATGATCCCTCCAATGTACCAAGCCCGAAAACCCCACCGCAGCGAGTTCATCCCCCTGCGCAACACCACCTACCACGTCCAACTCTGGGGCACGCCCGCGCCGGGCAAAACGCCGCTGGTGATGGTGCACGGCTGGATGGATGTAGCCGCGAGCTACCAGTTCGTGGTCGACGCCCTGCAGGGCGACCATTTTGTGATTGCGCCCGACTGGCGCGGCTACGGCCAGACGCCCTCGGGCGGGGTGGACAACTTCTGGTTCCCCGACTATCTGGCGGACCTGGACTTTCTGCTGGACCACTACGCGGCTGGCATGCCAGTCAACCTGGTGGGGCACAGCATGGGCGGCAATGTGGTGATGCACTACGCAGGCGTGCGGCCGCAGCGCATCCGCCGCCTGGTCAACCTGGAAGGATTTGGCATGCCCGCCACCGTGCCGGCGCAGGCGCCGGAGCGGCTGGCGCGCTGGATGGACGAGCTCAAAAAACTGCACCAGGGCAGCCTGCGCATGCATGCCTACGACAGCGCCAGCGGCGTGGCGCGGCGGCTGATGAAAACCAACCCGCGCCTGCCGCAGGACAAGGCCGACTGGCTGGCGCGGCGCTGGGCGCGCGAAAACGACCAAGGCCAATGGATCATTCAAGGCGACCCGGCCCACAAGCTGCCCAATGCCTACCTGTACCGGGTGGAAGAGGTGCTGGAACTGTACCGGCGCATCAGCATGCCGGTGCTGGCCGTCGAGGCCGCCGACAACAGCCTGGATTTCTGGTGGAAAGGCGCATTTACCTTGGCCCAGTACCACGAACGCATCCTGGCGGTGCCGCAGATCGAAGTTGCCCGCATCGAGGAAGCCGGCCACATGATGCACCACGACCAGCCGGAAATCCTGGCCGGATTGATCGAACGGTTTATTATTTGACCTCACAGGGTCATTTATTGCCTTTGTGGCCATCATTGGGTGCACCTGGTCGCTTTGAGAGATCATTGAGTCGCACCCGTGCGCAAACCAGGGCCTTCTGGATGACTTAATCAAACGACCCCATAAGAACAAAAGTAAACAGAATTTTTAAGAAAAACGCATAAACGCTCTCAAGAGAACAAAAAATTGACGCTGCTTGACTGCAAGTCCACTCGACACACCACGGTGTGCGCCATAGAATTTGACCTCATGAGATCAATTTTGAGGATCAATGCCCTGATGAGAACCACATGTTGCTGTCACCGGACACCTTGAAATCGCTCTCCCAGCAGCTACTCCAGGAACGCAGGCGCCAAAGGCTCACCCGCGCCCAGGCGGCTGGGATTTGCAATGTCAGCGAGTCCTTTATCCGCGATGCCGAAAGCGACCCGAGCCGCTGCTCCTTGAACCTCATGCTTCAGCTACTGCTTGGATTGGGACTGCGGGTCAACGTTGAGGGGTGGAGCGTGGATGCAACCGCAGCCAGCACCCCTGCCACGGGCGCGCCATGATCAGACTTCGGGTGTGGGATACCGTCCGGCCGATGGGCTGGTTTGGCCACGCGCAGGCAGCCTACTTTTTTGAATATGACCCGCAGTGGATCACCGACAAGGGCTATGCCTTGGCGCCCCAGTTTCCGGTGGTGGCGCAGCGCTATGTGGGCGACCAGGTAAAAACATTTTTTGAAAACCTGCTGCCCGAGGGTGATGTATTGGACGACATCATCAGCGCGATCGCCACGCGAGGCAGTTCGTCGCTTGAGATTTTGGCCCGTCTGGGCGGTGAGTTGCCGGGCGTGCTGTCGCTGCTGGCGGAAGATGAGGCGCCCATAACCCGGCAGGAGTACCGGCTACTGAGCCACCAAGAACTCAGCGCCCGTTTGCATAACCGCGAACAGACCCCGTTTCTGGTTTCCAACGACCAGGGCAGCATGTCGCTGGCCGGTGCTCAAGACAAGCTCGGACTGCGCTTTGACGGAAAAACAGGCGAATTCAGGGACAGCGTGGGCAAGTCGCCCAGCACCCACATCGCCAAGCCCGACACGCGACAGCCGCGTTATCAACCCAGCGCCATCAACGAATACGCGTGCATGAAACTGGCGGCCGCCCTCAAGCTGCCCGTGCCCCAGGTGTGGCTGCAACGGGTGCCAGAAGCCGTTTATGTAGTAGAGCGCTACGACCGCGAGGTCAAAAACGGAAAAATTCTTGGCGTCCACCAGATTGACGGCTGCCAGTTGCTGGGCCATGGCGCAGGCTGGAAATACCAGCGGATGGGCGGCTTGGTCAGCCTGCCCAAGCTGGTGGCCGCCATGCGGGCGCTGTCTTTGCGCGGCAGCGACCTGCTGCAGTTTCAGCGCTGGGTCATGTTCAACTTTCTGATCGGCAATGCCGACGCCCATGCCAAGAATGTATCGGTGCTGATCGATGACAAGGGCTACCGGCTGGCGCCGTTTTACGACCTGCTGTGCGTCAAGGCCTATGGCGACAACGGTCTGGCCTTGTTCATCGGCGACGAGGAAAGCTTCGACGCCGTGGGCAGTCACTCGTGGGAGGCTTTCTGCCAGGATTGCGGCTTTGGCTTCCAGGCCACGCGCAAGGAGTTGGAAAAAATGGCCTTGGCATTGCCTGCCCAATGGCAAAAAGCCTGGGCCCGGCTCGTCAAGGAGCACCACCCCACCGAGGCGGAACACGAACTGCTTGCGCGCATGACCGCCATCTTCGATGCACAGTGCAAGGCAACCCTGCTCATGCTGGGGCGCGAAGTGGCCTAGGGGGCTTTGGCCCCGGTCCGGATGTGGTGACCAGGGCCGCGGGTGCGTCCACCGCCCGGCGCACGTGAGAAAATAGGGCCCAATCACTCCCATACCGAAGGAATACCCCATGGACGCAGAACGCATCAACCTCATTGGCACCCGACTCGCAGACTTGAGCGCGCGTACGCTCGAGCTTCGGGGGTATCTTTGACTACGATGCCAAATCGGAACGTCTGCGCACTGTCAACGCCTCGCTGGAAGACCCCACCGTCTGGAACGACCCCAAGCGCGCCCAGGAGCTGGGCAAGGAAAAAAAGCAGCTCGATGGCGTCGTCGTTACGTTAAACACCCTGGAGCGCGAGCTCAGCGACAACACCGAGCTGTTTGACATGAGCAAGTCCGATGGCGACGAGGCCGGCCTGATCACCATCGAGGGCGAAGCCGCCACGCTGGCCGAAACCATCCAGGGCCTGGAATTCCGGCGCATGTTCAACAACCCGGCCGACCCGCTGCCGGCGTTCCTGGACATTCAGGCCGGCGCCGGCGGCACCGAAGCCTGCGACTGGGCCAGCATGCTGCTGCGCCAGTACCTGCGCTATGCCGAGCGCAAGGGCTTTACTGCCACCGTGGAGGACATCTCCGACGGTGACACCGCCGGCATCAAGAGCGCGACCATCAAGGTCGAGGGCGAGTACGCCTTCGGCTTGCTGCGTACCGAGACCGGCGTGCACCGGCTGGTACGCAAGTCGCCGTTCGACTCCTCGGGCGGGCGCCATACCAGCTTTGCCAGCGTGTTCGTCTACCCCGAGATTGACGACTCGATCGAGATCGACATCAACCCCTCCGATGTGCGGGTCGACACTTTCCGCGCCAGCGGTGCCGGCGGCCAGCACATCAACAAGACCGACTCGGCCGTGCGCCTGACGCACCTGCCCACCGGCATCGTGGTTCAGTGCCAGGACGGGCGCAGCCAGCACAGCAACCGGGATGTGGCCTGGAAGCGGCTGCGCAGCCGGCTGTACGACTTCGAGATGCGCAAGCGCCAGGAGGAGCAGCAAAAGCTCGAAGACACCAAGACGGATGTGGGCTGGGGCCACCAGATCCGCAGCTACGTGCTCGACAACAGCCGCATCAAGGACCTGCGCACCAACGTGGAGGTCTCGGCGACGCAGAAGGTGCTCGACGGTGACCTCGACGTGTTCATCGAAGCCTCGCTGAAGCAGGGCGTATGAGCGCCAGTCTGCAGGCGCTGATCTTCGACATGGACGGCACCATGATCGACTCCATGGCCGCGCACACCCGCAGCTGGCTGGCGTTTGCCCACAGCAAGGGCCTGGAGGTCGACATCCAGGACCTGATGCGCCGCACCACCGGCAAGACCGGGGTGGAATGCATGGGCGAGCTGTTCCAGCGGGCGCTGCCTGCTGACGAGGCGCAGGGCTATGTGCGCGAGAAGGAAGCGCTGTACCGGGAACTGTTCACGCCCGAGTTCCGCGAGGTCCGGGGTTTTCGGGCGTTTGCCGGCGCTGCGCGCGGGCGCGGCCTCAAAATCGGCGTGGGCACGGCCGGCGACCGGCACAACATCGCCTTTGCCTACCAGCATCTGCGCATGGACACCCCGCCCCTGGCCACCGTGGGCGGCGACGAAGGCCTGCCGGGCAAGCCCGCGCCGGCCATCTTTCTGGAAGTGGCTCGGCGCATTGGCGTGGCGCCGGCGCACTGCATTGTGTTTGAGGACGCGCCGCTGGGCATCGAGGCGGCGCGGCGGGCCGGCATGCGCGCTGTGGGCATCTGCACCAGCCACAGCCCGGCTGAACTCGGAGGCCCGCATGTGCTGGCCTGCGTTGATGATTACCAAGATTTAACCCGTTCCGGTTTTCTGGAGAAGTACCATGTTGCTGCTGCGTGAGGGCCAAGGCCCGGCTACCGTGATTCGCCGTGTGGACTACACCGCCCCCGCCTTCTCGGTCGATACCGTCGACCTGAGTTTTGACCTGGACCCGGCGCGCACGCGGGTGCTCAACACCATGGTGCTGCGGCGCAACCCGCAAGTGCCGGCACAGCCGCTGCGGCTCGATGGAGAAGAACTCAACCTGGCGCGCGTGCTGGTCAACGGCCAGGGTACGTCGTTTCGCATGGACGGCAGCGCGCTGGTGCTGGAGAACCTGCCCGAGGGCGAAGCACCCTTCACGCTGGAGATCTTCACCACCTGCAACCCGGCCAAGAACACCAAGCTCATGGGGCTGTATGTCAGCAATGGCTCGTTCTTCACCCAGTGCGAGGCCGAGGGCTTTCGCCGCATCACCTACTTTCTGGACCGGCCCGATGTCATGGCCAGCTACACCGTCACGCTGCGCGCCGACAAGGTGCTGTACCCGGTGCTGCTGAGCAACGGCAACCTGGTCGACAGCGGCGACCTGGAAGACGGCCGCCACTTTGCCAAGTGGGTGGACCCGCACAAAAAGCCCAGCTACCTGTTTGCCCTGGTGGCGGGACAGTTGGTGGCGCGCGAGCAGCGCATCGTCTCGCGGGCGGGCAAGGAACACCTGCTGCAGGTGTTTGTGCGCCCCGGCGACCTGGACAAGACCGAACACGCCATGAACTCGCTCATGGCCAGCGTCGCCTGGGACGAGGCGCGCTTTGGTCTGCCGCTGGACCTGGAGCGCTTCATGATCGTGGCCACCAGCGACTTCAACATGGGCGCCATGGAGAACAAGGGCCTGAACATCTTCAATACCAAGTACGTGCTGGCCAACCCGGCCACCGCCACCGATGTGGACTACGCCAACATCGAGAGCGTGGTCGGCCACGAGTACTTCCACAACTGGACCGGGAACCGCATCACCTGCCGCGACTGGTTCCAGCTCAGCCTCAAGGAGGGGCTGACGGTGTTTCGCGACCAGGAATTCAGCCAGGACCTGTGCGCCGACCCGTCGGCACGGGCTGTCAAGCGCATCGAAGACGTGCGCGTGCTGCGCACCGCCCAGTTCCCCGAGGACGCCGGCCCGATGGCGCACCCGGTGCGGCCCGACAGCTACATCGAGATCAACAATTTCTACACCGTCACCATCTACGAAAAAGGCGCCGAGGTGGTGCGCATGATGCAGACACTCACCAGCCGCGCCGGCTTTGAGCGCGGCATGAAGCTGTACTTCGAGCGCTTCGACGGCCAGGCCGTGACCTGTGACGACTTTGCCCAGAGCATTGCCGAGGCCAATCCGCATTCGGCATTGGCGCGGCTGCTGCCCCAGTTCAAGCACTGGTACAGCCAGGCCGGCACCCCGCGCCTGACCGCCCGGGGCGAGTACGACGCCCAGGCGCGCAGCTACACCCTGTTTTTCAGCCAGAGCTGCGGCGCCACACCAGGGCAAGACAGCAAGGAGCCCTTTGTCATCCCGGTCGACATCGGCCTGTTAGGCGCAGCCAGCGGCACGCCGCTGCCCCTGCAGGTGCAGGGCAGCGACGCGCCCGCGCGCGACAGCCACCTGTTCGTGCTGACCGGCCACAAGGATTCGATCACTTTCGTCAACATCGACCAAGCGCCGGTGCCTTCGCTGCTGCGCGGCTTCTCGGCGCCGGTGCTGCTGGACTTTGGCTATACCGATGCCGAACTCCTTACTTTGCTGGCCAACGACCCCGACCCCTTCAACCGCTGGGAAGCCGGGCAGCGCCTGGCGCTGCGCAGTGCTATGCATTGCATAGCAGCAGGCCCAGATTCGGCGGGGGCTGCAGCCACAGACATCTTGAACCCGGCGTACCTGCAGGCCATGCGCGACGTGCTGCGCCACCCGGACCTGGACGCCGCCTTCAAGGAACTGGTGCTGACCCTGCCGTCGGAGACCTACATTGCAGAGCACCTGGAGCGGGTCGACCCGCAGCAGGTGCATGCGGTGCGCGAGCGCATGTGCTTGCAACTGGCCTGCGCGCTGCAGGCCGACTGGCAGTGGGCCTACGCCATGCACCACGACAACGGCGGCTACCGGCCCGACCCCGTCTCCAGCGGCCGCCGGGCGCTGGCGGGCATGGCGCTGGCAGCCCTGTGCCTGGCCGCCAGCGTGTCGGGCGACACCGTCTGGCCGGGCAAGACGCTGCAGCGCTTCAAGGACGCCGGCAACATGACCGACCGATTCAACGCCCTGCAGGCGCTGGTGGGCAGCGGCCACGCTCTGGCGGCACCGGCACTGGCGCGCTTTCACTCGCTGTTCAAGGACGACGCCCTGGTGCTGGACAAATGGTTTGCCATCCAGGCCTCCACCCCCGACCGCAACGGCCAGGTGCTGCCAGCGGTGCGCCAGCTCATGGCCCACCCCGACTTCAACCTGCGCAACCCCAACCGCGCCCGCAGCGTGATCTTCAGCTACTGCAGTGCCAACCCGGGCGGCTTCCACCGCGCCGATGCCGCCGGCTACGTGTTCTGGAGCGAGCGTGTGGTCGAGCTCGACAGCATCAACCCGCAAGTCGCCGCCCGCCTGGCCCGCGCCCTCGACCGCTGGAAACGCCTGGCCGAACCCTACCGCAGCGCCGCCCACGAAGCCATGGTGCGCGTGGCCGCCAAAGCCGACCTGAGCAATGACGTGCGCGAAGTGCTGGAACGCGCCCTCGCCGACTGAGCGCCGCGCAGAGCGGCTGCAAGCGCTGGCTATAATCAAAGGTTTACGTGCCGGTGTAGCTCAGTCGGTAGAGCAGCTCATTCGTAATGAGAAGGTCGGGTGTTCGATTCATCTCTCCGGCACCAATGAAATCAAGGGTCCGCTGCTATGAAAATAGTAGCGGGCCCTACTTGTTTTGTGACGATGTAAGGGCGAATGTAAGACGCTTTACGGTAGCGTTTCCGTGCTCGCACAGAACAACCCCCAACCAGAAAAAGCAAAGAACGCATCAAAAATTTTATGTCGGCCATTTTTCCTCTGGTGGAAATTTTGTAACCGTGCAGCAACCAGCGAGTCGACGACGGCAGGTAGTGTGCCGGGGCGAATCCCTAGAACGGTCAGACAGGGCGGACGGAAGCATCGCTGTCGGAAGTGGAGCCGAAGCCTAACTCGGCCGCCATCGTGTAGTGCGGGGCCATAGCCATAAGTTGGTGTCGCGCAGTCAGCTACACTTGAGCGGCTACGGTTTTAACTTGGTTGAGTCTACGCGCATTCAATTACGCAGCACTCGCCGGGAGGTTTTTTCTGTGGCGAACGCCGTTTATCCTGCAAATTTGTGATGGCAGCCCATTCTAACTTAATTTTTCAATATTTTTAAATTGCTTAAGGATCATGTCCAAAACTCAACTTGAGAATTGGCCATAAGCGAATGTCTCGCCAGATGAAACGCCCGCGTCAATTGCAGCCAATTTTGGCCATAGCAGTAGATGTTTGCACTCCATCACAGCCCTTTGGCTGTTTGCAGACGCACTCATGC
>Ga0208864_1000310_pt1 | contig 16368 bp, 14 predicted proteins | sample CryBogmetaGMA05M_FD_184542 | JGI IMG/M metagenome (GOLD analysis project Ga0208864, IMG submission 184542) | Freshwater microbial communities from Crystal Bog, Wisconsin, USA - MA0.5M (SPAdes) | ecosystem: Environmental > Aquatic > Freshwater > Lake | place: Crystal Bog, Wisconsin, USA...
TATTTCAATGTCCCTGTTAATTGGAGCCAGGCCGTAACTGGTGGAGTGACCTTGCTTGCGCTTGCAGTAGATAGCGTCTTAAAACGCCAAAGAAATAAAAAGGCAATATAAATAGAGAGAGTTCTAACCAATGTGATCGTCACCTTGGTTGCCAGAAAATGGCTTGAACAAGTTAGAGAAAGGCAAAAAAATGGTAGGAAAATACACACTTAAGAGAAAAGCGCTGGCACTGACTGCTGTGTCAGCAACACTTCTCTTAACCGCAGTATCTGCAGTCCAACCTGCTGATGCTGCTGCAAAAAAGAAGTTGAATCTTGGAATGATTTACTATCAGTCTAACGTTCAAGCATTTCAGGCAATGGCAGATGGCGGAAACGCGGCAGCTAATGTTTATGGAAATGTGAAATTGGTTTCGGCTGCTCCTTCAAATGAAGATGCAGCAAAGGAACTCCAGCTATTTCAGTCAGCAGCAAATGTCTCGAAAGACGGAGTTGTCCTTCAAACTCTAGCTGGATCGACATTCTTGCGTGCAGTACAAGCTGTCACAAAGCGCGGAATTCCAGTAATTACTATCGACGCTCCACTACCCGATGGTTCAGGATCAAATCTCTTTATCACCAACGATAACAAGACTGTAGGCGCTGACCTTGCGAAAGCAGTTCTTGCGAAGGTTCCAGCAGATAAGACAGGAGAAGTTGTCATCACAACTAATGGTGCTGCAGTTCCTCCTCTTCAGGCTCGCGTCGCAGGCATGATTGAGACAATCAAGGCACTTCGCCCTGACCTAACAATTGTTGGCCCACTTACAACTGGAAACTCAACTGCGAACCTAGCTTCAATTCAGAGTGTATTGAATGCTCATCCAGATGCTGTTGCTTACTTGTCACCAGATGACCAAGATGCTGCATCAATCGCCGTAGTTTCAAAGAACACTGGCAAGAAGTACAACGCCGGCGGCTGCGATCTAGAAGCAGCAGCTCTGCAGGGAGTCAAGGACGGATACATCACTGCAATGGGATCACCGGAGCATTACATCAAGGGGTATCTTGCTATGCAGATTCTGATTGACCATGCAACCAAGGGAACTGCAATTCCTGCAGGTGTTTGGAATACCGCTGACTTGGTTGTTACACCAGCAAATGTTGATGCAGTTATTGCACGTGAGAAGACTGCAGCAGCACGTACTGCGTACTTCAAGTCAAAGGTAGCGACCGAACTGAAATCCCTTTACAGCGCTTTGAACAAGTAAGCTAAAAAGGAGACGTTCACCTATGTCAATCATTGAAGCGCAGTCACTCCAGAAGTCTTACGGTGGAACAAAGGCCTTAGCGGGCGTTGATTTCACATTAGAGGCTGGTTCTGTTCATGCGCTCCTAGGAGAGAATGGCGCGGGCAAATCAACGCTTGTCAAAATTCTCTCAGGGGCGATAAAAGCAGATGCTGGGGTACTGCGCTTCGATGGTTCGGCAAGGACTTTTAATGGAACGCAACAAGCAAAGGAAAGTGGGATTGCTTGGGTAGCTCAAGAACTTTCACTTTTTCCCGATTTAGATATTCTTGCGAATCTTTTTCCTAACACCGGACCTAACAAAAGCATTTTCATGGATCGCAAAACAAGAGAAGAACTCGCGCGACCGGTAATGGATTCACTCAACTTGAATCACTCAACAAAAAAGATAGTTGGGGAATTAACGCTTGCTGAGCGACAACTTGTAGAAATCTCACGAGCACTTATCCAGAAGCCAAAAGTTTTGATTCTTGATGAACCCACTTCAGCTCTCGAACGTGGCAATTCAGATCGCCTCATAGAAATTCTTCATGTGATGAGAGATTCTGGAGTAGGTGTAATTTTCGTTTCGCATATTTTGCAAGAAGTTTTAGATCTTTGCGACACAGTGACAGTACTTCGTGATGGGCATAATGCAATCACCGGCGAATCTCTGAAGAACCACAATGTTGAATCCATCGTCGACGCGATGGTCGGAGATCGAAGAGTGAAAATTAGCAAGAGAAGAGCGGCCATTCGCACCAGCGATATATCGACCGGAAAGCTTGAATTTGAATCAGTATCGACCGACAAGTCACTCAAGGGTGTGACTATTGAAGTTTGCCCAGGTGAGATTGTGGGCATCACCGGATTGGTTGGCTCAGGACATGAAGATATCTTGCAAGTAGCAGTCGGTAGGAAATCAATTTCACAAGGCAAAGTAACGATGCCTGATGGAAATCATCAGCCAAAGAACCTTATCGAATCGGCTCATCGAGGCATTGCGTATGTATCCGGCGACCGTAAGAAATTTGGATTAATGCTGGATAAATCCTTGACAGAAAATATCGCAGAAGTTAGAGATTTTGCGCTACTTAAAGACGGATGGATTATGAAGTCTCGCCGAATGAAGGCGAACGCACAAAATTTTGTTGAGAAATTAAGCATTCGCACACCATCTGTTTCACTTGCGGCGGGTTCACTATCCGGAGGAAATCAGCAGAAAGTTGTATTCGCTAAATGGTTAAACTCCTCTCCATCAGTTCTTCTTCTTGATGATCCAACCAGAGGTGTTGATGTTGGAGCTAAGAGCGAGATGCATAAAATTATCGAGGAGCTTACTTTGTCGCAAATTCCGGTGCTTATGAACTCTACAGATTTAGAGGAGTTGGCGAGCATTTGTGACAGGGTTTATGTTTTCAAGAATGGTGCCGTCAAGGAACAAGTTGCGGGCGAAGATTTAAATGTCTCCAAGCTCTTGATGGCAATGAATTAGAGTTTGGAAAACTATGAGTTCTGAAAGAATCCGCGATATTGCACACTTGTCTTCAGTTGAACTTTTCACTCCTAAGCTAGAAGAGACAACAGATTTCTTCGTCCAGCTCATGTCACTGGAAGTTGTAGAAAAGCGAGATGGAATTAATTATCTTCGTACTTGGGATGACTACGAAAAATTTTCAATAAAAGTAGTTCAAAGTGAGACTTCTGGGATTGGCGCGTGCTGGTTTAGAACCACAAGTGCCGAGGCGCTTCAGCGGATAGTTGAGAGATCTGAAGAGCTAAGTGTTAAAGGAGCCTGGATTGAAGGCGACTGTGGAAAAGGAAAAAGTTATTCAACCCTGGACCCAGACGGGCATAGGTTAAATTTTTATTGGGACACAGATTATTTTGTACCAACAGGAGATCAAGTTCCCTCTCTAAAAAATCAAGCTTCAGCATTTCCAGGCAGGGGAGCCAATGTAAGACGTCTCGACCATGTCAATTTTCTTGCTTCGAATGTAGAAGAGAATTCAGAATTCATGATTGGCTTGTTGGGAGGCCGCGTTTCCGAGCAGATTCAACTACCCGATGGGAAAATTTCAGCATCCTGGCTTACTTTCACGAATAAGAGTTATGACGTGGTGTATACAAGTGACTGGACTGGAACAAAAGGCAGACTTCACCATATAGCGTTTGCGACTGATACTCGCGAGGATATTTTGAGAGCCGCAGATGTATTTCTCGAAAATGATATTTTTATCGAGACTGGTCCACACAAGCACGCAATTCAACAGACCTTTTTCCTTTATGTTTACGAACCAGGTGGGAATCGAATCGAACTCTGTAATGCAGGTGCTCGTTTGTTGTTATCTCCCGACGCACCAACTGTTACCTGGACTCTTGAAGAGCGAAGTAAGGGTCAAGCATGGGGATTAAAGACGATTGAGTCATTTCATACCCATGGAACTCCACCCGTAGGAGAGAATCATGTTTAACGTTCAGACTCCAACATTTTCTGATATCCCTTACGGAAATCTTTCTGAACGGCAGAAACTCGACATTTACATCCCGAGTACTCACGAAGGCCCATTTCCGTTAATCATAAATATTCATGGTGGCGCTTTCATGATGGGATCAAAAGATAGTCATGAGAATGACTGTGCATCATTTGAAACTTTGTTGGAAAATGGATACGCGATTGCAAGTGTGGGATACAGACTTTCAGGTGAAAAAATTTTCCCAGCGTGTGTAAGTGACTGTAAGGGCGCAATTAGATGGCTCAAAGCTAACTCAGATTTTTATAACCTAGATCCAGAGAGATTTATAGTTTGGGGAAGATCTGCTGGGGGGCATCTAGCTGCATTAATGGCGCTAACTCAAAACGACCCTTCAATCTTTGACGACCCTTCAATCTTTGATGTAAAAACTGATTCATCAATTTTCGCCGCTGTCGATTGGTATGGTCCATCTGACTTCTCCCTCATGGATGAGCAATTTCGAGAAATTACTCCCGAGGCATGCGTGAACGGAGTTCAGAATCATGACTCACCTGAATCACCCGAATCAAAACTTCTTGGAGGGCCGGTACAGGAAAAACTCGAACTGAATCAACTTGCTAATCCAGTTTCATATGCAGCTTCGGCAAGCTCTGTTCCACCATTTTTCTTTGGCGTCGGAGATTCAGATTGTCTTGTCCCTCATCAACAGACATTGATTCTTCATGAAGCGGTAAGTGCGAGAGGTGCAGCTACTGAACTACATGTACTGGAAGGCGTTGGCCATGCTGGTTCAATTTTTGAAGAAGTACTTACGCCAAAAGTTATCGCGTGGTTGAGGCAGCTTGAAGTTGAGCAAGAAGGAAAGTTGGAAAAATAATGGCAAAAGTAATTACAGGTACTCCTCGAACCCCATTAAATCTTGTAGATCAATTCGCGGAACTGGGTTCTGCGACTGTTCATGAGGCTCAAGGTCGACTTGGTCTCTTGAGTCATCGAATCCGCCCAATATTTCCTGCGTCGATTGCAGGCACTGCGTTGACGTGTGAAGTAGCCCCCGGCGATAACTGGGCAATTCATGTGGCCGTAGAACAAGCCCGCGAAGGTGACATACTCGTTGTCACACCAACAAGTCCTTGCGATGATGGGTATCTCGGTGATTTGTTGGCCGAGAGCCTCATCGCGCATGGGGTTAGAGGGTTAGTTATTGATGCGGGAGTCCGCGATGTTGCCACCCTAACGGAGATGAATTTTCCAGTCTGGTCCAAATGCATTAATTCTCAAGGCACAGTCAAGCAAACGCCAGGAAATGTTCAGACCGATATAGTGATTGCAAACCAATTGGTAATGCCGGGCGATGTTGTTGTTGCGGATATTGATGGTGTTTGTATCGTCAGACGTCAAGACGCCGAAAAAGTACTAGAGCTTGCGAAATTGCGAGTCAGCAATGAAAGTGCAAAACGAGCAAAACTTCGTTCCGGTGAGCTTGGTCTAGATATATACAAAATGCGGGAAGATTTAGCTGCGAAAGGGTTGATTTATGAGGAGTACTCAGGTGAGTAGTTCCCAAAAGAGTTTGCCCGCAATGGTAATCCGCGGTGGAACTTCAAAAGGATTGTATTTCAATGGGAAAGACCTTCCCGAAAATATTTCGGATCGGGATGAAATTCTTATCAGAGCTATGGGATCTCCTCATCAATTGGAAATAGACGGAATGGGCGGAGGACATCCGCTCACCTCAAAGGTTGCAGTAGTTTCTAAATCGAATCGAAAAGGTATAGATGTTGATTATCTTTTCCTGCAAGTTTGGCCTAATAAGCCACTTGTCGATGCAAAACAGAATTGCGGAAATATTCTCGCGGGAGTTGGAATTTTTGCAATTGAGACGAAGTTGGTTGAAATTCAAAGCGATGTCACCAAAGTTCGAGTCTTCATGGAAAATACTTCTTCGGTCGCAACACTTAGTATTCAGACGCCAAAGGGAGAAATCTCGTATTCGGGTGAAACAAAGATTGATGGAGTCCCCGGCACATCATCACCGATTTATATCGAATTTGAAAATATTGAAGGCTCAAGCTGCGGCTCACTTTTTCCTACAGGTAATCGAGTAGACCTTGTAAATGGTAAAGAAATAACCTGCATTGATAATGGAATGCCAGTTGTGTGCTTAGTTGCGCAAGATTTTGGAATCACAGGAAAAGAATCTCCAGATGAAATAGAACAGAACATTTCCCTTCTAGCCGCTATTGAGGATATAAGACTAAAAGCCGGTGTCCTCATGGGATTAGGAGATGTTCGTGAGCGTACAGTTCCTAAGATGTCTTTGATTAGCCCTGGTGAAGGTGAGATCGATGTAAGTACACGAACACTTATTCCTCATAAAGTGCATGAGTCAATTGGAGTACTTGGGGCAGTATCGGTTGCAACAGCTGCTCTGGTTCAAAATACGGTCGCAAACCGACTTCGAGCAGAGAAAAGCTCTCCTTCAAAGGAAATCAAAGTTGGACACCCCAGTGGGTTTTTTGGTCTACAAATGGATATCGAGGATGATGGAAAAGTTGTAGATATCAAAAAATCTATTCTAGTTCGAACTGCGCGTTTATTGATGCGCGGAGAAGTTTATTTCTAGGAGAGAGATGATAATAGATTGCCACGGGCATTACACGACTGCCCCCGAGTCACACTTTAAATGGCGAACAAATCAAATCGCAAATGGTGATGATGAAGCAAGCTACCCAGAAATTTCAGATGACGAAATCAGAGAGAGCATTGAAAGCAACCAACTTAAGCTAATCGCCGAGCGTGGATTGGATATGACCATATTCTCCCCTCGCGCATCCGCTATGGGACACCACGAAGGTAACCAAAAGCAAAATGTTATTTGGGCTGAAAGAAATAACGATCTCATTGCACGGGTTGTGCGACTTTTCCCCAGTAAATTTGTAGGTGTTTGCCAACTCCCTCAAGCCGTGGGATATGACCTGACTGCAAGTATTGCTGAACTCGAGCGATGTGTAGAAGAACTTGGTTTTATAGGCTGCAACCTTAACCCCGATCCTTCTGGCGGACATTGGAATACAAAACCATTGACAGACGAATACTGGTTTCCTCTTTACGAGAAAATGGTTGAGCTTCAAGTGCCCGCGATGGTACATGTAACCGCATCTTGCAATCCTAACTTCCACGCCACCGGCGCTCATTACATCAACGCCGATACCACCGCATTCATGCAGCTTCTCGAAGGCAATCTTTTTGAAAAATTTCCAACTTTGAAATTTATTATTCCTCATGGTGGTGGAGCGGTTCCATATCACTGGGGTCGCTATCGAGGACTCGCAGATATGCTCAAAAAGCCTTCTCTGTCAGAGCATCTGATGAAGAACATATTCTTCGATACTTGTGTTTACCACCAGCCAGGCATAGATCTACTTCTAGAGGTTATCGAGAACAAAAATATCCTTTTTGGTTCAGAAATGGTGGGAGCCGTTAGAGGCATCGATCCACTCACTGGATTCTTTTTTGATGATACAAAAAGGTATATAGATGCTGCAAAAATCAGCCAACCAGAGAAAAGAGCAATCTTTTCGGAAAATGTCAAGAATGTTTTTCCAAGACTTGAGATAAAGGCCTATTAACAATAATTTGAAGCTGTAGTTTACTTATCCTCATGGCAGGCTCAAATAATTCGAAAGAGATTGCCGATTCCTCTGTCTTGAAGAAAACATTCACGATTTTGAATGTATTTGATATCAATCATTCACGATTAAGCCTTAGCGAAATTGCGAGGCGAAGTAATCTTCCGGTGAGCACCACTCATAGATTGCTCGCAGAGTTAGTTAGTTGGAATGCCATCAAAAAGAATGAAGATGGTAATTTTGAAATTGGTGCTCGACTTTGGGCAATGGGGCTACTCGCACCTTTAAATCTAGAACTGCGACAGGCATCTGTTGGACCAATGAAAGAATTGCTCGCAATTGGATGCGAAAACGCTCACCTGGCAGTACTGGATGACACACTCGCTTTAATGGTTGAAAGAGTGTCTGCGCCTAATGCAATAAATATTTTAAGTCGCCCTGGTAGTCGCCTTCCACTCCATGCAACCGCAGTGGGAAAAATTTTATTAACTTATGCAGATAAGGAAACACAGAGTAGAGCTCTTGAAAAAATGGAGAAGTTCACCGTTAACACAATTGTTCAACCTGCGAAAATGAGAGCCCAAATGAAATCCATAGAGAAGGATGGCTTTGCCATCACTGTCGAGGAGATTCGGCTTGGTTCGATTTCAATCGCTGCCCCTGTTTTTAGCGCACCTGGAAAACTGATTGCAACTGTTGGGATTGTTTTCAGATCTACAAGAAAGGATTACAACAAGTACATCCCCCAAGTACTCGCCGCAGCACGCCTGATAAGTCAAGGGATGACCAGGTATAACTAGTCGACTAACTGTTAAGTCAGATTTCTTTATACAATTGCGACGTGCCTCAATACAAAGTAGCAATCATCGGCGCTGGTCCTGCCGGCTACTTTGCCGCACAAGCGTTACAGAATCTGCAGACCGATGAACTTCAATTTTCAATCGACATGATTGAACGCTTGCCAACGCCATGGGGCTTAGTGCGAAGCGGAGTGGCACCAGATCATCCAAAGATTAAGACTGTTTCTAAAGTATTTGAGAAAGTCGCAAACGAACCAAACTTTAGATTATTTGCAAATGTTGAACTTGGTAGCGATGTCACCATCGAGCAACTCAAAGAGAAGTACGACGCTGTCGTTATTGCTACTGGTTCGGCGTTGGGTAAGAAGCTTGGTATTCCAGGTGAAGATTTATTGGGTTCCATGTCAGCTGCAACTTTTGTCCCTTGGTATAACGCTCATCCTGATTTCAAAGATGAATCAATTGATTTAAGTTGCGATACGGCGGTAGTTATCGGCGCTGGAAACGTTGCTATGGATGTTGCTCGTATGTTGGCGCTTGAACCTAGCGAATTAGATCCAACCGATACCGCAGATCATGCAATTGATGCCCTTAAGACAAGTTCTATCCGAACAGTCATTCTGAGTGCACGCCGTGGTCCAGAACATGCAGCATTTACTTCTCCAGAACTTCGTGAGTTACCAAAGCTCGAGCACACCAATGTATTGATGGATAAGAGCGATATCGAAGCGGCGATTGGTCGTGCGGGAGATGCGCCCGAAAAAGATGTGAAGAGCAATCTTGATGCAATGTTATTGATCGCTGAAAAGGAAGCGACAAACCACGAGCGCACAATGAAATTCCAATTCCTAGCTACTCCTAAAGAGATCAAGGGAGATGGGCGGGTAGAAGAAGTTATATTCCAGAAGACCGGAAGTGACGAAACTTTCAGCATTAAGTGCGGACTAGTCATTACTGCGATTGGCTATGAAGCAGCTTCGCTCGAAGGTATTCCTTACGAAAAGGGCAAAGTTGTTAATACCGATGGTCGTGTAAATGAAAACATTTATGTTGTCGGCTGGGCAAAGCGCGGACCATCAGGTGTTATCGGCACCAATAAATCAGATGCTGCAGATGTGATGAAGTTATTGGTTGAAGATTTGGGAGCGCCTAAGAGCACAGGTGACATCACCGATGTAATTACACATAACAACGTTGTAACTCAGATGCACTGGCAGGCCATCAACGAGGCTGAGGTCGCTGCGGGTGAGCCACTTGGAAAGCCGCGTCGCAAGGCAGTTGATCGGGCTGAACTCTTGAAATTAGCTAGGCTTTAGTACGTGCGATTTATCAACGATCCGGTCTATGACCTTACCTATGACGACGTCTTTATGGTTCCGAGTAAGTCCGAACTTACTAGCCGAATGGAAGTTGATTTAACTTCTAATGACGGTAGCGGAACAACGATTCCTCTTGTTGTAGCAAACATGACTGCAATTGCTGGTCGCCGCATGGCAGAGACCATGGCTCGTCGCGGTGGGATGGTGGTTATTCCTCAAGATATTCCGATTCCGGTTGTTGCTGAAGTTATTGCATCAGTAAAGGCTCGACATACATTCTTTGAAACACCTATCACGCTGACTTTAAAAGAGACTGTGGCTGATGCTGCGTCCCTTATTCATAAGCGCGCACATGGCGCAATTGTGATTGTCGATGGCAAGAAACCTGTTGGAATCGTTACTGAAGATGATTTGGCTGGGGTCGATCGTTTTACCCAATTGAGCCAAGTGATGACACAAGAGTTAACGACGATGCCCGACACCCTTGATCCACGTCAAGCTTTTGAATTCCTCAATGAACGCCTGCGCACGGTGGCCCCGGTGGTCTCAGCGAATGGCGAACTCGTTGGAATCATCACCAAAGTAGGCGCACTTCGCGCAACCTTATATACACCGGCGGTAGATAAGAACAATAAGTTGCGTATTGCTGCAGCAGTTGGAATTAATGGCGATGTGGCGGATAAGGCAGCAAAGTTAGTTGCTGCGGGTGCTGATGTGCTTGTTGTCGATACTGCGCACGGCCACCAGAAGAAGATGATTGAAGCGCTGCAAGCAATTAAACAGCTCAATCTCAACGTTCCTATCGTTGCCGGAAATGTTGTTACTGCTGACGGAGTCCGTGATTTGGTTGCAGCAGGAGCCAGCATTATTAAAGTCGGCGTAGGACCAGGTGCAATGTGTACAACACGTATGCAAACTGGTGTTGGTCGTCCGCAATTTTCTGCAGTTCTCGAATGTGCGGCGGAAGCTAGGAAGTTGGGTGCACATGTCTGGGCTGATGGCGGAGTCCGTCATCCACGCGATGTCGCTCTGGCGCTTGCTGCTGGCGCATCACAAGTGATGATCGGTTCTTGGTTTGCCGGAACTTACGAATCACCTGGCGATTTAATGCGCGATAGTTCAGGGCGCGCTTATAAAGAATCGTTCGGTATGGCATCAAAGCGCGCAGTCAATGCTCGTACTTCACAAGAAGATGCATTTGAACGTGCACGTAAATCACTCTTCGAAGAAGGAATCTCTTCATCACGAATGTTCTTAGATCCAAATCGCCCGGGAGTTGAAGATTTGATTGATGAAATCATTTCGGGACTTCGTTCATCTTGCACTTATGCAGGTGCGCATAATCTTGCAGAGTTTGCAGAACGCGCAGTTGTCGGAATTCAATCTGCATCAGGATATGCAGAAGGACGACCACTGAGCCAAAGCTGGCGTTCTTAAGCACTGATTTACGCTGCTTCTAGGCAGTTTTTCACCCACGTTAAAACCCTGTAGTATTCGCATTCGCAATACACAATTCAATAAGCGTGCGTAGCTCAACGGATAGAGCATCTGACTACGGATCAGAAGGTTAGGGGTTCGAATCCCTTCGCGCGCACAAGTTAAGCCTCGAGTGCCTTTCACACTCGAGGCTTTTCTTCTTTGATCGCATGAGCTCGCCGCAGTGGCGGAATAAGAATTCACCTGACAGGCACTATCCAAAGTATTCACTGGTGACCATACTTCTTGCAATCCGCCAAGGTGGGTGGTCATATCAAAGGAGAAATAAATGAGTGATGAACTAGAGGGCATCGTCCGTGAAATTTTTGTGGATTTAGACAAGATGAATGTCGATAAAATTCTTGATTGTTTTTCGCAAGATGTTCAGTGGGTTGATGAATTTACTGAAGAATGGACAATTGGCAAAAGTAATCTAGAGACCTTCTTTTCAAACGCTGCAAAGTCGATTACAAATATGAACTCAAAAGCTTCAAATTTCCGCACCGTCGTGAGCGGCGAAAATGCACTGGTTACATTCATGTTGGAACAGACCTACACTCACGATGGCCAAAATGTTGACTTAAAAGCGCCGACAACTATGGCTTTCAACAGAGAAAACGGAGCGTGGAAAGTTTCGCTCCTTCACTCAATACCGCTGTAAATCAAGTTAAGCCTCGAGTGCCTTTCACACTCGGGGCTTTTCTTCTTTAAACTGCAAAAATTTAATCAGTGATGTAAATGGTGCCGTTATTTTCACGAACCGGGAGTCGGTCTAACGGATAAGAAGCCGGGCCACGGAGAACTTCACCACTATCAGGATCAAACAGGGCGTTATGGCACGGACACACTAGGCCCTCATTTTGAATTTGAATTGTGCAACCTGAATGCGTACAGACAGCACTCATAACCAAAAGACCGTTAGATTTTCTAGCAACCAAATATGTATTTACATTTCCAAAACGGTTTGTGCCCGCGAATGCTTTTATTTCCCCCAAGTTGACTTCACTAGATTTTGCTATCGCGATTTCTACCCTATTGACGACTGGCGGCGCCTCAGTTTTAACGATTTGAGTGGGAGCGGGAGAAGGTGAGTTTGATGGCGAGGACTGAGATATCTGAATCTTCACCCCATTGTCCCAAGTTAAAACTCTTTTTCCTTTCACCTTTACCTGGATACACGTGAACACATTTCCGTTATAAGTAACAGTCTGACCTTTAAATTTACAAATAATTGGTGGCTTGGATGAGGCAAAACTAGGAGCCACAAAGTTAAAAATTCCGATTAAAAACCCCAAGGAAAGGTTTCTTCGCGAGAACATCTTCATTGGGAAAACATATATTCAGAAAGTTAACAATGGGTGAAATCCAACGTGCTAGCAAATCTGAAAATTTCATCAACAAGTTACTCCTAGTTCTTCCAGCTTTTACTTAACAAGCAGAGTCTTCTCTACAAAATCGACTTCGATTCTGCGAAGTCATACCTAAAAGTTAGGATAAACATGAACACACGTCACAAAATTGTGGGGGGGCTTGCCATCCTTGCGACAGTTGCTGGATCAGCCGTCGCATACTCAGCAAGCAACAAGCCGGAATATGTTCTTCCTTCCACGAGTGCAGCAACAATTGAAACTCTTGCAGAAGCAGGAGACGTATTTACTGGCTTTACAATTAAAGGTATTCCAGACGGAATGGGTGCTTACCGCAACGAGGATGGAACAATCACCCTGCTTTCCAATCAAGAAGTACCTTCTTATGACCCAATTGCATCATTCGCAAAGGCATCAGATGCTGGAAAGACAATTCAAGGCTCATCAATCACAAAGCTCACTTTGAATTCGGCAGGCACCCGAGTCCTTAAAGCATCAGACTTCATCAAATCTTGGTCGTTCTACAATTACAACACTAAGACTTATCAATCTACTCCAGTCGGTGCTGCGCCGACTACACAGACTGTCGGTATGAACAATTTCATCAGCCGTTTCTGTTCAGCAAATTTTGTTCCGGCAGGAGCTCTGTCATTTAAGGATGGCGGAACCACCTATGGCTACGAAGGTGCTGTATTTCTCAATGGCGAAGAGGATGCCTCCAATGGCTACGGTCGTGCATTTGCATATGACATGGACGGAAATGCAATCAATCTTCCACGCATAGGTCTAGCAAGCTGGGAGAACGTCATTCCAAACCTCAAGCCTGGAAAGAACACCGTTGTTATGGCTAATGAAGATGGATCTGCCACAGATTCTCAACTTTTCATGTATGTCGGCACAAAAACAACTACGGGAACATTTGCTGAAAAGGCAGGCCTAACTAATGGCGACCTCAACGTTCTGACCGTACCGAACATCACCAATGACAATGCTTTCCGCACGACTTATGGAAAGAACAAGGCTGTTGACGTAACTTTCACCAAGACTACTTGGGAAGGCGATATCAAGACACAGGCCCTCGACCATGCTGCAAAGGGAACTGAATTCTCACGTATCGAAGATGGACAGTGGGATCCGGTAAATCCAAACGTTTATTACTTTGTGACAACTGAATCAAATAAGGATGCAGGAGCTACAAAGGAAAATCCATCGGAACCAGGAATTACACGTGATGGAGGTGGATTCTGGAGATTGACATTTACTGATGCCCAGAAGCCAGAACTCGGTGCAAAGCTAGAACTTCTTCTTGACGGAACTGAAGCTCCATATCTCAGCAAGCCAGACAACATGACAATCACTAAGGATGGAGTTGTCTTGCTACAAGAAGATCCAGGCGATAACGCCCACGTGTCACGTATCGTTGCATTCCGACTAAAGGATCAAAAGCTCGCAGTTGTCGCTGAATTCAACCGAATCTACTTTGCAAAAGGTGGTTCGAACTTCATGACAGTCGATGAAGAGACATCTGGAATTATCGATGTCACAGATCTTTTGGCAAAGTCAGGCGATACGGCTTCACACTTCTTCTTCAACGCACAGGTTCACACAACAGGCGGTTACGCTGCTCGTCCAGATCTGACCACAAAATCAACTAGTGGAATCTTGAAATTCAATAACAAGACTCTAGAAGGTGGCGCTTACTACAATCTAACAATCTCTGATTGGAAGACTGTTTTCGGTTCATAATCTCGGCAACCAAAATCAATAACAGTAAGGCCCTGCACTCAATCATAAGAGTGTAGGGCCTTACTGGTTTTCGAATTATGAACGCAGTGCTTTAGCGAATTCGTGGAAATCTTCAACTAAGAGGTCAATCTCTTTCTGGCGATGTGCCAGCGAGATTAACCATTGCTCGTCAAGTCCCGGTGGAGTGATGATGCCGCGGTTCAACGCGAATAACCAGTGTGCTTCGGCAATACCGAAATCAGTTGCTTTGTAATCACGATAATTACGCACTGGTGTTGTTGACCAGGTAACGCAACCTTTGACTCCGAAACCGACAGTATGTGCAGGAAGTTGGAATTCGTCGATGATGTCCGCGATGCGAGTAAGCGCCTGCAAATTAAGTGCTTCAGCAGCAGCAAGTGCCTCGTCAGAACAGATGCGATCGATTGCACGGATACCAGCCATCGCAAGTGGGTTTCCGTTAAAAGTACCAAAGTGCGCCATCTTGCCGTTGGTGATGTAGTCCATGTATTTCTTCTTGCCACCGAAAGCAGCAAGTGGAATTCCACCACCAATTGATTTTGCAAGAGTAATCAAGTCTGGCTTTACACCTAAACGTGCAGAAGCACCGTGCGCGCCAGCGGTAAGGCCGGTCTTTACTTCATCGAAGATAAGAATGACGTTGTATTGATCGCAAAGTTCGCGAACGCGTTCGAGATATCCAGCATCTGGAAGAACAATCGCGAGGTTTTCAAGAACCGGTTCGACAATAAAGCAAGCAATCTTGTCTGCATTCTTTGCAAACATTCTTTCAAGAGCTTCAATGTTGTTAAAAGGAACAACATAAATATCTCCGGGTACCAAGTTTGGTTCGATATGCGGAATTGGTTCTTCAGCATCACCAATTTCTGCAACAGGTGGCTTAGATGAGACAACGAATGGATCGTAGCTACCGTGGTAACCGCCCTCGATCTTGAGGATGCCCATCTTCTCGGTGATTGAACGTGCAACGCGAACTGCGTACATCGTTGATTCGGTACCTGAATTAGTAAAGCGAACCTGATCGATTCCGAAGCGCTTACAGATTCGCTCTGCAGCATCCGTAGAAGTTGGTGATGGTGTTACAAAGAGCATTCCCTGGTTGAGAGATGTCTGGATCTCTTCAACGACGACCGGGTTGAGGTGGCCAGCCAGCATCGCGCCGAAGCCCATGGAAAGGTCGAGGAGCTGACGACCATCGATATCGGTCATGTAGGCGCCCTTGGCGGAGACAATCGAGATTGGGTATGGATCCCAGTGCTGGAAGCTTGAGGTAACGCCAAGTGGGAGCGAGTTGAAGGCGCGCTTGCTCTCGGTTTCAGAACCCTTGGTGTTCTTGGTGAAGAGTTCCCATTCGGCTGCAAGTATGGAAGCTACTTTTTCAGGCGAGATTGGTGTTGAGGTTGTTGGTACATAACGATGTGTTGCTGTGTGGTGCGATTGGATCGCTGTTGGTGTAGTCATTGTAAAGCTGTACGGCAAATGTTTCTGATTTAGAAACTGTTTGAGAAGTACTCTCCTTTGAGTGCTGCGAATTAACGCATGGCAATTATCTCCGAAGGCAAAAAAGTTTGCAACTAATTGGGATTTATCCGCGTGGTTTACGCATAAACCGTTGCTAACCTTTGACCCTTATGGAAAAACCAACGATTATTCTTGCGACCAGTAATGGCGTAGGAATGGGACACCTTGCACGTGCAAGTGCAATTGCGTTGGCGTTAAAAGAATATGCAAATCCAATAATTGTTTCTATGGCTGGTGGTATTGCAGAAATTCCAGAATTTATGGGAATTCGTTGCGAATATATTCCAGGACGCGATCGCATGTGGATGTCGCGTGAAAAGTGGGACGAATATTTACGCGATCGTTTGTTGGCACTGGTTGATGAAACTGGCGCTCGCGTTATGTCATTCGACGGCGTTGTTCCTTATCCAGGTGTTATCGCTGCAAAGTTTTCACATCCAAAACTTGCACTCGTTTGGGTGCGACGTGGTTTGTGGCAGAAGAAGCCCCAACGATTTGTCTTAGGGCTGCAATCACAGATGATGGATTACATTGTCGAACCTGGAGATTTTGCACGAGCCTATGATTTTGGGCCAACCGCTGCTCGTAAAGATGCACGACTGACTTCATCAGTCTCGCTCTTCCAGAAAGATACTGCGCTCGATCGCGATGAAGCTCGCAAGGTGCTCGGCCTTGATCTCAATCGTCCGGCGGTCTTGGTGCAGCTCGGAACAGGCGATAGCGACGTCAATGAAAAGATGAC
>Ga0208864_1000311_pt1 | contig 16302 bp, 15 predicted proteins | sample CryBogmetaGMA05M_FD_184542 | JGI IMG/M metagenome (GOLD analysis project Ga0208864, IMG submission 184542) | Freshwater microbial communities from Crystal Bog, Wisconsin, USA - MA0.5M (SPAdes) | ecosystem: Environmental > Aquatic > Freshwater > Lake | place: Crystal Bog, Wisconsin, USA...
CGCGTCAGCCGGTGAGCCTGGAGACGAAGGTGGGAGACGGAGAGGACACGGAACTGCTGGATCTGCTGGCGGGAGAGGGAACGCTGCCGGATGAGCTGGTGGACGGTGAATGCCTGAAGGGAGACCTGCGGGCGCTGCTGGAGCAGCTGCCTGAGCTGCAGGGCCGGGTGCTGAAGATGCGTTACGGGATCGAGGGGGAGGAGCCGATGAGCCTCACGTCCATCGCCCGCACCCTGGGCATGAGCCGGGACAAGACCCGCAATCTCGAACGCCGGGCCCTGGAGGGGATCCGCTCCCAGTCGCGGCTGCTGCAGGGCTATCTGGCGGCCTGATCGGTACCCCATGCCTAGAACGGAGGCGGATGCCTGTAGGCATCACCATTCCGTTGCCGTGGGGTTCGATGGGCAAGAAACAGAAGCGCAAAGCCGGCGACTCCGCCAAAGCGGCCGCCGCTCCGGCCCATGCCCCCCTCTGCGGTCGCTTCAGTGACCGCTACTACCCTTCGGCACAGCTCGATGACCTGGCCGCATCCGACGGCTCCAACGGGGCGGGAGCACCGCTTGAGCCGGACGGAGCGGCCCAGGACTCAGGCAAGTTGGAACGCCATTTTTATGAAAAAGAGCTCACCCGGTTGCATGTCGAACTGGTGAAGATGCAGTACTGGGTCAAGAGCAGTGGTTTTCGGTTGATTGTGCTGTTTGAAGGGCGGGATGCTGCCGGCAAGGGGGGCACGATCAAACGCATCACCGAGCCCCTCAACCCCCGGGGCTGCAGGGTTGTGGCCCTGGGCACCCCCTCCGATCAGCAGAAGACCCAGTGGTATTTCCAGCGCTATGTAGAGCATTTCCCCTCGGCTGGTGAAATCGTGATCTTCGATCGCAGTTGGTATAACCGGGCCGGAGTTGAGCGGGTGATGGGATTCTGCAGTCCCAATGAAGTGGAGCAGTTCATGCGGGCCTGCCCTGAATTTGAACGGATGTTGGTGGAATCAGGAATCATGCTTCTCAAATATTGGTTCTCGGTGAGTGATGAGGAGCAGGAGGCCCGCTTCCGCTCACGCATTGAAGACCCCACCCGGCGTTGGAAGCTGAGCCCGATGGATCTGGCCGCCCGTGATCACTGGGTTGATTTTTCCGTGGCCAAGGATGAGATGTTTGCCCATACCAATATCCCGGAAGCTCCATGGTTCACTGTCGAAGCGGATGACAAGCGGCGGGCTCGCCTCAACACCATCAGCCATCTACTCAGCAAGGTTCCCTATGAGGATGTCATCCCGCCGGCCATCAAGTTGCCCCCAAGAAAGTCAGGAAAGCTGGTGACACGTCCTCCCTTGGCAGAACAATTTTTCGTTCCTAATCGCTATCCCTGAGGTCAACATTGATCCCTGGGATCATGATGTCTTCAGGCTCAGAAGAATTCGTCAAAGTTGTCGAAATCGACGGCCTTGAAGGTGCCCGCCTGCACCTGGGCCATCAGCCGGGCCAGCTGCACCCACAGGGCTCCGGCCGTGAGCAGCGACAGGACGAAGGCCACCAGCACGGCTGTGCCGGCGGCGAAGCCGAACACCTGCAGGCTGCCGCCGATGAACAGGGTCACGCCGATCTGCAGGCCGATCCACGGCAGCACCGATTGCAGGCTGGCCAGGGGCAGCAGGGGCAGGCGATCCTGTTTCCATGCCTCCAGCTTCAGTTGCACCTGCTTGGAGAAGGTGAGTCCGCAGAGCACAGCCATCGCCAGGCCAAGGCCCGCCAGCAGGTAGGGCGGGCCAGCGATCGGGGCGTACTCCAGCAGGATCGTGGCGTCGAAATCGCCCTCGCTCGCCAGCGGGGCCACCATCGCCATACCGGTGCTGGCCGCCATTGCAGGCGTGCCGAGGACGGCCACGGACGGCAGGGCGACGAACAACGAAATCACGCGCGGCGGGGGGCAGGGACAGGCCAGACCTTAGGGGGTCGGGCCGGTGCGCTGCTCAGGCGGCCAGGGGGTTGAGCCGGGCCAGCACCCCACCGGCCAGCTTCCGCACCGAGAACGTCTGGCGCAGCAGGGCCATCAGCGCCTGGAGATCCTCGGTGCGCAGCCGGTCGTCGGCCACCAGGCTGAGCAACAGCCGTTGCCGCAGGCTGGCCCCCTCGCGGCCGAACAGCAATTTCAGGCCATCCCGTGCCACCGGCAGCAGATCGGTGCCGGGGCCATCGTTTTCAACCACCGCCAGCAGGTTCTCCAGCCGCTCGATCCGCAGCCGTCCATGGCGATCGAAGATCACCTCCAGCAGCTTTTCGCGCATCTCGGCGGTGTCACCCGCCAGCAGGCGCCTGGCCACATAGGGATAGGCCACCCGGATGATCCTGAATTCCGGATCCAGACGCATCGCCAGGCCCTCCTGGCTGACAACGGCACGGATGATCAGGGCAAAGCGGGCCGGCACCCTGAAGGGATAGTCGTACATCAATTCGGAAAAACGATCGGTGATCGCTTTGAAATTGAAGCTGCCAACATTTTCGCCAAGTGATCCCCCCAGTACGGCCTCAAGGGCGGGAATAATGGGTGCTAAATCCGCCCGGGGATTGAGAAATCCAAGTGTTCTGAAATCGTAGGCAAGAGCTTCAAAATCCCTATTGATCAGATGCACGACAGCGCCTGTCAATGTCAGCCTGTCGCCATCACTGAGGGAATCCATCATGCCGAAGTCCACATAGGCCACATGGCCCATGCCATTGGTGCGTCCCGGGAGGGCAAACAGATTGCCCGGATGGGGATCGGCGTGGAAATAGCCGAATTCCAGCAGTTGCTGCAGCCCGGAAATCACCCCCGTGCGGATGAGGGCTCCCGGATCCAGGTGATTGGCCAGCAGTTCGCGGCGGCTCTGAAGTTTCGTGCCCTGGATCCATTGGGTGGTGAGCACCCGTCGGCTGCTCAGGCTGCGATCCACCCGGGGCACGGTCACCTCCGGCTGGTCGGCGAAAAGGCGGGCAAAATGTTCGGCGTTATCGGCTTCTTTGCGGTAATCGATCTCATCGAAGAGGGTGCGGCCGAACTCGTCGATGATGTCCCCCAGGCCAAAGCCCAGGTTGAGGGGCAGGTAGGGCGCCGTCAGCACGGCAAGCAGGCGGATCAACACCAGGTCCCGCCGCAGGATCGTCACCAGTTCCGGGCGTTGGACCTTGACCGCCACCCAGTCGCCGGCGTGGGTGCGGGCCCGGTACACCTGGCCCAGGCTGGCCGCGGCCACCGGGTAATCGGGAAAGTCAGCGAACAGCTGATGCGCCGGAGCCCCCAGCTCCGCCTCGATCACCGCCAGGGCGATGGCATGGGGGTAGGGAGGCAGGTCGTCCTGAAGCCTGGTCAGTTCGTCCAGCCAGTCGCGCCGCACCAGGTCGGGACGGGTGGAGAGGGCCTGCCCCACCTTGATGAAACAGGGCCCCAGGTCCGTCAAGGTGGTGAGGATCCGCCGGGCCAGGCGCCGCTGGGTCTCGGGATTGCGGCTGCTCGACTGGCTGACCAGCACCACCGCCAGGCTGCCCATCTGCCAGATCACGACGATCAGGCGGCTGATCGCCATCCAGGGGCGGGCCAGCAGCCAGCGGCGGTCGGCCCGGGGGTCGTAGCGGCAGGGCTGGTCGGTGGGGCTGCCGGCGGCACGCTGCTCGCTGGCGGTACCGGCGCTGGGGCGCACAGGCGTGATGCGATCTGACAGGTCCCTGGCCGGCGGCTCCGCAGACTCTAGAAAGTTCACGCCGCCGCCCATGGGCCGGTTCCAGGCCGCCGATCGGGGTTCCGATCCCGCCCAGCCCCTGCTGGCGGCCCTGCAGGCCCCGGCCCCATCCCTGGCGCTGCATCTGCCGGCCCACGCCCGTGGCAGGGGCCTGCCGCCGGATCTACGCCGCCTGCTGCGCCGACGGCCCGGCAGCTGGGACCTGCCCGAACTGCCGGCGATCGGCGGTCCCCTGCTGCCGGACGGGGCCGTGGCCGAAACCCAGCGCCGTTGTGCGGCCCTGCTCGGCGCCGACCGTTGCTGGCTGGGGGTCAACGGCGCCTCAGGGCTGCTTCAGGTGGCCCTGTTGGCCCTCTGTCCGCCCGGTTCGCGGGTGCTGCTGCCCCGCAACCTTCACCGCAGCCTGCTGCACGCCTGCGTGCTGGGGCGGCTGCAGCCGGTGCTTTACAGCCTGCCGTTCGATCCGCTCTCGGGCCTGTGGCTGCCTGCCGATCCGGCCCATCTGCGGCGGGTGCTGGCGGCGGCCCCGGGCCCTGTGGCGGCCCTGGTGCTGGTTGATCCCACCTACCAGGGCCTGGCCGCCGATCTGGCGGCCCTCGTCGAGATCGCCCATGGCGCCGGTCTGCCGGTGCTGGTGGATCAGGCCCATGGGGATGGTGCTGCCGTGGCGGCCGGTGCCGATCTGGTGGTGCTCTCGTCCCAGAAGGCCGCGGGCGGCCTGGCCCAGGGTGCGGTGCTGCTGGCCCGGGGGGGGCGCTGTCCGCCGGCGGCGATTGAGCGGTCCCTGCTCTGGTTGCAGACCTCCAGCCCCAGTGCCCTGCTGCTGGCCTCGGCGGCGGCCGCCCTCGCCCACCGCCATAGCGCTGAGGGCCAGCGGCTCTGGCGCCGCGCCGAGCGGCGGGCGCTGGGGCTGCGGCGCACCCTCGAGGGCCATGGCTTCCGCCTGGTGGCCAACCAGGATCCGCTGCGGCTGGTGCTGGCCACGGCGCCGGAGGGGTTCAGTGGCCTGGATGCTGATGCCTGGTTGATGGCCCGCGGCGTGCTGGCCGAATTGCCGGAGCCCGGGGCCCTCACCTTCTGCCTTGGGCCCCGACCCCCGTGGGGGCTGGCTGGCCGGCTCAGTCGCCGGTTGCTGGCCCTGCGGCGCGATCTTGGTGGCGCCCCGCTGGCCCCCTTCCTTGCCCCGCCCCTGCCGCTGGTGGCCCAGCCGGAGCTGGAGCTAGGCGACGCCTGGCGAGCCGCAACCACCGCGGTGCCGCTGGCTGCGGCCACCGGTCGCATCGCGGCCGAGGCCCTGTGTCCCTATCCACCGGGCATCCCCCTGCTGGTGCCCGGCGAACGGATCGATGCCGCGCGGAGCGACTGGTTGCTGCGCCAACGCCAGCTCTGGCCCGGTCAGATCGCTGATACGGTGAGGGTGGTGGTCGATTCCTGAGGGCTCCGATGCCGGCATCCGACCCAGGAAAAGATCCGCCGGCTGCCGGTTCTTTCCAATGGGATTTCGTCACCCCAGGCCTGCCGGACAACGCCTTCGAGGATGCCCCCGGTTTCAGCCCGACGCCCATGGAGCTGCGGGTGATGTTGCTGGCCCATCTGCGGCCCCGGGCGGATTCGCTGGTGTGGGACGTGGGCGGCGGCACCGGCGCCCTCGCCCTAGAGATTGCCCGCCTGCTGCCCAACGGGGCGGTCCATACCCTGGAGCGGGATCCGGAGGCGATCGAGCTGCTTGAACGCAATCGTCAGCGCTTCGGCATCGGCAACCTGCACATCCACGCCGGAGCGGCGCCGGCGGACCTGGACCGCCTGCCCCCCCATCCCGACCGGGTGCTGCTGGAGGTGGGCCGACCGCTCGGAGACGTCCTGCGTCGGGTCTGGCAGGCGCTGGAGCCGGGCGGCCGGCTGGTGATCAGCACCGTGAACCTGGAGGGCCTGGTGGATGCCACCGATACCCTGGCCCAGCTGGGCTCTCCTTCAGTCCAGGTGGTTCAGGCCACCGTCCATCGGATGCAGAGACGCGGTAGCCAGGCCAAGCTGGCGGCTGCGGAACCCCTGTTCGTGATCGCCGCGGAACGCTGAAGCCGGCATCCAGAAGGCCCCTCCCCGCCAGTCCTCTCTCCGCTGATCAGCCCCCGTCTGTCCTCCCGTCGATTGAAGCCAGCACCACCCACTGCCACCTCCCTTCCCCGACTGGCCAGTGGCTGGGCCGCCGGGGGTATCGGTTTCATCGTGGTGCTGCTGGGGGGGTGGTGGTTCACCCTGGCGGTGGGGGTGATCGTCCACCTGGGGCTGCTGGAGTTCTTCCGGATGGCCCGTTTCAAGGGCATGAGGCCGGCCACCAAGACCACCCTGGTGGCGGTGCAGCTGCTCCTGCTCTCCACCCAGGCCGCCGCCGGCAGTGGCTGGCTGGCGGCGGATGTGGCCGGGGCGGTGCTGCCCGCCTGTGGGGCGGTGATCTGCGGCTGGCTGCTGCTGCAGCCATGCACTGGCACCATCGCCGACATCGCCGCCTCGATCTTCGGCCTGTTCTATCTCGGCTTTCTGCCGAGCCACTGGATCAAGTTGCGGGACCTGCTGGATCCACTTCTGGCCCCCAGGCTCCACGGGGCGATGCCGCTGATCGGCTGGCCCTGGAGTTCGGGCCTGGCCCTCACCCTGCTGGCCTGCTTCCTGATCGTGGCCACGGACATCGGTTCCTATGTGATCGGCCGTCGCCTCGGCCGCCATCCGCTCTCGCCGATTTCGCCGGGCAAGACCATCGAAGGGGCCCTCGGTGGTATTGCCTGCTCGATGCTGGTGGGGGCGATCGGCGGATTGATGCTGGGCTGGACCTGGGGCGTCCTGATCGGCACCGTGCTCGGTGCCCTAGTGGCTCTGTTTGCCCTGGTGGGTGACCTGACCGAATCGATGATGAAACGGGATGCCGGTATCAAGGATTCCGGGGATGCGATCCCGGGCCATGGCGGCATCCTGGATCGCATCGACAGCTACCTTTTTGTGCCCGCGGTGGTCTACACCCTGGTCACGCTGGTGATCCCCCTGCTGCCCGGCTGAGGTTTCCCTCCAGCTTCACGACACGGGAATCTGGATGGCTTCGGCGGAGGGGGCAGCCACCTTCTTGGGCACGCTCACCGTCAGCTGGCCATCGTGGGCTTCGGCCACCAGGCCGGAGGCTTCGGCATCGTCCGGCAAGGTGAAGCTGCGGGTGAAATTCCCATAAAAGCGCTCCATCCGATGCAGCCTGGCATGGTCCTCATGCTGCTCCTGACGGCGTTCGCCCTGGATCGTCAGAACCCCCTGATCCAATCGTACTTTCAGGTCGTTTTTTTCCACACCCGGGATATCGGCTTTGATCAGGTAGGTGCCATCGGTTTCGCTGATGTCCACCCGCGGGTTCCATTCGGCCATCAAGGGCCAGCTGCTGGCCCGATTCCAGGGCAGGGCACGGGTGTATCGGTCGAGCATGTCTTCGATGTTTTTCATGGATTCCCAGGGAATAAGAGTCATGGCTGGATCCTCTTGATATGGAAGGGGAGGCGAGGTTGTCCTGTTGGGAACTTATCCAGGCTGCTGCTGGGGGCTGGGCTGATCTCGCTGGCGATTCCGCTGTGTTTTTGCAGCAGCGTGGAGCCCTGCGGTGTTGCCCACCAGGCCAGCAACGCGCCGCTGACCGGTTTGGGCCCTTGGCGTGTCAGATCTCCTGGCCGAGGGCCCGCTGCAGCTTCTGGAGGGCGCGACGTTCCAGCCACTGCACGGTGGTTTTTTTCAGATTCATTTGGTCAGCCACCTTGGCCAGGGACAGGGGTTCGGCACTGTTGAGCCGCAGATTGATCACTTGTCGTTCCCGTTCGTCCAGTCGATGCAGATGCTGGTGCAGCCAGCCGTAATCGTCCTTCAACATGCTGGCGCCGCTGTCGGAGGGATCGATGAGGTTGCCGATCGTGTCACCAAGATTGATTTCGCTTTCGGTGCCCTGCAGCGGAATGTCGAGCGAAACAACATGGCATTGATGCATCACCTTCAGGGCCTGATGCAGCCTGTTGCTGCTTTCTCCCAGCCTGAGGGCGAGGTCGTCGTGGGAGAGCGGCTGTTCGGCGCGGGATTGGATGGCGGACGCTCGTGCCGCTAATTGGGCCATCGGTGGTGGCACCCGGATCGTCCGTCCGTTTTCAGCAATGAAGCGACTCACCGACTGGCGAACCCACCAGAAAGCATAGGTGGAAAAGCGATAGCCACGGCTGGGGTCGAACTTTTCGGCAGCACGGATCAGACCGATATTGCCGGCTTGTACCAGATCAAGTGATTCCAGTGAGTTGTGGATTAGTCGTGATTGGTAGCGCTTGCAGATCGATGTCACCAGCCGCAGATTCGCTGTGACCATTCGATCCAGGGCCCTCCTGCCACGTCGTTCCAGATGGCGGGGCGGATTGGCATGTTGCTGCCATTCCTGAATGATGTGGCCGAGATGCAATTCTTCATCCGGACTCAGCAGGGGAATGCGGCCAATGGCGCGCAGATAATCGCTGATGGCATCCGTGTTGCCCTGGTTTGCGCGTGGCGTGGAAGACATGGACGCAAGGCGTTTTGGCGTGATTGCAGAGAGTTCAAGATGCGGCTGCCTGTTGGCAGCATCTGGGGAGTGCAAACTTGATTGTCTCGATTGCAATCCTCATCGAGAGATGAGCTGTTTGACTGGAGCGATGCGGCTTTGCTGCGTGACCGCTTCCAGGTTTTCAACACCGATTGCATTGCCCCTCGAACAGCTGGCTCCGGCTGCGGTGACGACGGTGCGTTGCCGCTGCAGAAATGCATGGGAGCGTCAACCCCGGTGAAAGCCGTTGATTGGATGTGAATGCTGCTGCTTTCGGTGATCAATGATCCCCTTGTATGTCGTGAGAGATTGCTACTTGGCGCGCATCAAGGAGCTTGAATCTTTGCTTAATGATTATCTGGGTCTGATGGATGATCCGATCTGCAGCACCGAGATGGGCTGCCTGCTCGCCCAGGAGCGCCACCTGATCGAGCAGGCCATTGACGCCATGCATGAAGAGGTGGCGCCGTAGGCCCCTGGTTTCAGGGACTCACCCGGGCTTCGCCCTGCAGTTCCAGCAGGCCCGCGGCCACTTCGACCCGTTCGATCAGGATGTTCCCGTCCATCGGCAGATGGACATCGAGGTTGTCGGCACGGTCCTCGCCGCTTGCATCGTCCTCGTCGCTTGCACTGGCTTGGCCGACGGCCTGCAGCCGCACCGTTCCGCCGCTGGCGCTCAGTCGGGCCGACCGCTCCAGGGGCCCCTCGCCGCCAGCCGGCAGGGTGGAGAGCACCAGCCGGTCGCCGTCGATGCGGACGGCCGCCAGGGGAGTCACCCCCAGCAGCGCCTCCGCCAGCCCATCGCCGAGGCTGCGCCAGCGGGGCGTTCCCAGCGAACGGCTCAGGCCTTCCCCGCTGAACACCACGGCCCCACGCACCAGGAAGGGCTGCTCCAGCTCCAGGTTCTGGCTGCGCAGCAGGCTGCCCATCCGCACGCGGATCGCCTCGCTGCTGAGGTCCACCGATTCGAACTCCAGAGCCTGATAAACCACGCGCCGGGCCGTCACCCGCACCCCGTCGAGACGGCCGCCCAGCAGCTTGCCGGTGGAGCCGAGCAATTCGATCTCGATCCGCTCCAGCGCAGAGCACTGCTGGCGGATCCAGAGCTCCAGACCGCGGGCCAGCAATTTGAGGATCGGGCCGCCGCCGCTGTTCAGCTCGCTGCTCATCGGGCCACGCTGCCATCTGGTTTTGTCCTACCAGAATGGCGATGGCCGTGTCGTCAGGGCGGGGCCTCGCAGCCCTGGCGAGCCAGTTCTCCGGCGACCCGGTCGGCTTCGGCGGCCAGGGCGGCTCCCGAGGGGGTGTAATAGGTGAACCCCAGCCGGTTGCGGTAACGCACCCTGTTACGGCGCTCGAGACGTTGTTCGGCGGCCTGCCGGCAGTCGCGCAGGGCCTGGAGATTGATCAGTGCCGCCGCGCCGTTGCCGTAGCCGGGGCTGTCGGCGTTGGCGGCCTCGGCCGCCCGCGTCAACGCCGGACAGATCTGCTCCCGGCTCTGGCGTACCAGCATCAGTTCGGCCGCCATGGCCCGGCGGGCCAGTTCATCCCGGCGCTCCCGCAGATCCAGGCAGGTGCCGGGCCCGGCCGCCAGGCCGCCGGGGGCCAGCAGCAGCAGGGCCGCCATGGGCACCGTCACCAGGGTCAGGGCCCGCCGGGCATTCATTCCCCCCATTGGCGCAACAGGTTGGCGTAGGTGCGGCAGAGCAGGTCGAACACCTCCGTCTTGCCCTGCTGCTGGAACAGGGTGCGGCGGGCGGTGTCGAGCTCGAAGAGCAGCTCCCGCTGGTCGGCCCGGCGCACCCGGCTCTCGATCCAGCCCACCGCCACCAGGCGCTCCCCCTGCTGCACCGGTTCGACCCGGTGCAGCAGGGTGCTGGGGTAGACGATGGCGTGGCCCGCGGGTAGTCGGATGGCTTCCTCCCCGGCGGGCGATTCCAACACCAGTTCCCCCCCCCCGTAGCTGGCTGGATCCGAGAGGGCCACGGTGAAGGAGAGATCGGAGCGCCCGCCAGCCATGAAGGCGTTGTCCACGTGCCGTCCGTAGCCCTCCCCCACCCCGCTGCGGCTGAAGCGCAGGCTGTGGATCCGCACCGGCAGGGCTGCGGCCTGGAGCAAAGGATGGGCCCCGAGGGCTGCGCTGATCGTGGCTTCCAGTTGCTGCTGCAGGGCCGAGCCGCACTCCAGCTGGCGGTTGTTCTTGACGCCGCGGGCATGCCAGCCCGCCGTCCGTTCCCCCGCTTGCCAGGGGCTGTCCTCGGCCAGCAGGCGGCCGCGCAGCTCGGCCAGCTGTTCGGCCGTGAGCAGGGGTTCGAGGAAAAAGCGCATGGGGGGCCTCAGGAGATACCCATGGACGTGACCAATGGCACCAGGATGGGTGCGTTCTGGCCAGGGCCGGGGGCCGGGGCGACCGCCGCCTCGCTCCACGGCCCAGAATGGGCTGGTCTTTTTGCGGCGTCCATGGCCCAGCCGAATTCCGTTCGTTCCAGCATCGCCCTGTTTCTGGCCACCGCCGGTCTGATGACGGTCACTGTCGGTTGCAGCCGGCCGCCGGCCGGGGTGGAGGGGGGTGAGGGCAAACCGGCGCTCACCAGCCCCGATGCCAAGGACGCCGGCGCCTCCCATGCCAAGAAAGAGGGCGCCGCCGATGCCGGCCACGGCAAGGACACCGGTGAAGGGGGTGAAGGCGGAGAGGGTTGACCGGCACCCTCAGCCCGCCCCCAACCAGTTGGCCAGCACCTGTTCGGGCTGGTCGAGGTGGGGCAGATGGCCGCAGTCGTCGAGTTCCTGGACACGATCGCTGAGCAGGGCCAGGGCAGCCCGTTTCTGGGGTGGGCGCAGGATCCGGTCATTGCGTCCCCACAGGGCCCTGAGCGGTTGCGGAGGCAGGGGGTGGCCGCTGCCGGCGAAGCCACCGGACCGGGCGAACCGTGCCAGGGCCAGGGCCCATCCCGGGGCGGCCAGATGCAGGGAGGCGATCTCAAGTTCGCCCGGTCCCACGGCAGCCTCACCGGCGGCGAAGGCACTGCAGCAGAGGCCGCGCCGCACCGCAGGCAGTGCCAGGATCCACACCCCCAGGCTGTCCAGCAGGGGTGGCAGGGGCATGGGTCGGCCGGTCAGCCCTGCCGGCGCCAGCAGCAGCAGTCGTCCGATCCGGGTGGGCTGAAGCCGGGCCAATGCCACGGCGGCGGCGGCCCCCATCGACGCCCCGATCAGCCCGAGCGGCGCCTGCTCCCCTCGCTCCTGGCAGGCTTCAAGCAGGGCCTCGAGATGGCGCAGGACCGTGGCGGCGCTGTAGTCGGCCTCGGGTGGACGGGGACAGAAGCCGAAGCCGTGCAGGTCGGGAATCAGCAGCCGGTGGTGCGGAGCCAGCAGCGGGGCCAGCCGGCGGAATTCCAGGAAGGAGCTGTCAAAGCCGTGCAGCAGCAGCAGGGGCGGGCCCTGCCCCAGGACCGCCACCGGCCAGCGCTCGTGGCCGCCATCGAAGGCCGGCAGCGACCACCATTCCACCGCGGCGGCGAGTTGTCTGCCCTGGGGGTCCAGCAGGCCGCTGGCCGCCTGCTCCACCAGCTGCCGGCAGGGGTGGCCGGGGGCGCTCCCTGGCAGCGTCGCCGTCATGGCGTGGTCTGGAGATCGGCCGTTGTGGTCACCAGGGCGCCGAGTAGCTCTTCGGCCGCCACCGGGAAGGGCAGCAGGTGCAGGTCGGAGCCCTCGCGGCAGGCGAAGCGGCAGACCTGGCGCAGCTCTTCCAGGCTGGCGGCACCGAGTTGGAGGTCGTCGAGATTCACCGGAAGCCCCAGCGCGCGGAAGAACGGCACCAGTTGCCGTCTGGCCTGGTGAGCCAGGCGATTGCCCCCCAGCATTTCCTCCAGGCGCAGCTGCACCAGCACGCCAAAGCCCACCTTCTCCCCGTGCAGGCTGCCGTGGCAGCCGGCCAGCTGGGTGAGGCCGTTGTGGACCGCGTGGGCGGCGACGGTGCGGCAGCGGGCGCCGCCGAGGCCGCCGATCACCCCGGCGCTGAGGGCACAGCCCTCGGCCACCCGTACCCAGGCTTCGCCCAGGGGATCGGCCAGGGCCTCCCGGCCATCGAGCAGGAGCTGATCGCGCAGCACCCGGGCCATCTGAACCGCCTGCTGCACGAGCCCATCGCCGCTGCGGCCGCTGCCCACCGAGGCTTCGTACCACTTGGCCATGGCGTCGGCGATGCCGCTGGCCAGGGTCCGGGCCGGTGCCTGGCGCACCAGGTCGTGGTCGAAGACCAGGAGCTCCGGGCATCGCTGCAGGGCCACATCGCCACGGAAGGCACCTTCGGGGGAGTAAAGGTTGGCCAGGGCCGTCCAGCCCGCACAGGTGGAGGCGCTGGTGGGAAGGGTGACGCAGGCCAGATCAAGGCGATCGGCCAGCAACTTGCCGGCGTCGAGCACCTTGCCTCCACCGACGGCCAGCACGCCATCACAGCCCTCGGAGCGCACCAACTCGGCCAGCCGCTGCAGGTCGGCTTCGCAGCAGTCGTGCTGCAGTTCTCCACCCCGTGGGACCAGGCCCTGTTCCTGAAGGTCGCCGCGCAACTCCTGGCGCAGGCCGGCGGTGACGGCACTGCGGCCCAGCAGCAGTGGCCGGCGGCTGAGCCCCTTGATCAGGGGCAGGGCCGAACGCCAGGCCCCCTGTCCCCGCAGAACCCTGGCGGGGGCAACGGCCTGGACGCTGGCCCGGGGTGTTGTCTGGACGTCCGGAACGGGTTGGCGGCTGGATCCCATGTCTCCAAAATAAAAGTGCCGCGACAGACCCCGTGAGGGGTTGCCGCGGCGATCGATCAGCCCGGGCTTCAGGCGCCGGCGCCGGCGAGCTCGGGAACCGGGGCCGTAGTGATCTGCTTGCGGATCACGACCTGCTTGTTGTCGTCGACATCCACCAGGGCGGCATCGCCATCGCCGATGCGACCGGAGAGGAATTCCTCGGCCAGGGAGTCTTCTAGCAGGCGCATGACGGCACGTCGCAGCGGCCTGGCCCCGTAGCTGGGGTTGTAGCCCTCCTCGACGAGACGTTCCTTGAAGGCCTCAGTGACAGAGAGATCGATCCCCTTATCGCCCATGCGGCTGAACACCTCCTTGAGCATGATTTCGGCGATCTCCTTCACCTCATCGCGAGTGAGCTGGCGGAAGACGATGATCTCGTCGAGACGGTTGAGGAACTCAGGGCGGAAGTATTGCTTGAGCTCTTCGTTAACCAGTGAGCGGATGCGGTTGTATTGGGTTTCCTCAACATCACCGCCGGAGAATTCGAAGCCGAGGCCGCCACCACCCTTTTCAATCACCTTCGAACCGATGTTCGAGGTCATGATGATGAGGGTGTTCTTGAAGTCGACGGTGCGACCTTTGGAGTCGGTGAGGCGGCCATCTTCAAGGAGCTGCAGCAGCAGATTGAAGACATCCGGATGGGCCTTCTCGATTTCGTCGAACAGCACCACGGTGTAGGGCCGGCGCCGTACGGCCTCGGTGAGCTGACCGCCCTCGTTGAAACCCACGTAACCGGGAGGCGAACCGATCAGCTTGCTGACGGTGTGGCGCTCCATGAACTCCGACATGTCGAGTCGGATCATCGCCTCCTCGCTGCCGAAGAAGTAGGAGGCCAGGGCCTTGGTGAGTTCGGTTTTGCCGACCCCGGTGGGGCCGGAGAAGATGAAGCTGGCGATCGGACGGTTGGGATTCTTGAGACCCACCCGGGCGCGGCGGATGGCCCGCGACACGGCTTTGACGGCCTCGTCCTGGCCGATCAGACGCTGGTGCAGGGTCTCCTCCATGTGCAGCAGCTTCACCGATTCACTTTCGGTGAGCTTCTGAACAGGCACCCCTGTCCAGGAGGCGACGATGTGGGCGATGTCCTCTTCCGTCACCACTGGGGTCCGGCTCTCTTCGGAGCCCTCGCTGGCACCACTTCCCTCGACCAGGGCCGGGGAGCTGGCGTCGGCGGCTTCGCCGACGCCTTCACCTGGCTCCTCGTCACGACGGGCCTGCAGGATCGAGCGGATCTGGTCGCGCAGTTCCACTTCCCGGTCCCGCAGTTCGCCAGCCTTGGTGAAGTCCTGCTCGCGGACCGACTGCTCCTTCTGCTTCTGGACTTCGCGCAATTGTTTGTCGATTTCCTTGGCGGCCGGCGGCAGCTTGGAATTGAGCAGGCGCACCCGGCTGCCGGCCTCGTCGATCAGATCGATGGCCTTGTCCGGCAGGAAACGATCGCTGATGTAGCGGTCGCCCAGGGTGGCTGCCGCCACCAGTGCCTCATCGGCGATCTTGAGGCGGTGGTGCTGCTCGTAGCGCTCCCGCAGGCCCCGCAGGATCTCGATGGTGTCGTCCACGGAAGGTTCACCGACCATGACGGGCTGGAAGCGGCGCTCAAGGGCGGCATCGCGCTCGATGTGCTTCCGGTATTCGTCGAGGGTGGTGGCGCCGATGCACTGCAGCTCGCCGCGGGCGAGGGCGGGCTTGAGGATGTTGGCCGCATCGATCGCCCCTTCGGCGGCGCCGGCGCCGATCAGGGTGTGGACCTCGTCGATCACCAGGATCACGTTTCCAGCGGAACGGATCTCCTCCATGATCTTTTTGAGCCGCTCCTCGAACTCACCGCGGTACTTGGTGCCGGCCACCAACAGGCCGATGTCGAGGGTGAGAACCCGCTTGTCCTCAAGGATGTCGGGCACATCGCCGGTGGTGATCCGCTGGGCAAGGCCTTCGGCGATGGCGGTCTTGCCGACTCCGGGTTCGCCGATCAGTACGGGGTTGTTCTTGGTGCGGCGGCCGAGGATCTGGATCACCCGGTCGATCTCGTTCTGGCGGCCGACCACCGGATCGAGCTTGGCCTCGGCGGCCAGCTGGGTGAGGTTGCTGCCGAATTCATCGAGGGTGGGGGTCTTGGTGGATCCCTTGCTGCCACCACCGGAGCTGACCTCGGCCGTTTCGCCGAGCATGCGAATCACCTGGGTGCGCACCTTGGCCAGGTCGACGCCGAGGTTCTCCAGCACCCGGGCGGCTACCCCTTCCCCTTCGCGGATCAGGCCCAGCAGCAGGTGCTCGGTGCCGATGTAATTGTGGCCGAGCTGGCGAGCCTCCTCCAGGGAAAGCTCAAGCACCCGCTTGGCCCTGGGGGTGAAGGGGATCTCCACCGCCACGAAGCCGGATCCCCGACCAATAATCTTCTCCACTTCGACACGGGCGTCCTTGAGGTTGACCCCCATCGACTTGAGCACCTTGGCGGCGACACCGGTGCCCTCGCCGATCAGCCCCAGCAGAATCTGCTCGGTGCCCACAAAATTGTGCCCGAGCCGTCGGGCCTCCTCCTGGGCCAGCATGATGACCTTGATGGCCTTCTCGGTAAACCGCTCGAACATGGCCGCGGGTCGGGTGCAAGTGGTTCCAACCTATCAGGATTGAAGCGGCCTGTGTGGTAGCTGGAGCACCTTCCTGGAGAGCCCAGTGATGCCAAGGGCTCTAAGGCGTTGAAGGCATAAACGAAAACGCCGTTATTTACGGTTGTTGCAACACAAAACGGCGGTTATCCGAACCCCGTCTGATCGCTGAGTTTGGCCCATTGGATCAGGGCATCGTCGCCGTTGCGGTAGTAACCACGACGGACACCTGCTTCGGTAAAGCCGAGGGAGCCGTAGAGGCCCCGGGCTGGGGTGTTGCCGCTTGCCACCTCCAGCGTGGCGCGGCCGGCGCCGCGCCGGTGGCCCGTGGCCAGCAGCTGGTCCATCACCCGCCGTCCCAGTCCCTGCCGCCGCCAGTGCGGATCGACCGCCACCAGGGTGATGTGCAGTTCATCGACCACCAGCCAGGCGCAGGCCATCGCCAGCAGCTCGGGACCCTGCCACAGCCCCACCCCGGGCCGGGCCGGATCCGCCAGTTCCCGCTGCCATTGCTCGTCGTTCCACAACCCCCCCAGGCAACGTTCATCCAGGGCCAGGCAGGCCTGCAGGTGTGCCGGCTCCAGCGGGCCAACCCGGCCG
>Ga0208864_1000313_pt1 | contig 16261 bp, 12 predicted proteins | sample CryBogmetaGMA05M_FD_184542 | JGI IMG/M metagenome (GOLD analysis project Ga0208864, IMG submission 184542) | Freshwater microbial communities from Crystal Bog, Wisconsin, USA - MA0.5M (SPAdes) | ecosystem: Environmental > Aquatic > Freshwater > Lake | place: Crystal Bog, Wisconsin, USA...
ACACGGGCCGGAGGCCGGTCGATCCAAGCCCTTGGCGGGCGATTCTTGCAATTGTTGAGCAACGTGGTCAGGATTCGTAGATGACCTCCTCAGAAGCTCCATCCGCAGGCGCGGACCGTCACGCCTCGCCGGACGTTCGCGAGGAACTCGCCCGCTCGAGCCGGGCGCTCGAGTCGGCGGCACCGCCCGAGATCATTCGCTGGGCGGCCGATCGCTACGGCGACAAGCTCACCATGGCCACCGCGTTCGGGCCGGAGGGGTGTCTCATCATCCATTGGCTCGCGAGCATCGCCCCGCGGACGTACGTCTTCAATCTCGACACGGGCTACCAGTTCCCCGAGACGCTCGCACTCCGCGATCGGATCGCGAGGCGGTATGGGATCGACGTGGTCCTCGAACGGCCTGCCACGACCGTCGAGCAGTACGAACGGGCGCACGGCGGGCCGCTGCACGCGACCGACCCTGACCGGTGCTGCGCCGACCGCAAACTCGCCGTGGTGACGCGGGTGCTCGCCAACTTCGGTGCCTGGATGAGCGGGATCCGTCGCGACCAGAGCCCCGATCGGGCCGCGGCGCCGATCGTGGGCTGGGATCACAAGTACGGCGTGGTCAAGATCTCGCCGCTCGCGAACTGGACGAAGGAAAAGGTGTGGGACACGATCGTCCGCGAGGACGTCCCGTACAACCCGCTGCATGACAAGGGCTACCTCAGCATCGGCTGTGCCCCGTGCACCCGCGCGGTGGCGCTCGGGGAGGATGAACGGGCCGGCCGCTGGAGCGGCTCCGTGAAGACCGAGTGCGGCCTCCATTCCCGCTGACCCCCGGCGCCGCCGTCATGAGACTCTCCGCGAAGACCGAATACGCGGCCATCGCCGTCGTCGAACTCGCGCTGCACGACAAGGGCCGCGACCCGGTGCCGATTCGCACGATCTGTGCGGCGGATGGGGTGCCATCGCGGTTCCTCGTGCACATCCTGCTCCAGCTCAAGGCGGCCGGGATCGTGACGAGCACCCGCGGCGCGTCCGGGGGCTACCGGCTCGCCCGCAAGCCCGAGGAGATCACGCTCGACGACGTCCGCCGCGCGGTGGAGGGACCAGGCGACTCGGCGGCGCCGGTGACGGCGGGGCTGGCGCGAGGGTCGCGGGCGGCCACCGCCCTGATCCAGGCCTGGGACGAGGCGTTCGACGCCGAGGCGGCGGCGCTTCGCCGGGTGACGCTGGCCGACCTCGCCGCCCGCTGCCGCCAGACGGCCGATGCCATGTATTACATCTGACTTCACGCCTGCGACGCCCTCCTGGCCGTCGCAGGCTTGGCCGACCTCCGTCGGCTCTCGATACGCGTCGCATCCGGCGACGCCGCTCCCACTGCGGCGGAACGGCGCCTCATCACGCCCTCCTGGCAGTCGCAGGCTCGGCCGAGAACCGGCGCCGCGGTCACTTCTTCTCGACCGGCACGATCAGCACGCTCGCCGTGGCATGCGTGAGCACCGCTTCGGAGGTGCTGCCGAGCAGCCACCGCGACAGCGCGTCGGACGGCGTGCGGCCGATCACGACCAGATCGGTGCCGTCCTCCTTCGCCTGTTCGATGATCTTCTCGCCGGGGTTGCCCTGTGCGACGACGGCCGCCGACTCCCGAAACGCGGCCGGCAGGCCGGCGGCAAAGGTCGCGAGCCTTCCGGCGAGTTCCGCCACCTCCGTGTCGTGCTCCTGCTGCCACGCCTTCGCGACGGCCGCGGTGTCGGGGTCGCGCACCCGCTTCTCGAGCCACGTGGGAAGCGGCCCGGCGAGGAGCGACTCGGCCACCCCGATGACACGGCCTGCGGTCCCGGCCGGCCAGTGGATGTGTCCCACGGCCTTGGCGATCGCCGCGGCACTCGCGGCATGATGGCAGAGGAGCACCTTCAGTCCGCGATCCGTCGGCGGCGCGGACCGCGCGACGAGCACGGGCAGGCTGGCGCCGTGCACGACGGCCCGCGACACGCTGCCGAGCAGACGCTGGAGCGAGCCGTGGCCGCGGGCGCCGACGACGACCATGTCGGCCTCCCATTCGGCGGCGGTGGCGAGGATGCCGACGGCGGCGGTGGCGTCGTTCTGGACGAGTTCGGCCCGGGCGGCCACGTCGGCGGGGAGCAGGTCGCGGGCGTCGGCGAAGACCGCGGCCGCGGCTCCCCCGATGATCGACTGCGAGCCGTCGGGCACGCGCGTGCGCAACTCGAGCGGCGAGAAGTAGAGGGCGACCCGATCGGCGGCCGGATCCACGAGCCGGGCCGCCATCCGCACCGCGTCGAGCGCCGCCGCCGAACCGTCCACCGCGACGAGAACTCTCATGGCATCGACTCCGAGGGTGTCAGTGATCGTGCGGGCTGGAAGTCACGTGGGCCACCGTCATGCGAGCCAAACCTTCGCCGGCTCGCCGGGCACCTCGCGCACGAGCCGCGGCACGGCGTACCCCGGCAACGACTCCCGCAGTTCCCGGTGCAGGGCCAGGGCCCGCTGCTCCGCCACCTCGAAGTGGGCGGCCCCGCGGACGTGGTCGAGCACGTGAAGATAGTACGGCACGACGCCGAGTTCCACGAGCCTCTGCGAGAGCGCGGCGAGCACGGCCGCCGAATCGTTGACGCCCGCGAGGAGGACCGCCTGATTGAGCACGATCGCGGGCAGGGCGGCGAGGCGCCGCACCGCCGCGGCGACCGCGTCGTCCAGTTCCGCCGGATGATTGGCGTGCAGCACGACGACGCGGGCGAGCCGCGACGCGCCGAGCGCCGCGACGAGGCCCGCATCGACCCGTGACGGCAGCACCACGGGCAGGCGGGTGTGGATCCGCAGGCGGCGGACGTGCGGCATGGCATCGAGACGGGTGACGATCCCGCCGAGAAACCCGTCGTCGGCGAGGAGCGGATCGCCGCCGGAGAGGATCACTTCCGAGAGCGACGGGTCGGCCGCGATGGCGGCGAGGCCCTCGTCGATCCCGCGTCGCGTCGCGCCGCTGGTAGCGTAGGGAAACTCGCGCCGGAAGCAGTAGCGGCAGTTGACGGCGCAGCCGCCGGTGACGAGGACGAGGGCGCGGCCGGCGTATTTTCGCACGAGTCCCGGCGCCGCGAGGGCGGCCGACTCGCCCAGCGGATCCGCGGTGTATCCGGCGACGTCACGTTCCTCGGCGGCCCGGGGCAGCACCTGGAGGAGGAGCGGGTCGTGGGGGTCGCCCCGCCGCATCCGCGCCACGAACGGTCGCGGCACGAGGAGCGGGAAGGAATCTCCGGCGGCGCCGGAGGTTCCCACCTCTCGCGGGTCGAGTCCGACGGCGGCGCAGAGTTCTGCCGGGTCGCGGATCGCGTCGGCGAGTTCCCGCTGCCAGCGTGCGGAGGGAGCGGCGCGGAGGGGGGCTGCGGTGGACATCGGCGGCGGGCGACCGAAGTTGACAGGCTGCACCAGCGCGGCCACTCTTGACGACCTGCAAGGATACGGGCGGCGAACCCGGAAGGAAAACGCGGTCATCCACAGGAGCGACGAGCGACAGTGCCAGCCTACAACACGAGCGAGTTCAAAAAGGGGCTCAAGGTCCAGATCGACGGCGATCCGTACATCTTGATCGAGTGCAACTTCGTGAAGCCCGGCAAGGGGCAGGCGCTCTACAAGTGCAAGTTGCGCAACCTGCTGCGGAACACGGTGCTCGACCGGACCTACAAGAGCGGCGACTCCCTCGACGCGGCCGACATCGCCACGATCGAGGCCCAGTTCCTCTACAAGCAGGGGGAGCAGTTCGTGTTCATGGACCAGGCGAGCTACGAGCAGTACGAGCTCTCCAAGGAACAGGTGGACGATGCCTGGAAGTGGATCAAGGAAGGCACTGTCTGCTCGATGCTGCTCTACAACGGCAACCCGATCTCGATGGAGCCGCCGAACCACATGGTGCTGAAGGTGGAGTACGCCGAGCCGGCGATCCGCGGCAACACCGCGACCAACCTCACGAAGCCCGTGAAGCTGGAGACCGGTGCCGAGGTGGTCGTGCCCGCCTTCATCGAGCAGGGCGACACGATCAAGATCGACACCCGCACGGGGGACTACCTCGAACGCGTGAAGGTCTGACGCAGGGCAAGGGGCTGCCCGTGCCGCATCGCCGGACGTTCGCTTCGGGCTCCGCCCTCAGCTCACTCCGCGCCGGCGGCGCTTCGCCATCCTGGCTGCGCTTGCCAGCGAGGCCGGCTCCTCGGCACGGGCAACCCCTTGCCGGACGCGCTGCATGAGGGGCCGCGAGCGAAGCTCATCTGCCGCGGAATCGACGCCTGCGTCGGCGCACCTTCAACTCAGCTCGGGGCTGCCCATGCCCCGAGAGCCGGCGTATGCCGCCGAGCGAAGCCACGATGGCGAAGCGAAGGCGGCATCCGAGTGAGCGGAGGGCAGGATGCCCGCAGCGAACGTCCGGCGATGGGGCATGGGCAGCCCCGAGCGCGCGACGGAGGTCAGTCCCAGAACCACCCTTCGGCGGGCAGGTCGCCGGCCGAGGCGTGCGCGGCGCCGACCTCGCCCTTCTCGTCCATGAGGAGGTTCGGGGCATCGAGCGCGAGTCGGGGATTGATCGTCACGCCGCCGCCGATGGGCGTGAGGAGGCGGTTGTTCTTCCAGACGGCGTGGATCGCGGTCTCGGCCTGGGCCGGCGGCGTGAGCCGTTCGACGGGGCACGTCTTCTCGTCGAGCAGCTTCTCCGCGGCCCAGCCCGCCTTGCCGTAGGCGTCGTGTTCCTGAAGGTAGGCCGCGGTCACCACAAGATCGATCGCCGTCCGCAGCTGCGCGTAGACGGGGCTGCGTGCCGCGATCTCAACGTATTTGCGGGTGAAGGCTTCGGTGAACGTCTTGCTCGCCCGGTCCGATCGCGTGGCCGAGAGCCGCGTGCCGTCGGGACGGACCACCTCGTCGGCCCCCAGGAGCTGCACTCCCTCGCCGACGAGCTCGATCGCCAGGTCGTCCTCGGCGATCCGCACACATCCGTAGTCGGGCACGAAGTACCACCGCTGCAGGGTATTGGCTGCCACCGCCCCGTCGCTCGCGAGCTCGATCCAGGTCGGCATCTTCACCGGAGGGGACTCGAGTCCGATACCGATGAGCTTCATGCGGTAGTCGGCCTCGACCATCACCTGGGCGAAGTGGCTGCCGGCGGGCACGCCCTGCACGGTCACCGTCTGTGGGCCGAGGGCCTGCTTCATCCCCGCGACGATCTCGTCGACGGGTCCCTGCGGATTCACGCGGCCGACCTTGCGGAGGAAGTCCTGCATGGCCGCGAGGCCTTCCTTCGTCGGGTCGATCGAGCAGCCGATGAGCCGGTCGCCGGGATGGCCCGGGGCGAAGGCGCGGACCGCGGTGGCCAGATCCTCGAGCAGGAGGGTCGGGCGGCCCGATTCGGCGCCCACCGCGCGGCCGGTGGCGTCGATCAGCCAGGGTTCGGCGGGGCCGGCCAGAACGACCTCGCCGGGCTTGCCGTCCTTGGCGGGGTAGACGAAGACGTAGCGAATCCGGGTGAGCCCCGCGAGCTTTTGGATCTCATCGGGCACGCCGCGGCCGTCGGCCGCATGCCTTGCCAAGGCCGCCTCGAGCCGCGAGAGGGCCACCTTCCGCAGCGGAACCTTCTTCTGCAGGTCACCGGGCAGCGCCGCCACGGCGGCCCTGCGCTGCTCCCCGGTGAGGCCGGGATCGGCGACGGCCGTCGTCCGCAGCACGCCGTGGGCGTCGACGACGACGCCGGCGGCATTGAACCCGCCTCCAGCGCCGAACTGGCCGAAGACCGGGGCCCCGGGCGCGACGGCCACCAGGCAGGCGATGAACGGAATCAGGCTCGAACGGCTGAAGCGACGAAGGGACGTATGCATCGAGTTCACCCGGGACCGTGGGGTACGGACGGCATCCGGCCACACCGCAAATCGTGAGCGTAGTGGCCCCCTGCCGTGAGGGCAATGCGAGGTTTGGGGCGAGCGGGACGGCTGTCAGCCCACTCCGGCGGCCGCGCGGCCCGTCGGTCCCCGCCGTGTGGCTTCGTCGCGGCGACCACCAAACGACACCGGCGCCCGGACACAGCCGGGGCCGAGGAGGCCCACGATCTCCCGGTGAAAGCCCTCCGACCAGGCCACCGGATCGCGGTCGGCCTCCAGGAGCACCCGCGTTCCGTCGGCGAGGTCGAGCACGAGCCGCAGCGCCGACTTGCCGGGATGGCGGCGGCAGACCTCGGCCAGACGGTCGATCACGCTTCCGTCATGCGCCGCCTCCTCGATCCGCACCGTGACCACCCGCGGCTGCAGCCGCCAGACGTCGCCGATGGGGAGGAGCTCATTGACGATGAGGTTCGTCTCCTCGCTCCCCGCACGCCGGTCGATCGAGCCGGCGACGAGCACCACGGCGTCGGGCTGGAGGTGAGCCCCGACGCGGGCATAGTCCTCCGGCCAGCAGATGCTCCGCACGAGGCCGTCCATGTCCTCGAGGTCGAACATCCCGTAGCGGGTGTGCGTCGAGCCGGGGCGGGCCTGCTTCGTGTTCGAGAGCTTGAGCGCGGCCACGAGGCCGCCGATCACGACGTCGTCCTTCGCCTTCGCGGCGCCGAGGTCGCCGGTGCCGTGGGTGGACACGGCTTGGAGCACCGCCTGGTACTCGGCGAGCGGGTGGCTGTGGATGTAATAGCCGAGCACCTCCTTCTCGTTCGACCGCGTCTCGAGGTCGGAGAGCGGCGGCACGTCGGGCAGGCCCGCCGGGGCCGGGGCGGCCGCCGCCGGCTGCGGCTCGTCGAACGCCGCGAAGAGGTTCTTCTGGCCGCTCTTCCGATCGGCCAGGTGGGCGGCCCCCGCCGCCATCGCCTTCTCGACCCCGGCCACGAGCGCCCCACGGTGGCCGCCGAGCGAGTCGAGGGCACCGGCCTTCGCGAGGTTCTCGATCGCGGTCTTGTTGACGACCGACGAGTCGAGCCGGCCGCAGAAGTCGTGGAGGTCGCGATACGGTCCGTGCTTCGCCCGCTCGGCGGCGATCGCCTCGGAGGCCTGCACGCCGCAGCCCTTCACCGCCGCGAGGCCGAAGAGGATCCGGCCCCCGGCCACGCTGAAGTCGGGGGCCGATGCGTTCACGTCGGGAGGCGCCACCTCGATGCCCATGCGGCGGCAGTCCTCGACGTGCTCGACGAGCGAGTCCTTCTTCTTGAAGTTGCGGCCGGGAATGTCGCCCGAGAGCAGGGCGGCCATGAACTCGGTCGGGTGGTGCGTCTTGAGGTAGGCGGTCTGGAAGGCGAGCAGTGCGTAGGCCGTGGAGTGGCTCTTGTTGAAGCCGTAGCCGGCGAACTTCTCGATGAGCGCGAAGACCTCCTCCGCCTGCTGCTTCGAGAGCCCCTTCTCCTGCGAGCCCTTCACGAACTGCTCGCGGAACGTGGCGATGATCTCGAGCTTCTTCTTGCTGATCGCCTTGATGCAGGTGTACGCGCTCGAGAGCTCGATGCCCCCGAGCCGCTCCAGGATCCGCATCACCTGTTCCTGGTAGACCATCACCCCGTGCGTCTCCTCCAGCACGTCCTTCATGACGGGGTGGAGGAACTCGGCCCGCTTGCGGCCATGCTTGACGTTGACGTACTCGTCGACCATGCCGCCCTCGAGCGGACCGGGCCGGTAGAGGGCGTTGACCGCCACGATGTCGAGGAAGTGATCGGGCTTCATCCGCTGGAGCAGGTCGCGGATGCCGCCGCTCTCGAGCTGGAAGATCCCCTTCGTCTCGCCGCGGCAGAGCGTGGCGTAGGTCGCCTGGTCGTCGAGCGGAAACGCGAACGGGTCGGGCTGGACGCCGGTGGTCGCCTGGATGATGTCGAGCGTCTTCGCGACGACGGTGAGGTAGCGGAGACCGAGGAAGTCCATCTTCATCAGGCCGGCGCGCTCGACGTCGCCCATCGCCCACTGCGTGATCACCTCCTCCTTGCCCGTCACCCGGCAGAGCGGGACGTACTCCACGAGCGGCCGGTCGGCGATCACGACCGCGGCGGCATGCGTGCCCACGTTGCGGGCGAGCCCCTCGATCTGCTTCGCGAGCTGCACGAGCTCCCGCACCTCGGGGTCGGTGTCGCAGGCGGCGGCGAGCTGCGAACCGTCGGCGGCGGCGTCCTCGAGCGAGATGCCGAGCTGGTCGGGCACGAGGGCCACGATCTGGTCGACCCGCGGCACGGGCATGCCCAGCGCCCGGCCCACGTCACGGATCGCCGCGCGGGCGGCGAGCGTGCCGAACGTGCCGATCTGGGCCACGTTGGCGTCGCCGTACTTCCTCTTGACGTAGTCGATGACCTCGCCGCGCCGCTCCTTGCAGAAATCGATGTCGATATCGGGCGCCTCGCGGCGGTTGACGTCGAGGAAACGCTCGAAGAGGAGGTCGTATTCCAGCGGGCAGACGTGCGACAGGTAGAGCGAGTAGGCGACGAGCGCCCCCACGCCGGAGCCACGGGCCGCGGCCGGGATGCCCTGCTCGCGGGCGTGCCGCACGAAGTCCCAGACGATGAGGAAGTAGCTGGCGAACCCGAGCGTGTCGATCACCGCGAGCTCGCGGTCGAGCCGCTCGAGCACCACCGGGTGGAGGGCGGCCGTCGTCGGGTCGGCGGGCACGCCGCCGTCGGCCCAACGCTTCGGCACGGCGGCGTACCGCTCGCGGAGGCCTTCGAGGCAGAGCCGGCGGAGCTCCTCCGACGCGGTCCGCCCCGTGGGCACGTCGAACCCGGGAAAGTGTCGCTTGCCGAGGTCGAGCTCGATCGACACCGAGTCGGCGATCTGCTGGCTGCGTCCCACGGCGGCGGCCACGAACGGCCGGTCGAGGCCGGCGAACGCCTCGTGCATCTCGTCGGGGCTCTTCAGGTAGAACTCGCTCGAGTCCATCCGCATGCGCGACGCGTCGTTTCGGAACCGGCCCGTGTTGACGCACAGGAGGATGTCCTGCGCCTCGGCGTCCTCACGGTTGACGTAGTGGCAGTCGCAGGTGGCCACCGCCGGGATCCCGAGCTCCCGCGAGATCTCGAGCGCCGCGTCGGTCACCTGCCGCTGCACGTCGAGGCCGTTGTCCTGGATCTCGATGAAGTAGCGGTCACCGAAGGTCTTGTGGAACCAGCCCGCCACGTCGCGGGCCTGCGCGAGCGATTCCCGCTGCTCCCGCGAGGTGCCGATGAGCGCCCGGCTGAACTCTCCCGACAGGCAGCCCGAGAGCACGATGAGCCCCTCGCCGAACTCCGCGAGCAGGTCCCGGTCGATTCGCGGCTTGAAGTAGAAGCCCTCGAGGTAGGCCTTCGTCGCGAGCTTGAGGAGGTTGGCGAAGCCGGTGCGGTCGCGGGCCAGGAGCGTGAGGTGGTAGCTCGAATCCCGCTGGCTGCCGGCATCCTTCTGGAAGCGGCTGCCGGGGGCGATGTAGGCCTCGTACCCGATGATCGGGTTGATGCCCGCCTTCTTCGCGGTCTCGTAGAACTCGAGCGCGCCGTGCAGGTTGCCGTGGTCGGTGATCGCCAGGGCGTTCATCCCCAGCTCGGCCGTCCGCGAGACCAGCCGTTCGATCGAGCTCGCGCCGTCGAGCAGGCTGTAGTGGCTGTGGCAGTGGAGGTGGGCGAACGACTGCGTGCTCATCCATGGGCCTCGCGCGGGGAGGCCGCATTGTATCGCGGTGGCGGGCCTCGTGACGGACGTGATCCCGGTCAGCCGGCGGGCGGCTCGCCCACGCCGTGCAGCAGCACCGCCAGCCGGGCCTGGAGTTCGAGGACCCGCTGCCAGTCGGGAAACTCGAGTTCGACCTTCTCCGCCCCGGCCCGCATCACGGCGCCGCTGGTCGCGTCGCGGAGCACGCCCTGCACGTACTCGAGCAGCTCGACGAGTTCGGCCGACTGTGCGGGGCTCAGCCGCTCCGGCAGCGGCGGCGGACCGCCGGGCAGGAGCGGCGAGCGGACGGCCGACACGTCCTCGATGACGTCGGAGTGGTGCTCGGCGATCTGCCGCATCCGTTCCTTGATCCGCTTCGCCTCGCCCGCCACCGCGGGGGCGTCGCGGGCGGCGATGGCCGCGATGCGGCGGTCGATGTCGGTGTGTGAGCCCACGAGCAGCAGCGAACGGCCCAGCGAGATCATGTCGCCGTGTCGCACGATCCGCACCTGGATCTCCTCGCCGTTGACCTTCGTGCCGTTGGTGCTCTCGAGATCGGTGGCGACGATCTTGTCGTTGTCGTCCTGGAGCTTGAGGTGGTAGCGGCTGATCCGCTCGTCATTGAGTTGGACCGAGTTGCCCTCCTCGCGGCCGATCGTGACCGGCGTGGGGATGTCGGCGAACACACGGCCGCGGTCGGCGCCGTGGAGCACGCGGAGAGTGATGAGTGCCATGCCGTGAACGCGTCCGCGGACGGGCCCCGCGGGTTCCTGCCACCCGCCTCCGTCGGTGCGAACCCACCTTTCTGCCAAGGATACACGACCCACGGCGGCCCAGCCGCGATTCCGCAGCCGGCCCGCCCGGTTGACCCGGCCGCACAATCGCTACGATTGACGGCTCGCACCCGTAGCTCAATGGATAGAGCATCGGTCTTCGGAACCGAGGGTTGCAGGTTCGAGTCCTGCCGGGTGTATTCGAGAGGACGTTCCAGCGGCGGAGCGAGGCCCGAAGGGATCGCGACGCCAGAAAGCCGCCTGCAGGTTCGAGTCCTGCCGGGTGTATTCGAGAGGACGTTCCAGCGGCGGAGCGAGGCCCGAAGGGATCGCGACGCCAGAAAGCCGCCTGCAGGTTCGAGTCCTGCCGGGTGTATTCGAGAGGACGTTCCAGCGGCGGAGCGAGGCCCTCAGCGTTCCGGTGCCGGTGCGACGAGCGGCGGCTCCGACGGCGCCGTCGGTTCGGCTGGCGGAACGGGCTCAGCGGCGGGCGTGGGCGGCAGCGGTGGTGCCACCGGTGGCGTGCCGGCGAGGCGGCCGAGTTGCCGGCCCTTCGCGTCGAAGAACTCGATGCCCCCGTCGCGGACGCCGGGGCTCGTGCCGACCGCGATCGCCTCGATCCCCGCCTGGTCGTTGACCTCGATCCGGCCGCCGCCGCCCCCCTTGACGCGGCCGATGTGGACGACGCGGACACCGTCGTGCGAGGTCACGATGATCTCACCGCACGTGAGCGTCTCGGCCTCCACCGCCCGCACGTCGAGCCTCTCGGGAGGCACGGTGACCGCGCGGAGGGCGAGGCCGATCGCGAGGAAGAGCAGCGGATAGACGGTCCAGCGTTCGCGGCTGCTCATGGTCAGTCACCGTGCGTTTCCCGCAGCCGCGCCGACAGCCGCAGGATCAGGTGCACGCGTTCGAACTGGTCGAGCCAGTCGGCCACGACTGCCGACAGGGCGTCGGCGGCCGGCGGGACGGCGCCCGAGGCGCACGACGATCCGAGCTCCGTGGCGGCCGCGGCCCGATAGGCGGAGAGCGTGCGATCGCCGTAGGTGAGCACGGGGGCGAAGTCCTCGCTGAAGAAGGCGGCGACCGGCACCCGCTGGCCGCCACACACCTTGAGATGGCCGGCGATCGCGGGCAGCGCGTCGCGGTCGAGAAACCGCACGTCGATCACGGGTGCGGCGGCGGCGAAGTGGGCGAAGATCGGACACTGATTCACGCAGTCGCCGCACCACGCCCCGGCGAGCACGAGCACGGGCATCCGCCGCACGAACCCGCCGAGCAGCGTGCGCTGCGCCGGCGTGAGGGCGACGCGGCCGTGCACCGCCGCCCAGCGCTGCCGCTGGTCGGGCGTGGCGTGCCGCGCGAGAAAGTCGTCGTAGGGCAGAGCCGCTGCGAAGGCCGCGGCCCAGGCCTCGGCGGTCGGTGGGGCGCCGGCGCCGGGAATCGCGGCCGCCGCTGGAATGGTCAGGGTCATGGGGCAGGTTCCTCGCACACGCGGTGCCGGCAGGGCGTGCCGTGGAGGTGCGGCAGCCGCCCGGGCCGGTCTCGCGGCGATCATACCCGGTTCACCCCAGCCCGCGCCTCCTCGCCAGTCGTCGGCGTGGCGGCAGCGTGGGCAGGATGGCGGAGGCCGGCGGCGCCGAAAATCGGTGGAAATCACGCGCTGAAACGGCATTGACCCCACAAAACTCGCCCCCTAATGTCCGCTCCGCCTGAAGGCCAAGGGGCTGGTGACTCACCCGCCCCACTCGAAGTCGGCGGCGGCACGGAAGCCGGCCGCCGACCTCGAGAGAGGCCCTCGGCACTGTCCGTCCAATCGCTCCCGGAAACGGTCCAGGTTCTCCGCCCCCCTGGTACCTGGGCCGTTCCGGGGGCCTTTTTTTTGTGCGTTGGCGCCGACCCGGTCGCCGCCGCGGGACGGGCGTAAAATGCATCGATGACGTCCCGCGAATCACCCCCTGGCGCCGAGCGGATTCTCCGCTGGATCATGATCGCCATCGTGGTGTGGGGCTGTCTTCACGCCGTGGGTGCGTGGCAACTCAACCACGATCCCCGGCGGCTTCTCGTGGTGCTCGGCTGCGTGGCCGGGTTCCTCGGCTTCTGGCTCGCGATGCTCGCCGCGAGGAGGCGACGGCTCGCGCGATGAGGGACTTCACGTCCGGGAGGCGACCATGTCGATCGTCCTTGGATCGAGCCTCGACAACGGCCTCGCCCGTCCTCTCGGCACGCGGCCGCCGGTCGAGCGGGCGGAGAGCGTCACGAGCCTGTCGATCGGGCAGTACCTGATCCGCCGGCTCTCCGATTACGGGATCCGCCACGTCTTCGGGCTGCCGGGCGACTACGTGCTCGCCTTCTACAGCATGCTCGAGCACAGCCCGCTCGACCTCGTGAACTGCACCCGCGAAGACTGCGCCGGCTTCGCCGCCGACGCCTACGCCCGCGTGAACGGCATGGGGGCGGTGTGCGTGACGTACGGCGTGGGAGGGCTGTCGCTGGCCAACTCGATCGCCGGCGCCTCGGCGGAGAAGAGCCCCGTCGTGCTCATCTCCGGCGCCCCGGGCCTCGGTGAGCGGGCCAACAACCCGCTCCTTCACCACCGCGTCCGCGAGTGGCGGACGCAACTCGAGGTGTTCGACAAGATCTGCGCGGCCAGCCGCGACATCGCCGACCCGGCCACCGCCTTCCGCGACATCGACTTCCTCCTCGACACGGCCCACCGTACGAAGGCGCCCGTCTACATCGAGCTGCCGAGGGACATCGTGGGCGTGGTGCCGGAGCACATCCGCCCCTACATCGCTCCGCCGCTGCGCAGCGACCCCAACGCGCTCGCGGAGGCGTTGCAGGAGGCGGCCGGGCGGATCGCCGAGGCGAAGCGGCCCGTGATCATCGCCGGCATCGAACTGCACCGGCATGGCCTCCAGGCCGACGCGGTCGCGCTCGCCGAGGCGAGCGGGATCCCCATCGCGGCCACGATGCTCGCCAAGAGCGTCGTCAGCGAGGTGCACCCGCTCTACATCGGCCTCTACGAGGGGGCGATGGGCCGCCGCGAGGTGACCGAGTTCGTCGAGGAGAGCGACTGCCTCATCCTCCTCGGCACGCTGCTCACCGACATCGATCTCGGCATTTTCACCGCCAAGCTCGACGCCACGCGGACGATCTTCGCCACGAGCGACGAGCTGCGGATCAGCCACCACCACTTCCACCACGTGCTCCTCGCAGACTTCATCCGCGGCCTCGCCGCCGCCCGCCCGCATGCCGCCCGGCGGCCGCTGCCCCCGGGCCCCGCCGCGGCCGCCGGGCCGTTCACGCTCGTGCCCGACGCCCCGATCACGACGACGCGGCTCGTGCGCCGCCTCGACGAGTCGCTCGACGACAAGACGCTCGTGATCGCCGACGTGGGTGATGCGCTTTTCGCGGCGAGCGAACTGGTGATCCGCGGGCAGACCAAGTTCATCGCGCCGGCCTACTACACGTCGATGGGCTTCGCGGTGCCGGCGGCGGTCGGTGCGAAGACGGCCCGCCCCGACCTGTCCGTGGTGGCGCTCGTGGGCGACGGCGCCTTCCAGATGACCGGCATGGAGCTTTCCACGGTCGTCCGCCGCGGCATGGCGCTCACGGTGATCGTGCTCGACAACAAGGGCTACGGGACCGAGCGGCTGCTGCACGAGGGCTCGTTCAACGACATCAACCCGTGGCAGTACCAGCTGCTGCCGCAGGTGCTCGGCGGCGGCACGGGCTACGAGGTGCGGACGGAGGGGGAGTTCGACGAGGCGCTCGCCAAGGCCCTCGCCGACGCCTCCGGCATGAGCATCATCCGGGTGCACATCGGCCTCGAGGACCGCAGCGTCACGCTCGACCGCCTGGCCCGCAACCTCGCCCGCCGCGTGCGGGCCTGACCGCCGTGCCGCTCACCGGGCGAGCGCGGGCACGCCGATCGCGGTGCCGTAGGCCTTGACGAGGTCGTCGAGCGTGCCGCCGTAGGCCTTTTCGAGCGATTCCTCCGCCGGCATGCCCTCCTTGATGCCCTGCACGAACGCGGCGAACCGGCGCGGGTCCCGCTGCACGAGGAACTTCACGAGCCCCGAGGCGATGCCGTATTGCACGGCGTCGATCGGATGGCGATCGAAGAACTCCGGGCCGAGGTCGCCCCGGGCCCGCATGAACTGCAGCGCCTGCGCCTCCTTGAGCGTCACCTGATCGCTCGCGGGCACCACCTTCGCCCCCACCCACTCGGCGATTCCCTCGTTGAGCCAACTGGGCAGCCGCTGGGCCGAGAGCCAGCGGTGATTGAAGCCGTGGCTCGTCTCGTGGACGAGCATGTGGGCGAAGGCGGGGGCGTCGCCACCGCGATGGCAGGCGGTGATCACGCGACCGTCGCTCGACTGGTGGCACAGGCCGTGGTAATCGGCGGCGGCGACGTCGTGGAACCGCTCCTCGTAGGCGAGGAAATCGTCCTGCGAGAGGAACGCGATCACGAGGCACTTGCCCCGCCACACCGGCTCGCCACGGGGGATGGCGTAGAGGTCGCACAGTGCGTCGTGCATCGCGTCGAGGCCGGCCACGTAGCCCGCCATCTGGGCCGGCGGGATGTCGGTGGCCACGATGAACTCGTGTGTCTGCACGACCTGGAGCCGCGGAAAGAGCTTGCGAACCTCGGCGATGAAGGCCTCGAGCTGCTGCACCTCGGCCGCCTGTTCCTCGGCCGTAAGCGGCGGCCACGGCGTCACCCCCGCGGCCTTCATCCGCTCGAGCGACGCCGCCGTCTTCTGCTCGTAGTCGGCCCGGGCCTTCCGCGCCTTCGCCTGCGATGCCGACGTGCCCTTCGACTCCCCCTCGTGGACCGTCTCGCGGCCCGCGACGATCTTCACGATGCCGGCGAGCGGCAGCGTGGTGACCCGTGTCTCCCCCTCGGCCCTCACGCGCAGCGCCGTCACGCGGCCGTCCCGCGCCTGCACGCCCTCGAGGACGGGCCGCACGAACCGCCGGCCCGTGCCGAGTTCCACGAGATCGAGCGCCTGGCCGACGTGCGGCGCGAGGCGGTCGCCGAGGGCGTCGGCCCGCGCCCCGGCCGCGGCGGCCACGAGCGTCATGACGCCGCACGCCGCGAGCCACGCTGTCGTCACTCGTCGCATGCCGCGTCCTCCCGCGCGAGCGCCCGGCGGCGGAGTTCGCTGCTCGACACGTCGAGGCGAAACTCGCGCCGCGACACGAAGTAGCTCACGTCGCGCAGCCGCTTCGGCACGTCGAGGTGCGAGGCGTCCTCGAAGACGCCGTCGCGCACCCGGCCGAACACCACGAGGCCGCGGGCCCGCTCCGCGATCGCCTCGACGGCGGCCTCCGCGGCCGTGGCCGAGCCGCCGTAGTATCGCGGGTCGGCGAGCCGCACGTAGGTGTCGGCGCCCATCACGAACGTGCTCTCGGGGAACACGTCGAGCTTCTCGAGGAACGTGGCCGCCCGCGTGAGCCAGAGCGGCCGGTCGGTGAACTGGGCCGCGCGGTCGCGGATCTCGACATAATCGAGCAGCGGCTTGTCGACGTTCGTGACCGAGATCTCCCAGGCCAGCGGCCGCTCGGCGATCTCCTCGGCGATCCGGGCCATGAGGCGATGGCCTTCGTGGAGCGGGTTGAACGAGCCCGGAAAGACGAGCCCGCCGGCCGCGGGCGCCGGGCAGCCTCCCGGCGCGCCGCAGGTGACGGGGCGAACGCCCGCGAGCAGTTCCCGCCACGCGGGCGGCGCGGCGACCGCGTCGCGCCGCACCACCTCCCCGGGCCGCAGCCCGGACAGGCCGCCCGGGCCGCCCGCGGCGCACGCGTCGATCACGAGGTCGAGCAGCAGCGCGGCGGCGATCGTCTCCTCGTCGCCACGCAC
>Ga0208864_1000316_pt1 | contig 16169 bp, 9 predicted proteins | sample CryBogmetaGMA05M_FD_184542 | JGI IMG/M metagenome (GOLD analysis project Ga0208864, IMG submission 184542) | Freshwater microbial communities from Crystal Bog, Wisconsin, USA - MA0.5M (SPAdes) | ecosystem: Environmental > Aquatic > Freshwater > Lake | place: Crystal Bog, Wisconsin, USA...
GGCGGGCGGGCGCCGAGCGGATGCTCGAGTTCGACCTCTGGCCGAAGGAGCTGCAGGGACTCAAGCGGAGCGCCGGCGTGCTCGCGGAGACGCTCGGGCAGGTGCTCGCCGGCGCCACGGGCTGACCCGCTGCCGCGGGCCCGCGTGGTGCGGCCGTGGAAAGAGGTTCGCGGGACGTGACACCGGCCGTGTTCACGGCGGCGGCGGCGATGGTGGCCGAGCCGGGGCGGGCGACGGCCGGTTCAGCGGCGCGGCGGCGAGCCGCCGCGCCCGATCGACGTCGGCAGCCGACACGCCCCACACCCGCGCGGTGCCGTCCCACGACCCGGTGACGAGCCTGCGGCCGTCGGCCGCACATGCGACCGTCCAGGCCCGGTCGGCATGGGCGTCGAGCGCGAGGAGATGGCCCCGTTCGCCCCGTTCGCCCGCGAAGCCCGCCGATGGCAACACAGCGCCCGCCGATGGCAACACAGTGCCCGCCGCCGACTGCCCGCTCTTGTCCGCGATGCGATAGAGATGGAGTCTGCCGTCGCTCGCGACCGCGGCCAGCCGCGTGCCGTCGGGGGTGATCGCCAGTTCCCAGAGTTCCGCCCCGGCGCCGCCGAGCGTGTCGAGGCAACGGCCGTCGCGGGCGTCCCAGAGCCGCACGGTGCCGTCCGACGAACAGCTCGCCACGATCCCGCCGTCGGCCGTGAAAGCCACGGCGTTGACGGCGCGGGTGTGGCCGGCGAGCTCGACCGCCGCCGTGCCGTCGAGCGGCCAGAGTCGCACCACGCCGTCCTCGCCGGCCGTCGCCAGCCGGTCGCCCGCCGGCGGCCAGGCCACGCCGAAGACCCGCCGCGGGTGCTCGAGCGCCGGCACCGTCTCGCCGCCGTCCGCGACGCGGCGGATGCGCGCGGTGCGATCCTCGCCGCCGGAGGCGACGAGCCGGCCGTCCGGGGAGAAGGCGACCGCGTACGTCTTCGCCCGCGGGCCGGCGAGCGCGGCCACGGCCGCGCCGGTCGCCGTCCGCCAGAGCCGCACGGTGCCGTCGTCGCCGGCGGCCGCCACGAGCCCGCCGTCCGGCGAGAAGTCGACGGCCGCCGCGCGGCCCGCCCCCGTCTCGAGCCGGCGGACGTCCCGGCAGGTGGCCAGGTCCCAGAGTACGACCGCGCCGTCGGCGACCGCCGTGGCGGCGAGGCGGCCGTCGGCCGCGACGGCGACCCCCAGCACCCGCGATCCGCACCGCAGCACGGGCTCGGCGCCGCGGGCGTCGTCCCAGGTGCGCGCGGTCGTGTCGGCCGAACCGCTGAGAAACCCGCGGCCGTCGCCCCCCGGCAGCGGCGCGAGCGACCAGATACCAGCCGTGTGGCCGGCGAACTCCGCCGCCGCCGCGCCCGACAGCGGGTCGAAGAGCCGCAGCAGCCCGTCGGTGCACGCCGTGGCCACGCGGTCCCCCGCGGGGGAGAATGCCACGGCGTTGACCCGCTCGGGGTGGCGGAGGACGGCGACCGCCGCTCCGCCGTCGGCCCGCCAGAGACGGGCCGTGCCGTCCTCGGCGGCGGAGACGAGCCCGCGGGAGTCGGGCGAGAAGGCGACGTTGAACACGCGGCGCGCGTGTCCGGCGAGCGTCGCCACCGGCCGGCCGGCGGCGGGATCCCAGAGCCGCACGGTGCCGTCGCCCGAGGCGGAGGCGAGCAGGCCGCCGTCCGGCGCGAAGGCGACACCGAAGACGGTCCCGGTGTGCCCGGAGAGCACGGCCTCCTCCGTCGCGGTGTCGGCGTTCCAGAGCCGCAGCGTGTCGTCGGCCGAGCCCGTCGCGATCCGGCGGCCGTCGGCCGCGAAGGCGATCCCGTAGACGCTCCCCTTGTGGCCTCGCAGCACGGCCAGCTGTTCGCCGCCGGCCGCGTCCCAGATCCGCGCCGTGCGGTCGGCGGAGGCGGTCGCCACCCGGCGGCCGTCCGGAGCGAACGCCACGCCCCAGACGCCCGTGCGATGGCCGGCGAGCGCGCGGGCCGGCATCCAGCCGCCGCGGTCGTCCCGCCGCCAGAGCCACGCCGTGCCGTCCTCCGCGCCGGTGGCCAGCAGGTCGCCCGCCGGCGCCGCGGCCACCGCCGTCACCCGCGCGGCGTGCGTCGCGAGCACCGCGGTGGCGACGTCGGGGGGCGGGGCGACGAGCGCCGAGAGCAGCCCCACCTCGAGCGGCACGTCCGCCCCGGCGGGCGCCGCGGCCGCGGCCTCGTCGACGAGCCGGCGGGCGCGGGGCCACTCGCCGCGGGCGATCGCCGTCACCGCCCGCTCGAGCCGGGCTTGGTAGCCCTCCGACCGCGCCGCCGAGCGCTCCCGCGTCGCCGCCGCCCGGTCGCGTTCCACCAGGGTTTCCTGCCGGCGCGCCCGCTCGGACACGTGGGCGACGCCCGCCGCCGCGGCGGCGAGCGACAGGGCCGCCACCGCCGCCGCGGCCACCCCGGCACGATGCCGGAAGAGCCAACGGCCGACCCGCCCGAGCGGCCCCGGGGGGCGGGCCCGGATCGGCTCGCCGGCGAGCCAGCGGCAGAGGTCGTCGGCCAGGTCGCCCGCGTTCGCGTAGCGGCCGGCCGGCGACTTGGCGAGGCTCTTCTCCACGATCGCGGCCAGCCGCAGGCCGTCGGCGCGGGACACGCCCCCCGCGGCGGCCAACGCCCGGGGGATCGTGCGCATGGCCTGCGGCTCCTGCTCGCGGACGATGCGGGCGGCGACGACGATCGACTGGCCGCGCACGTCGTGGGGCAGGTCGCCCGCGACGAGCTCGTGGAGCACCAGTCCCAGCGCGTGGACGTCGGTGCGCGCGTCGATGGCCTCCGGGTCGGCGTCGAACTGCTCCGGCGCCATGTAGCGCAGCGTGCCGACGATCGCCCCCGCGTCGGTCTCGAGCGTGGCCGCGACGACGTCGGGCCCCGTCGTCCGGGCCACGCCGAAGTCGATCACCTTCGGGGTGCCGTCGGCGGCCACGAGCATGTTGCCGGGCTTGAGGTCGCGATGCACGACGCCGATCGCGTGTCCGTGTCCCACGGCCGCGGCGAACCGGGCGAGCAGCGCGACGCGGTCGCGGACCGGGAGGCCGCGGTCGCGGGCGAAGTCGTCGACCGGCCGGGCGGCCTCCACGAGTTCGAGGACGAAGAAGGGCACGTCGGCGCCGCCGACCGCACACCTCCCGAGCATGTGCACCTGGGCGATGTGCGGGTGCTTGAGCCGCGCGAGCAGGTGGGCCTCGAGCTCGAATCGGCGGACCACCCGCCGCGAAGCGAGCCCCGCATGGAGCACCTTCACGGCCACCGGCCGGTCGGGCGCGTGCTGCCGCCCCTCGTAGACGCGGCCCATGCCCCCCTCGGCGAGCAGCCGCACGATCGTGACGCCGCCGAGGTCGGTGCCCGGCGGCAGGTGGAGCGGTCCGCGGTCGAGCCCGAACGAATCGGACCGGCCGCTGAACGAGGAATCGTCAGCACCCGTGACGCTTCGGCCTGGCAGGTCGGTGGCCCCCATGCCGACCGTTATACACGTCGGTCGAGGGGAGGCGCGGGCGGTCCGGCCGGGACCCGGGAAACCCCGCCGCGGCCGGCTCCCGCCGCCGGCGGCCGCGCCGCGCGGGTCAGGCCTCGTCCTCGGCCGCGAGCGCCCGCAGGGTGCCGATCGCCTCCTCGAGCGTCGGCGCGGCGTAGCCCCGGACGCACGCCCTGCGATCGCACTCCGCCAGGAGCAGCACGTCGAGGAAATCGGGATGGGCCGCGAGCCGGTGGCGGGCGCGGGCGCCGAGCGTGCGGTCGCCGTGGGCCGCCGCGGCGGCGAGGTTCTCCACGAGCCAGCGGGTGCGCGGCGTGACGAGGTCGCCCACAGCCTCGAGACCCGCGGCCACCGGGGCCGACTGGTCGACGGCCCGGCCGACGTCGTGCACGAGCGCCGCGGTGAGCAGCTCCTCGTCGAAGGGCCGCTCCCGGTGGACCATGTCGAAGACCTGCAGCGTGTGCTCGAGCACGTCCCCCTCGGGATGCCGCTGCGGATCCTGCCGCACCGTCGAGAGCACGCCGACGATCTCCGCCATCCGGTCGAAGCGGTCGCCGCCGAGGTGGGAGAAACCCGCCCGCGGATCGTCGCCGCGGGCGACCTCGCGGCGGATCTCGTCGTGGCTCGGCAGCCGCTCCTCAGGCACCCGGCCGCCGGCCACGCGGCGGGCGGCGCGGAAGCGGGCCCGCGTGGAATCCCCTCCGGCAGCCACGATCCGCGCGGCCGCCCCGGCGATGCGTCGCCGCAGCTTGTGGTCACGGCCGTCGTGCGGGCCCTGCGCGGGCCGGACCTCGTCGCTCATCGCGCGGGTTCCTTCCCCGTGGCGGCCGGCTCCAGCTCCCGCCAGCGGATGTTCCGCACCAGCGCCGTCGTCGCGTAGGTGGCGATCCCCAGCGGCTGCGAGGGGAGCACCTCGTTGCGGACGGAGATCCGCCGTCCCTCGAGCGGCTGATCGACCACCTTCTCGTCGTCGATGAAGCAGGTGATCCGCTCCGGCGTCACGCGGACGCGGATCGCGTACCAGCGGCCCGACTTGAACTCGCGGAAGCTCGTCGTGTCGTTGTGGGCCGCGTCGAGCCCGTCGATGCTCGACAGCCCCACCACGCCGCCCCCCCAGCCGCCGACGATCAGGCTGCAGGGGTCCTCGCCGACCATGAAGGTGAGCCCGCAGAAGAAGTCGTTGCCGTCGGCCCGCTGCGCCTCGAGCGCGATCTCGTAGTCCTGCCTGGGCACCTCGCCGGAGAAGGTGATGCCGCTCATGTCGGCGCCCATGCCGATGCGGATCGCGCCGTCCGCCACGGCCACCTCCCCCTCCCCGCCGAACGGCGTCGGCTTCCACTTGCCGATGGTCTTGCCGTCGAAGAGCGGCTGCCAGGCGGCGTCGCCCGGCACGGTGCCGAGCAGTTCCGCCACCAGTCGCCGCTGCCCGTAGACGCGGTCGAGCGCCGCCACGATCCCCGCCGCGTCCACCGACACGGCCCGGGCCTGCCGGTCGTCGTAGGCGAGGTCGAGCAGCAGCGACTGGATGTTGCCGTCGAAGATCAGGCCGACGAGCTCGCCGGCGGGGTTGACCACCGGGCTGCCCGAGTTCCCGCCGATGATGTCGGCGGTGGAGATGAAGTTGAAGGGGGTGTCGAGGAAGGCCTTGTCGGCGACGAGCGCCTCCCGCAGCGACGCCCAGCGGGGCGGAAGGTCGAAGGGGGGGCGGTCCTGCTTGGCGGCGGAGCGGGCGAAGAGACCGGCGAACGTGGTGATCGGCGGCACCGTCACGCCCTGCTCCTCGCAGCCCTTCACCGTGCCGTAGGCGAGCCGCAGCGTGAATGTCGCGTCGGGATAGGTCGCGTCGCCGCCGAACTCGAAGACCGCCCTCGCGATCTCGGCATGGGCCTGCTTCTTCACCTCGCCGGCGGCCTCGACGACGGCCCGCAGGCTCCGCGACTCCGCGTCGACGATGCGGGCGAGCTCGATCATCGGGTCGGCCGACCGCTCCACGGCCGCGAGGCCGCCGTCGGAGAGGGTGCGCCGGTCGTCGGGCACCGCCGGCCGCCCCGCGACCTCGGCCCGACGGCCGAGCCGCGTGCCGCGGACGAGCCGGGCCGCCCGCTCCCGCGGCGAAAGCCCGGCGAGCACCTTCGCCACCAGCGGATCGTCGGCGCCGAGGTTCGTCGCCAGGAAGGAGAGCGAATCCGCCAGCTTCGCGGTTTCGAACTCGTCGTGGAGCGGCTCGGGGGAGAAGAGCGCGAGCTCGAGGGAGGCGCGGTTGGAGTCGCGGTATTCCCGCAGCCGCTCGCCCGTCGGTTTGCCCGCCTCCGTGGCCGCGCGGAGGATCGTGCGGGCGTTGCGGAAGAACGTGCTGTTGAAGCCCACCGCCGACTCGAGCAGGGCGTGCCTGAGGGCGACGCGGGCCAGATCCTCCTCGGCCTTCTCGATCCGCTCGAAGGGGCCCGGCTGCGCCGCCTTGCCGGCCGGCGCGGCCGGGCCGACCCGCCGGGCGACCAGTCCGCGGAGCGCCGTCTCCGCCTCGCGCTTCCGGGCGATGAACGCCGGGTCGAGCAGGCCGGCGAGCAGCCCGTCGCGCGCCTTGCGCGCGTTCTGCACCCCGAACAGCTCCTCCATGGCCTGCCGCGCCTCCTCGGGGCCCTCCTCGGAATAGGCGTCGAGCAGCACCTCGAGACGGTTGAGCACCGCCAGCGAGAAGGGCACCTGCCGGTCGCGCATGGCGAGGATCTCGCGCAGCGTCTTGGCCCGGTCGGTGTGGCCGGGGTGGCCGGCGACGAAGACGAGGTCGTCGGCGGCCACGGGACGCCGGCTCCAGACGAGGTGGTGGGGCACCTGCGCCGGCCGGCCGTTCTCATAGGCGCGGAAAAAGCAGACGTCGAGGTCGAAGCGGGGAAACTCGAAGTTGTCGGCGTCGCCGCCGAAGAACGCGATCTGCCGCTCCGGCGCGAACACGAGCCGCACGTCGGTGTACTTCTTCGCGCGGTAGAGGTGGTAGAGCCCGCCCTGATGGAGCGTGACGACGTCGCTGCGCAGGCCCGTCGCGGCGAGCGATTCCTGCTCGATCTCCGCGAGCACCCGCCGGCGGGCCGCGAAGGCGGCGTCGGGGGCGGCGTCGGCGGGCACGGCGGCCTGCACCCGCGCGGTGACATCCTCGACCGACACGAGCACGTTGAGCTCGAGGTCGTGGCAGGGCAGTTCGTCCTCCCGGGTGGCCGCCGCGAAGCCGTCGCGGTAGTAGTCGGCCGTGGCGCTGCCGAGCTTCGCCAGCGCGTCGGCGCCGACGTGGTGGTTGGTGAGGACGAGCCCGTCGGCCGACACGAAGGAGCCCGATCCGCCCGAGTTGAACCGCACCGCCGACTGCTGGAGATGCCGCAGCCAGGCGTCGTTGAGCTTCGCGCCGCCGAGCCGCGTCGCATGATCCTTCTCGATCCTGGCCACGGGGGGGGCGTTGAAGAGCCACATCCCCTCGTCGGCGAAGACGGCGCTCACGGCCAGCGCCGCGAGGCCGGCGGCGACGCCGGCGGCGCACCTTCGGGCACAGCTTCGTCCGGCAACGCCGCGGAACCCGAGCCGCCGCAGGAAGACCGTCGCCGGACGTCCGACCATCGTGATGACCCCCGTGATGCGCATCGTGGATCCTCGTGCGTGAGCGGACGGGCGGCGGACCGGCCGCCGCGGACGGGCCGACGGCTCAGTCGTCGAAGCGAACCTCGAGGATCTCGAACTTCAGCGTGCCCGCCGGCACGTCGATCGAGATCTTCTCCCCCACCTTGCGGCCGAGGAAGCCCTGGGCGAGCGGGCTGGCGACGTTGATCCGGCCGGCGTCGAAATCCTCTTCGCCGGCGCCGACGAGCACGTAGGTCTCCTCGTCGCCGAACTTGAGGTCCTTGACGACGATCGTGGCGCCGAACACCACCTCGTCGCCGACCTCCTTGGCCCGCTCCACGATCACGGCGCGGGCAAGCTTGTCGCGGAGGACGTTGATCTTGGCCTGCATCATGCCCTGGCTCTCGCGGGCGCCGTGATACTCGGCGTTTTCGCTCAGGTCGCCCTCGCTGCGGGCGGCGGCGACACGCTGGGCCAGCTTCGGCATCTCGACCGTGTCGAGGTGCTCGACCTCCGCCTTAAGCTTTTCATAGCCGGCGCGAGTCATGGGAATGCGGTCGGACATCGGATTCTCCCGATACGTGGAACGAGATGGCGAAGCGGCCGCAGGCACCGGCCGCCACGGCGGGCCGTCACGTGGTCGCCGGCGACTCGGGCATGTAGAGGAGGCGGCCGCACGTGCGGCACAACACCATGCGGCCCATGAGGAGCTCGGAATACATGTTGCCGGTGATCTGCCGGAAGCACCCGCCACAGCTCTCGCCTTCGAGTGGCGCGAGGCCATCCTCCCCCTTCTGCCTGACGATCCTGTCGTAGACCTGCCGCACGTCGACGGGCAGCTCCTGCTCGTGCGTCTGCAGCTCGCCCCGCAGCCGCTCGGCTTCCCCCCCGAGCTCCTTCGCCACGGCGGCGACTCGGGACTTCGTCTCGGCGAGCGTCTTGCCGGCGGCCTGCACGGCCGCCTCGGCGGCGGGGATCGCGCCGCGGACCACGTCGACGCGCTCGAGGGCCTCGAGGATCTCGTCCTCGAGCACCTTCATCGCCATCTTGTCGGCGGCGATCTGCTCGCCGAGGAGCTGGTATTCGCGATTGGTCTTGCAGGCGTTGAGCTTGCCCTCGAGGTCGCGCAGCTTCGCCTCGGCGGTCTTCAGCTGGAGCTGCTTTTGGTCGGCCGTCATCTTCGCCTTCTTGGCGTCTTCCTGGGCGGCCGCGCGGGCGGCCTCGGCCGCGGTCACCTGCGCCGTGTGCGTCGCGATCTGCCGGGGGCCAGCGTTGTTCCGGTCGCGCACGTCGGCGAGCTGCCGGTGGATGCGGTGGAGCGTCCGCATGGTCTCGGTGATCGCGGCGGTGGGCATGGGGGGTGTCCGGCGGTGGAAGGGCGGTTCTGGGGCGGAGTTTACCACATGGGGGGGCAAAAGCAGCGGGCCGGCCGCTTTCGCAGCCGGCCCGCCGAAACATCGTCATGCGGCACGCGGGAGCTGGCCCGCGCGCGGCGGCGCGGCCGCGTGGCCCCGCCGCCGCCGGCCCCGCCGCGGCCGGCTACCCCGACGTGCTCTCGAGGAAGGTCTCGAGCTGCTTCGACCGCACGGGATGCTGCAGCTTCTTGACCGCCTTCGCCTCGATCTGCCGCACCCGCTCCCGCGTCACGCGGAAGATGCGGCCCACCTCCTCGAGCGTGTAGGTGTAGCCGTCGGTGAGCCCGTAGCGCAGCCGGATGATCTCCCGCTCGCGGTACGTGAGCGTCTTCAGCAGCGACTCGATCCGGTCCTTGAGCAGGCCGTGGGTGGCCGAGTGCGTCGGACTGACCGTCGCCACGTCCTCCACGAACTCGCTGAACGTCGCGTCATCGCTCTCCCCGACGGGACGATCGAGGCTCATCGGCTGCCGGCCCATGTCGAGCACCCGCCGCGCCTCCTCGAGGGGCACGCCGGCCGCCAGCGCGATCTCGTCGGCCGCCGGCTCCCGCCCCAGCTCGTGGAGCAGCTTCTTGGCGGTCGTCCGCAGCTTCGAGAGCACGTCGATCATGTGCACCGGGATGCGGATCGTGCGGGCCTGATCGGCGATCGCCCGCGTGATCGCCTGCCGGATCCACCACGTGGCGTAGGTGGAGAACTTGAAGCCGCGACGGTACTCATACTTGTCCACCGCCCGCATCAGCCCCGTGTTGCCCTCCTGGATGAGGTCGAGGAAGGAGAGGCCGCGGTTGCGATACTTCTTCGCGATCGACACCACGAGCCGGAGGTTGGCGGCGGAGAGGTTGCGCTTGGCGGCCTCGTATTCCTCCTTGAGCCGGCCGAGCATGTCCACCCGCCGACGCAGCGACCGCGGGCTCTCGAGCGTCGTCAGCATCAGGTCGCGGAGCTCCTTCCGCATGTCGGCCCGTTCGTCGCGGCACAGTTCGCCGGCCTCCATCAGCCGCAGGTCGCGCTGCAGCCGGTCCATCCGGCCGGACATGCCCCGCAGCAGCTTCACGAGCGGCTGCACGCGACGGGTCCGCAGGCTCAATTCCTCGACGAGCACGAGCGACTTGCCCCGGCCGCGACGGAACCGCGCCCGGGCGGCCCGGACCTCCGCGGGGGTCGACTTGCGGCTGATCAGCACGCGGAAATCCGCCTTCCCCTGCTCGATGAGGTGCTCGAGGGTCTGCAGGTTGTGGGGCATCCGCGACTGGATCTGCTCCTTCGTCAGTCGCTCCGTCAGCGACACCTTGATCGTGCGGTCGAACGGCAGCTTCCCCTCGTGGACGCGGCGGAGCGTCTCGACGGTGGCCTGCATCGAGTAGGCGCAGCCGAGGATCGCCCGGCGGAACCGCTTGCGCGTGACCTCGATCCGCTTGGCCAGCGCGATCTCCTCCGCCCGGCTGAGCAGCGGGATCTCCGCCATCTGCGCCAGGTACATGCGGATGGGGTCGTTGCCGGCGTTGGTCGGGGCGGTGGTGATGGGCTCGTCACGGCGCGGCTGCGCCGGCCGTTGCCTGGCCGCCGGCGCCGCGTCGTCCACCCGCTTCTCGGGCTCGGGCGGCGTGTCGACGAGCTCGATGCCCTGCTCGTCGAGTGCCACGAGGAGGGCGTCGATCTTCTCCGGATCGACCGCCTCGTCAGGGAGGTATTCGTTGACCTGGTCGAACGTCAGGTAGCCCTGCGACCGGCCGGCGGCGATGAGCCGGGCGAGGTCGGCGTCGGGATGCGACGCCGCGGGCCGCTCGTCCGGCGGTGCCGCGGCCGGCGCGGCGTCCGTCGCGGAGATCGGGAGGGAATCGTCGTGGTCGTCGTGACGCTCGTTCATCCGCAGGGTGCTCACAGTTCGACGCATCAGTGGTTTCTCCTTCACCATCGTACCGTCACCTCGCGCACCGCCCCCCGGCGCCGCGGAACCTTGCGGCTCCGCCGTGCCGATTGCAGCGACGAGACGGGCAGCCTCACCCATCCTTGGGGTCGGTCATGCCCTGAGCGGCCCGCCGTTGGGCGACGAGCCTCTCAAGCAAAGCAGCCTCCGAGCCGGGATCCAGCCGGGAGGTTTTCAGTGTTCGCGCGCTCTCGTGCGCCTGCCGCTCGGCGGAGCGGCGTCGCAGGGCGTCCTGCAGATGATGAACCCGCTGCTCGGTGTCGACGCCGGCGCGGGCGGCGCTCGTCTCGTCGACCGCCACGAGCAGGCTCTGGATCGCGGGGTCGGCGATCTCGAGCAGCAGGCCGGGCAGTTCCACCGGGCGGCCCTCGCCGTGCAGCCGCCGGGCCGCCTCGAGCACGAGCCGTCCCTCGCGGCTCTCGAGTTCCGCCGACTGCACCTCGCGCACGATCAGCCCCGCCGCCTCGGGCACGCCCACGAGCACCTCGATGACCTCGCGATCCCAGGCCGACAGCCGGGTGGGCGTCAGCTCGCGATCGTCCTCGGCGGCATCCTCCGACTCCGGCCGGCGCGATCGTCCGCCGCGGCCGCCATCCTCCCGCAGGGCCAGCAGCCGCTCGCGGAGCGACTCGCGTGACAGCCCGAACCGGCGGGAAAGGCGTCCAAGCACCTGATCCTCCCGCAGTCTCGTCTGCGAGGACGGCAACGCCGACCGCCCCGCGGCACGGGCCAGCGCCACGAGCACGCTCTCGACCGCGGCGAGCATGGCGTCGTCGCCGGGGTTCTCCGGCAGCCGGGCGACCGCCTCGTCGAGGCGGTAGTCGAGCGGGTCGCCCGCCCCCTCGACGAGCGTCTCGAAAGCCTCGCGGCCTTGTTCGAGCACGAACTCGCAGGGGTCGACGCCGCCGGGAAGCCGGGCGATCCTCACGTCGATGGGCTCGGCGAGCAGCACGTCGAGAATCTCGTCGGCACGGCGGCGGCCGGCGTCGTCGCCGTCGAGCACGAGCACGATGCGGTCGGCGTAGCGGCGCAGAAGCTTCGCGTGCCGCTCGCCGAGCGCCGTGCCCAGCACGGCGACCACGTCGTCGACTCCCGCCTGCCGCGCGGCGAGGCAGTCGGTGTAGCCTTCCACCACGATGGCCCGGCGCGAGCGGGCCATCGCGTCGCGGGCGGTGTCGAGGCCGTAGAGCATCGAGCTTTTGGAGAAGAGCGGCGTCTCGGGGGAGTTGATGTACTTCGCCGAGTCGGGGGGTGCCCCGGGCAGCACGCGGCCGCCGAAGGCGACGCACCGCGAGAAGAGATCGCAGATGGGAAACATCGCCCGGTCGCGGAAGCGGTCGTAATGGCCCGGGCGGTCCTGCCGGGCCACCGCCAGCCCCGCCCGCACGAGCAGCTCCGCCCCGAAGCCCGCGGCCGGGGCCTGCTTCAGGAGCCAGTCCCACGAGGCGGGGGCGTAGCCGAGCCGGAAGCGTTCGATCGTCGCGGCCGAGAGGCCGCGGGAGGCCAGGTAGCGGCGGGCCGCGTCGGCCTCAGCCGCCTGCGCGAGGCAGTGGCGGTAGCGGTCGGCGGCCCAGGCGAGCACCGCGTGGATCGCGGCCTTGTCGTCCGGGGGCAGTCCGCGGCTGCGGGTCACCTCGATGCCGGCCCGCTGGGCGAGGTGTTCGAGCGCCTCGCGGAACTCCATCCGCTCCATCCGCATGAGGAACGAGAACACGTCGCCGCCGACGTTGCACACCCAGCAACGGAACGTCTGCCGCTGAGGGTTGACGTGGAAGCTCGGCCGCGAGTCGGCGTGCCACGGGCACAGGCCCACGAACCCCTGCCCCGCCCGGCGGAGCGACAGGTACGTCCCCACGAGGTCGACGACGTCGATCGCGTCGCGCACCCGCTCCTTGAGGTCGTCCCCCGAACCCGGGTGTGAGGCTGTCGGTGTCACGTCGTCCAGTACTCCGTCACCGAGTGGTGTCGCAATGTGGCGTGTCGGACGGCTCCGTCGACGGCGGGCACACCCGGGATCGCGGGTGTGCTGCGTTCGGCCGGCTGACGCGATGGTTCATGCCCTCATTGCGAAGATTATTCTCCGCGCCGCTCGTTTGGAGGAAATCCCAATCCGACGGTGATCCTGCGGAAGGCCGCCCGGTGCTCGAAAAGCGCGTGCCAGCGACAACGGACGCCCTGACAAGCGGTCGCCGCCGGAAGAACTGCGGTGAAAAGACCACGGCACGCCTTTGATCCGGCCCGCCGCGGAGTCGTGGGGGAGCTGGGAAGGCGGGTGGGCGTCGAGGACGGCCTGCGCATCCAGCCCTTCTTGCCGAGCCAGCCCGAAACCGTCGTTTTGCAGGAGGCCCTGTCGGAGCGTGCGGTGCGGCGATCGATCGGTCAGGAGAGGAGCCGATCGATGCTCGACAGCAGGCGGTCCATCGCGAACGGCTTACGGATGTAGTCGTCGACGCCGAGCATCTCGGCGTAGGCCTTGTGGCGGCTGCCCTCGTTGGCCGTGATCATGATCACCCGCACCGGCAGCGGCCGGCTGCGCCGGAGTTTCTCCAGCACGAGAAAGCCACTCCGCTTGGGCATCATCATGTCGAGGACGACCAGATCAGGCTCCTCCTTTTCGGCCATCAGCAGCCCCTGATTGCCGTCGCGGGCGACGAGGATTTCGTACCCACGCGACTCGAGCACTGCCCGCATCGATTCGAGGATTTCGACGTCGTCGTCCACGAGCAGCACCCGCTTGCCGCCTCCCTTCGCGGCACGCTTGCCGGCAGGGGCGGCGGCGGTGGCCGTCGCCTCACCCGCCGAGGGTGCCTCGGCGGCGACCGCCGCCGTTTCCTTCGGGGCGGCCTTGCGGGGGCGTTTCGGGGCTGGCATGAGTCGGCTCCACGATTGCGGGCGGTGCAGAGAACGGTGTTCCGGAAAGCCGGAGTTGCGGACGGAGTGAGCAGAAGACGATGCGGTGGCAGGATGACCCGCGGGCGCCGTGGCGACGAGGATTCGACCGCGCGGAGTCCCGGCCGTGCTCGAGCAGCGGCCGGTCTCGCCCCGCACGCATGGTATCAAGAACGCCGGACGCCGGCCAAAGACCTCACGCCGTTTTCACATGCCGAGCGCGGCTTTTGTTCGCATTTTCTGCCGTGCCGGAGCGAAATCGGCTCCCTTCCACCGCGGGGCGGTGACGCGCGGTCGTGGGTCGCTTCGCGGTGCGGTCGCTCCCGATGCGACTCGTTTCAACCTCGTTCACCCGCGTGCACGCGGCATGCGATGGAGACCCGTCGGTCGGCGGCTGCGGACGACGGTCCCGGGCACCTTCTCAAGGCGGCCCGCTCTCCGTGGCGGATTTCCCGAGAAACAAAGCCGCGCCCGCGACTCCGAGCGCCGCCCCCAGCAGTACGTCGCTCGGGTAGTGGGCCAGCGTGGCCACCCTCTGCATCACGCCGAGCGCCGCGAGCGTCGCGAAGAGCCAGCGACCGCGTGGATACTTCCAGGCGAGCGCCGCGGCAAGTCCCGCCGCCGTGGCGGAATGGCCCGATGGAAAGCTGTTGAAGTCGCTGTTCGTCGAAAACCCTCTCGCCACGAGGCCGGCCGTCGCCTGTTCCCCGAATGTGGCCAGCGCCGATGCCGCGTTGGCCAGATCGGCGGCTCGCGGTCGCACCCGGTCCACGAGCGCCTTGATCACGTCCACGAGGAGCCCGCCGGTGAAGGCCGCGGCGATCAGCCGCCCGACGCCGGCGGTCCAAAGCCTCCGGAACGTGTGGCGGCGTCCGGGAGTCGTGAGCGAGGAGGGAGCCGACAGCGAGCCAGGCAGCAGTGAGTGATCCAGCACAGCGGCCACGAGGAGGATCACGGCCACGCCCGTGCCGTGGGCGAAGACCTCAGAGAAATTGAGCAATCGCATCACTTCGCTGGGCGGGCGATGGGCCTTGAACCAGCGGGCAACCGGCAGGTCGATCGCCAGCGCCAAGCCGCCGAGGAAGGCGAGCGCCGCCGCGAGGCCGAGGAGTCGCCGGCGGTAGGCGGTCGCAGGTTCGCCGTGCACCGCCCGAGACGCATCCGTCCGAGACTCATCCGCGCGCGAGTCGCCCGCCCGCGAGTCGCAGCCGCCGGAAGAGGCGACGGAAGAGGCGCCGGGAGTGGCACGGGGAGAATCGTGCGGTGTGGTCGGGCGGCTGGACGTCATGGCGGATAGTGTCGCAGGCCGTTTCGTTTGTTGTCGAGTGATGCAGTCGGCCGATTCAGGCGCCCCGGCCTTCGCGGACGTCGGCCGCCGGACGAGGGGGCGATCGCAGTTTCGCGTGAACGCCGCCAACCTGAGGCATGCGAACCCGAGGTCCTGGAACCCGAGTGGGGCGGGCCCACGTCAGGTCCAGAGCCCCCGGTCGAGCACGCGGTAATTGATCGCCTCGCAGACGTGCGGGCAGCCGATCTGTGCGATGCCGTCGAGGTCGGCGATCGTTCGGGCGACGCGGAGCACCTTGTCGTGGGCCCGCGCCGACAGGCCCAGATCGTTCACCGCCGCGCGAAGCATCTCGGCCGCTGCCGGGTCGAGCGGGCAGAGTTCGCGGATCTGCCGGCTCGTCATCCGGGCGTTGCACCGCACCGCCAGACCGTCGAACCGCTCCGCCTGCCGGATGCGGGCCGCCATCACCGCCTCGCGCATCTGCCCGCTCGATGTGCCGGCCCGCGTGGCGGAAAGCTCGCGGAACGGCACAGCCGGCACTTCGAGGTGGATGTCGATCCGGTCGAGCAGCGGGCCGGAGATCCGGCCCATGTAGCGCTCGACCTGCGGCACCGTGCACTGGCACTGCCGGCGGGGATCGCCGCGGTAGCCGCAGGGGCAGGGATTGAAGGCGGCGACGAGCATGAAGTCGGCGGGAAATCTCGTGCTGCCCCGCGCCCGGCTGATCGACACGAAGCCATCTTCGAGGGGCTGCCGCAGCACCTCGAGCGTGCGCCTGTTGAACTCGGGCAGCTCGTCGAGGAAGAGCACGCCATTGTGCGCGAGGCTGATCTCACCCGGCATGGGCACCGAGCGGCCGCCAAGCAGGCCGGCCTCGCTGATCGTGTGGTGCGGCGCGCGGAAGGGGCGGGTGGCCACGAGCGGCTGCCCTGCCCTCAGGAGACCTAGCGCGCTGTAGATCCGCGTGGTCTCGATCGACTCGGCCGCCGAGAGCGGCGGAAGGATCGTCGGGATCCGCTTGGCGAGCATCGTCTTGCCGCCCCCCGGCGGGCCGACCATCAGGCAGTTGTGCCCCCCGGCTGCCGCCACGCAGAGAGCCCGCTTCGCCGCCTCCTGTCCGCGCACGTCGGAAAAATCGACGTCGTAGGTGGCGAACCGATCGAACCACTCCCCGACCCGCGGTGGCGAACGGGGGATGTCGAGTTCGCCGGAGAAAAACCGCACCGCTTCCGCCAACGAGCCGACGGGGATCACCTCGATATCCTCGACGACCGCAGCCTCGGTGGCGCTGGCCGCCGGCACCACCAGCCCGCGGAGCTTCTTCTGCCGGGCCGCCGAGATCGCCACCGAGAGGGCCCCGCGGGCCGGGCGGGTCGAGCCTTCGAGCGAAAGTTCGCCGACGACGGCGTACTCCTCGAACCTGCGGGCCGCAAACTGGCCACTCCCGGCGAGGATGCCCAGCGTGATCGGCAGGTCGAACGTAGCGGCCTGCTTGGGCATCTCGGCCGGCGCGAGATTGATG
>Ga0208864_1000317_pt1 | contig 16162 bp, 12 predicted proteins | sample CryBogmetaGMA05M_FD_184542 | JGI IMG/M metagenome (GOLD analysis project Ga0208864, IMG submission 184542) | Freshwater microbial communities from Crystal Bog, Wisconsin, USA - MA0.5M (SPAdes) | ecosystem: Environmental > Aquatic > Freshwater > Lake | place: Crystal Bog, Wisconsin, USA...
TCGCGAAAGTGAGCGGTGACCACCGCCGTGCGGCTGTCCCGGGTGGGCACGACGCAGCGGCGGCAGACGTTCGTCGCCCGGAAGCGCACGCCCCCCACCGCGAACGCCCGTGGTTCGGGGGGGGGCATGTCGGCATAGGGATCGGCCGCCAGCCCCTCCGGCAGTTCGAGGAGCGACGGCGGCCGCGGCAGGGCCATCGGGCTCGCGAGCGTGTCCTCCCAGAAGGCGTCGCAGTCGGCCACCTCGAGATTCGTGCGAAACCGGCGCCGCGCCTCGGCGGTGTCGAGGCCGAACCAGCGGCCCACCGCGGCGAGCGTGGCCGTGGACACGAGCGTCGGACCGGGGGCGTCGGTGTCGTCCGGGAAGCCGCCGTCGGGCCGCTCCTCGAGGAACACCGCCTGCCCGAGCGCGGCACCAAGCCACTCGCAGGGCCCCGCCGGCCCCGGCTCGAGCGGAAAGGGGCCGCCGGCGGCGTCGGCGGCGAGGAGCCGCAGCCGGGTGCGGTCGGCGGTGGGCAGTCCGGCGGCCGCCACCGCCGCGGGATCGACCCGCAGCGTCACGGCCGGCCCGTCGAGGTCGAACTCGGCCCGGATCGCCGCGAAGAGGCCGCTCTTCTTGGCGTTGACCACGCCTCCGTCCGCGTCGACGAGCCGCCAGCGCCGGTCATCGGCGAGCGCCCCCGAGGGAAGTACGGTGGCCCCCTCGACGTCGTGGCCGTCGAGGCTCTTCACCGGATAGAGCGTGATCCGGTCGAGCGTGGGCATGGCGTCGCTCCCGGCGGTGCGGCCCGACCGCCCCTCGCGCGACCCCCCGCGGCCGGGCGCGACCGCGATCGGGCGGCGTCACATCTTGAAGTTGAACGTCTGCCAGAGCAGCCGCAGGAGCCACTGTCCGACCGTGCGGCTGCCCACCTTGATCCGCGACGTGCCCCGCATGCCCGGCGTGAGCACGCCGTCGGGATCGTCGAGCGACATCATCGCCTCGTAGGACGTGGAGATCGGCAGCTCGCGTCCCGACTCGTCGGTCCGCGTGGGCACCTGCCCCCCCGCCTTCACGCTGAGCCGCTCGGAGCTGGTCTCGAGGTGCGTCTCCGCCAGCTCGTCCACCGTGCCGCGGTAGGTGCGCCAGGGGAAGGCGTCGAGCTTGAGGTCGACCGGCTGCCCGCGGCCGATGAACTCCACCTCCGACTGGTCGATCACCATCACCCCCTCGAACCGCTCCGGATCGCCCACCATGCAGAGCACGGTGCCCTCGGCGAGCGTGGCGCCGACGTTCCGCTCGTCGAGCGGGCTGCCCGACCAGGCGGGCAGCTTGCCGGTGCCCGCGTCCTTCGGCGGCGGGATCCGCGGCGGCGGCAGCACGAGGCCGTCCCGCGGGGCCACGAGCACGAGGTCCTCGCGGTCCTTCCGCTTGCGGCCGAGCTGCTCCTCGATGCTCTTGAGCGATTCCTCCACCGTGCCGATCTCGAGGCCGGCGGCCGGATCGGTGAACCGCTCACGCTGGAGGCTGTTGAGGCGGGCCCGCGATTGCGAGGCCTTCCCCTCGAGGTCGGCGATGGCGAGGTCGAGGTCGATGTTCGAGAGCCGGGCGAGTTCCTCTCCCTGCGTCACCTTCTGGCCGGGCTTCACCGCCAACCGCTCGAGCCGGCCGGCCACGCTGACGTAGACCATCTCCTCGCCGCGCGGCCGCAGTTCGGTCGCACACCACACCCGCTGCGGCAGCGGGATCATCGCCACCGCCACCGCCAGCATCGCCGCCACGACGGCCGTGATCGACAGGTTGAGGGCCTTCACTTCGTCGCGCCTCCCGGGAACGTTGAGAAACTTGATGATGCCCTGCACCGGCCGGAAGACCAAGCCCCAGAGGGCCCCGGCGGCCATGATCTGCCCGAGCACCTCGAGGCGGTAGGGTTTGAAGACGTTCCAGACGAAGAAGAAGATCGACGCCGTCACCATCCAGCCGTAGAGGCTCGACGCCACCGCGTAGAGGGCGAAGAGGGCCCGGTTCCGCTGCGGCAGGAAGGGGTCCTCCGGCTGCTTGATGCCCAGGCACCAGCGCGAGGCGAAGCGGCCGAGGATCGAGGTGGCCTTCTGCCGCAGGTTCGGGATCTCGAGCAGGTCGGAGAGGATGTAGTAGCCGTCGTACCGCATCAGCGGATTGGCGTTGAAGAGGATCGTGGAGACGCTCGAGACGAACATCACGTCGAGGCAGATCTGGTTGAAGAAGCCGGGGTGCGAGTTCCACCAGAGGTAGGTGGCGATCGAGGCGATGATCACCTCCACGTACATCCCCGCCGCGCCGATCGCCGCCCGCTTCCACTTGCTCGGCAGCATCCAGCTGTCGGAGACGTCGCAGTAGAGGCAGGGGGTGAAGACCAGCAGCATCACCCCCATCTCGTGGCACTCGCCGCCGTAGTGCTTGCAGGAGAGCCCGTGGCCGAACTCGTGGAGGATCTTGGTCACGCCCAGCGCCACCGCGAGGTAGAGCCAGTTGCCCGAGGCGAAGAACTGGTGGAACTCGGGCAGCTTCGCCCGGAAGACGTCGAAGTTGACGAGCACGAGCACCACCGCGCTCGCCACGAAGGCGAGCATGGCGGCCATCGCCGGCGGCCAGAAGAGCCAGCCGAACCAGGGATCGAGCCGCTCCAGCAGCCGGTCGGGGTCGATGCCGCGGAACCGCATCGCCATGATGTTGGCGAGCCACGCCATCCACTGCTTCCAGATCCGCTGCCGCCGCCGCTCGAACAGCTGCGGCCCCTGCCCCGGCCGGTCGCCGATCACGAGGCCCGAACGGTGGAGCGTGGCCACGAACCGGGCCAGTTCCTCCACCGTGATCCGCCGGGGCGGGAACCGGGCCTCGAACTGCTCCTTGAGGTCCTCGAGGCTCGCCTGCCCGTCGAGCATGTCGAGCAGCGCGTATTCCTCGGGCCGGAAGCGGAAGTAGGAGAGGGAGATCGGGTCCTTGACCACCCACCAGGCCTGCCCCTGGTGCAGCTGCCGATTGGTGACGAGGTCGCCGCGGCGGCGCAGGCCCACCGGCCGCGTGGTGCTCGAACGGAAGGCGTCGGCGGTGGAGGCCATCGGGGGAACGACGCTGCGGGCGGCTTGGCGGGGCGGAGTGAGGCTGCGGCGGAGCGGGGCTACCTGCGAACCGGGGCGAGGGGCTTTTCCTGCGAGTGGATCACGAGCGTGGCGGTCTGCCCGGCCCGCAAGAGCCACTGCTGCGTGCCCTCCGCCTGGCGGTTCTCCACCTCGGCGAAGACCCGGTAGTCGCCGCCGCTCTCCACGATCGGGCTGGTGAACACGATGCGGCCGGCGAACTTCTCCCGCCGGTTGTCGGCGAGCACCACCTCCGCGGTCACGGGGCGGTCGCGGACCTGCTCGGGATTCCACCGCGTCGAGTCGACGTAGCCCTCGACCCGCAGCTTGTCGGCCCGCACCACGCGGGCCAGCGGGTCGCCCGGCTGCATCCATTCCCCCTGATGCGGAAAGACCTGCACGACGATCCCGACCAGCGGGGAGGTGATCAGCCGTCGCTCGATGGCGTTCTCCGTGGCCTCCACCTCCACCCCCTTGGCCGCCGCGGCCAGCTCGGCGAGCTTCCGCTCCAGCTGCGCCTGCTCGATCTGCAGCTCGCTCTTCTGCTCGTTGAGCTGCAGCCGGTTGAGCTCGACGCGGGTCACGCTGCCGGGCACCTTGCGGTCGGATTCGGCGGCCTTTTCGAACTCGATCTGGGCCACCTTTTCCGCGGCGACGGCATACCGCACGTCGACGTCGCTCTGCGCCTTGGCGACCGCCTGCTCGTGCTCCGCCCGGGCCTTGCGCCGCTCCATCTGCGGCTGGTTGTCGTCGATCTTCGCGATCACGTCCCCCTTGGCGACGACGTCCCCCTCGCGGGCGACGAGTTCGACGAGCACGCCGGCCTCCCGGGCGGGCACCTTCGCCTCCTCGACGAGCGAGACGAGGCAGCGCTCGAGCACGGGATCGGTGTCGGCGGCCGCGGCCGGGGCGACGGCGAGGCAGCAGGCCAGAAGCACGTGCGCCGTCGGCGACGCGGATCGCGGGAATGCGGCCGGCAGCCGGCCGAGAGGGGGCGTGCGTCGCGTGCGTGGCATCTCGAACTCCATGCGGATGGGGACGTCGTGGGGAAGGTCGTGGGCGGCCGGGGGCCGCGGGCTCGGGAAAGACCGGCCGCCGGCGCCCGCCGGTCGTCCGGCGTCACCGGATGCGGAATCACCAGATGCGGAAGAGGATCTGCGACTGGATGAACGCCAGCACGTCGTGGAGCCAGACGTATCCCAGCGACCGCCGGCCGCAGGCGATCCGGGCGGTGACGCTGGCGCCGGCGCCGAGCTCCTCCTTCTCGTGCCGGCCCGGATCGATCGTCACCCGCACGAGCACGGTGTTGCCCTGCTCGCCGCGCACCTCCGCCTGCTCGTGGATCTCCTTGACGGTGCCCCGGTGCCGGGTGCCCGGGTCGGTGGCGAGGATGTAGTCCACCACCAGTTCGCGGCCCGCCGCCCGCGCCTCGGCCGCCGCGCGATTGACGTGCCCGAGCCGGTCGTCGGGCATGTGCACCTCGAGCTCCCACGGGCCGGTCTTGTCGGCGACGCTGAGGAGCGACTGCCCCTTCTCGACCGGCCTGAGCATGAGCCGGTCGCGCACCTGCCAGGTGACGATCACGCCGTCGATGGGGCTGCGGACCTCGAGATCCCGCTTCTTCGTCTCGTACAGCCGCCGCTGCTGCTCCAGGCTCTCGATCTCCCGCTGCAGCTGGGCCGCCCGCCCGGAGAGCCGCGTCTTCTCGTCCGCGGAGATCTTCTTGTCCTCGAGCAGCGCCCGCCGCGTCGACACGAGCTGCTCCTCGCTCGAGGCCTTGCGGCCGAGGACGTCGGTGAGGGCCACCTCGAGGTCGGTGTTGCGGAGCATGGCGAGCAGCTGCCCCTCCTTCACCTCGGTGCCGTGCTCGGCGCCGGGCTCGAGCCGGTCGATCACGCCGTCGATGCCGGCGAACACGTCGCGACGGTGCACCGGCTCGAGCGTGCCCTTCCCCTCGAGCCGCAGCTCGGCGGGAATGAACACGAGCGCGAGAATCCCCGCGAGGGCGGCCACCGCCGCGAGGATCGTGCGCGGCAGGTTGCGGGCGGTGGTCAGCACCCGCGACTTCCCCAGGAGGTCGATCAGGCCGAAGAGGGGCAGCCCGGTGTGGGAGAGGGCGTTGGACAGCGCCACGCGACCGTGCTCGGCCACGAGGTCGACCCGCGCCCGCTTGCCGTCGTCGAAGGTGCTCGACGAAAACCACTCCGCCACCAGCGCGCCGATCGGCTCGGGGGCGGTGCGGGGCGTGGATTCCGCCCGGGCCACGGCCACGGCGTCGACGCCCCCCGGCTTCACCACCGGCGTGGGCCGCGGCTTCTCCAGCGGGATGATCGCCAGCGCCGTGGCGTGCGACTCGTCGATGTAGTGCTCGAGCTCCTCCTCGATCTGGGGGGGCAGCTCGCGGGCGGAGTCGGGATGCCAGAGCGGATCGCCGGCCGTCGCCACGACCCGCACGAGCGACTCGATCCCCTGCACCGCCGACGCCCGCCTCTCGATCGACTCTTGTCCGCTCACGGCCTCGAGCCGCAGCTTCCGGCCGCGCTTCACGACCACGCTCACCCGGTCGCAGCCGATGATCCGGCGGGCCTCGTTGGCCAGCACGAAGGCCGTCGCCACGGGGTCGAGCGACTCGTGGACGGCCCGGCTGAACCGCTCCACCTGGGTGAGGGCGGTCTGCTGGCTGTCGAGCGTGCGCAGCTGCCGGCGGCCGAGGTAGTCGCCGGCGACCGCGGCCACCTGCTCGAGAAACGCCAGGTAGCCGCGCTCCACCTCCGGCAGGTTCTGCTGGTGGAAGATCTCGATGAGCCCGGCCCGCGTGCTCCCCCGCTCGATCGGCGCGGCGATGACGAGCAGCGCCGTGTCATTGGCGGCGGGGGCGGCCGCCGGCCCACCTCCCGGCTGCACCGTCTCGAGCTCGCTGTGCGGCGGCACGAGCCGGCCCCCGGGGCTGGCGACGAGGGCCTGCACGAGCGTGCCGTGCGCCGCCTGCTTCTCCGGGCTCGAGGCGATGCCGGTGTGCTCGAGCCCGGCGTGGCAGACCGGCTCGACGCGGCCCCCCTCGCCGAGCAGCCAGACGAGCCCCGCCACCGCCTCCATCGCCACGAGCACCCGCTCGAGCAGGCCGCGGAAAAACTCCGCCTCGGCCACGTCGCTGCGGCCCAGACGCTCGATCTCGGCGACGAGCGCCCGGATCTGCTCCCGCGCCTGCTCGATTTCGACCGACTCGTCGATGCTCATGGCGTGCTCGAGGAATGCTCAGCCAACGTGTGCCGGACGTGCGTGTGACGAATCGTGCGTCCACCGATCGCGCCGCCGCGCCCGGCTGCCGGGCGCGGCGTCACCGCCTCAGGCCCGCGTCGCCTGCTGCTGGTGGACGATCCGCCGCTGGACGTCGGTCTCGAGGACGCCGAAGGCCTGCTCGTGCCGGGCCACCGCCATCGCGAGCGCCGCGGCGAGCCGCTTGGCGGTGAAGAAGTTGACGATGATCCGCTGCGTGAGCTGGATGGTCTCCGGCGCCGTGCCCCCCACCTGCTTGTTGAGGCCGAAGTCGACGATGAGCTCCTCGGGCGTGCCGGTCACGCGGCAGAAGTTCGCATAGGTGGCGACGATGTGGGACTCGTCGACCGGAACGGGCATCGGCTCGGGGCCACGCTGGGCGGACTCTTCAGACATGGGAGGCTCCAGAAAAAGGACGGACGCAAACACGGAATCGTTCCCGGATCCCCCCGGCCACGCGACCGGCGGACCACCGTCGGGAAAGGCCCGCCAGTGTACCCCGACCGTGCCGCAGGCACCATCGCGGGGGGTGTCGCGGCCGATTTTCCGGCGTTGCTCCGGCCCCGTCGCGGCGGTCGTGGCCGGGCGTCACACCCAGCGGAAGATACGCAGCGCCACCGCGAAGGCCGCCACCGTCCAGGCCAGGAGCGTGGCCACGTCGGCGGCGCAGCCGGGGAGCGGACGCCCCTCGAGCATCACCGCCCGCAAGGCGTCCACGAGCGCCGTCAGCGGCAGCGCCCGCAGGAAGGGCTGGACGGCCTCCGGATACCGCTCGCGGCGAAAGAACACGCCGGAGGTCAGCCACATCGGCAGCATCACGACGTTGAGCGCGCCGGAGACGGCCTCGAGCGTCTTCGCCCGGGAGGCGACGAGCAGTCCGAGCCCCGAGAAGCAGAGCGATCCGAGGAGCACGAGCAGCGCCACGGCCCACCCGCTGCCGAACACCCGCACCCCGAACGTCCAGCGGGCGAAGAGCAGGAGCAGCAGCATCTCGGGGATCATGAGGAGCATGCGGCCGAGCATGATCGAGACGAGGAACTGCCACCGCCGCATCGGCGTGGCGATGAACCGCTTGAGCAGCTTGCGGATGCGCAGTTCGACGGTGATGAAGCCCACCCCCCAGAGGCCCCCGGACATCAGCGAGAGGGCCATGAGCCCCGGGACGAGGAAGTCGATGTAGCGACCGCCCGGCGCGGTCTGCGGCACGTCCTCGGCGGTGAGGAGATCGCGGCGGCCCGACGCCCGCTCCAGCGCGTCGGCGGCACGATCGCGGGCGAGCACGCTCTCGGGACGCGCGGGGTCGAAGTGGTAGCGGAAGCCCGCGGCCGCGCCGGGCGCGGCGTCGGCGGCGTCGGTCCGCTCCGCCACCAGGTCGGTGCGGCCGGTCCGCAGCCGCTCGAGCCCCTCGGCGATGGGCCGCACGGACGGCTCCGTGCCGGCCGAGGGCGTCGCCAGCGCCGCGGCGTCGGCGGCCGCGGCGGGCCCGTCGGCCACGTCCACCCGCACGGCGGGCACGGGCCGCTCCCGGTAGGCGATGCCCAGCGTCGCCACGAGGAGCACCGGGAAGCCGTACACCCAGAAGACCACCTCCGGCTCCCGTAGAAACTCGAGCAACCGCACGCGGACGAGCTCCACGAGCGCGGAATGGCCGCCGCGACGGGTCAGCGGCGGCGCCGCCGGCCGCGGTGGCGTCGGCCCGCGCGGCGGATCTGGAGCGGTGGATGAATGCACGGGCGTCTCCTCGCTGTCTGCCGCGGTCAGCCCGCGGGGGCCGGGCCGGACGTTTCCGAGAGCCGGCGGCCGGCGAGCTTGAGGAACAGTTCGTCGAGATCCTCGGCGCCCGAGTCGCGCACGAGGTCGGCCGGCCGGCCTGCGGCGATGATCCGCCCCGCGTCCACGATCGCCAGCCGATCGCAGAGCCGCTCGGCCTCGTCCATGAAGTGCGTCGTGAGCAGCACGGTGTGGCCGCAGCCGCGGCAGCGTTCCACGAGGTCCCAGACCTGCCGCCGCGACTGCGGGTCGAGCCCGGTCGTCGGCTCGTCGAGGAAGAGCAGCTCGGGCCAGCCCACGATCGCCGTGGCCACGGCGAGCCGCTGCCGCTCGCCGCCCGACACCGCCCCGACGCGGGCCGCCCCCTTCGCCCGCAGCCCCACCATGTCGAGCGCCTCGTCGGGGTCGATGCCCGTGGCGTAGAACGCGCGGAAGAGGCGGATCGTCTCGGCGACGGTGAGCTTGTCGGAGAGCCGCGTTTCCTGCAACGACACGCCGATCCGCTCCCGCAGGCTCCGTTCGTCGCGGTCCCACCGCATCCCGAGCACCTCGACGACGCCGCTGGTGGGTGCGAGCAGCCCCTCGAGGATCTCGACCGTGGTCGTCTTGCCGGCGCCGTTGGGGCCGAGCAGCCCGAAGCACTCGCCCCGGCGCACCTCGAGCGACAGGCCGCGGACGGCGTCCACCGGGGGGCGGCCGGGATACCGCTTGACGAGATCCACGACCCGGATCGCCGGGCCGTCGGCGGGGGCGGTCATGCGTCGTCCTCCGCGCCCGGAGAGAATCCGGCGGGACCGCCGGTCGTGGTCGGCCAGCCGTGCCGTGCGAGCCATTCGTCGTCGACGAAGCGGCGCAGCAGCGCCTCGAGCGCCCGGCGGGCGTCGCGGGGCCAGTCGGGGTGCGGGGCCCGTGCCCGCGCGTCTGCCGCGGCCGGGGAGGAGCCGTCGGCCGATCCGGGAGGTGCTGCGGTGGCGTCGACATCGAGCCCCGAGAACCGCAGCCGGCAGGGCCAGCCGCGGGCCTCCGCCAGCACGTCGAACCGCTCCGCGATCCGCAGCGCCCAAGCCGCGCCGAAGGTTTCGCGGACCGCGAGGAACGCCGGGTCGACCTCCGCCGCGAGGCCGGCTGCGGCGGAGGAGGCGGTCGGGGTGGCCGCCGCGGTCGCACGGTCCGACGCCGCCAGCCACGCGGCCAGCGCGGCACCGGCGGCCACGAGCCCGCAGGCCACGGCGTCGAGCGTGGCCGCCGACGGCGTGGCGAACCAGGCGGCGGTCGGCGCCCCGGGCAGGAAGCCACGGGCGAGGAGTCCCTGGCCGACGGCGATGCCGGTGGCCGCCGCGGCCCGCCGCGTGCCGATGAAGTTGAGCCAGCCCACGAGGATGAGCACGGGCATGAAGCACCGCTCGATGAGGTGCACGTCGGGCAGGCTGCCCGGCCGCACCCACGTCGCCGAGGCGGCGGGGAGCATGAGCACGACGCCGAGCGTGGCCACGATCAGCTGCCAGACGCCGTGCTGCGGTCGCTTGGCTCCGAGGAGCGCCATCGTCGGGCACAGCGCGAGGGCGACCACGCACAGCCGCACGGCCGCGGCCGCCGCGGGGTCGGCGAGATCCCCGCGGCTCCGCGCGGCCATCTCGGCCGCCAGCGCCACGCAGGCGGCGACGGCCCAGATCGCCGCGGGCACGGCCGTCGTGCCGCGGACGAGCCAGGCCCCGCCCGCTGCGATCGCCGCGGCGAGGCACGCGGACGCGGCGGCGATGGAAAGCGGAGCTGGCATGGGCCGGGAGCCGGAGGACGGGGCTTGTATCCGCGACGCCGATCGTGCCGGCGGAAGCCGCGCGGCACCGAAGGTAGTATCTGCGACGGTCGTGCCGGTGCGGAGGCCGTGGCGGTTTTTCCGCCTCCGGCGCGGCCCGTGGTGCCGAAGTCATGACCGGCGAGGCCGCCTTGGCCGGCCGGCCCGCCCCCGGGAAAGCTCCTCCATGTTCCGCCCCCTTTCGGGCCGCACGGCCGGCATGCGGCCGTCGTCGGCCTGCCTCGCCTGCCTCGTGCTCGCTGGCGTCTCCGCCATCCTTCCCGCTCCGGCCCGCGGCATCGAGATGTTCACCTACTTCGGCGACGGCAGCCGGATCGGCCTGCCGAGCCTCGAGGTGCCGATCGAGGCCTACCCCGGCATCCCGCTCCGCAGCGACCGTCTCCGCGCCCGGCGGCGGGCCGCCCAACTCGGGCCCAACGCCGCCGTCAGGCTCGGGCCTCCGGGCGTGCCCACACGACCCGGCGGGATGATGATCCGCACGATGCCCAGTGCCGGTGCTCCCGCGCCCGCCCCGGTGCCGACCCCGGTGCCGGTCCGCTGAGCGTTCGCGAACAAGGGGAACCGAGCCGACGCGAACAAGGGGAACCGAGCGGACGCGAACAAGGGGAATCGAGCGTTCGCGAACAAGGGGAACCGAGCCGACGCGAGCAAGGGGAATCGAGCGGACGCGAGCAACCCCCGCCTTCGACCGAATGCTCCGCGTGTCGGATCGCGTCACGGCGGTTCGGCACGCGGCGGGCGGATGGACGGGGGGTGAATCGTCGCGGCCCGGAAGCCCGGCGTCAGTTGCCGGCCGGGGCCTTCTTCAAGGCCGCGAGCAGATCCGTCGCGTCGGCCCGCGTCGCGAACATCGCGTCGTTGGCGAGCACCTCCTCGAGGATCTTGCGGGCGCGGTCCTTCTCGCCGCGGTCGGAGAGGATGCGGGCCACGTAGAAGGCGCCGTCGGTCGTCAGCCGGTTGTTTTGCGAGATCTGCGTCAGGATCTTCTCCGCGTCCTCGCGACGACCGAGCTTGTAGTAGACCCAGGCCAGCGTCGTCAGGGCGCCCACCTGGTTGGGAGAGCCCTCGCGGTGCAGCGCCGCGTTGGCCTCGGCCATCTCCAGCGCCCGCTGCCGCGACTCCTTCGCCTCGTTCTCCACGAGCACGAGGGCCAGTGAGTTGCTCGCGGGGAAGTTGCCGGGTGACTGCACGTGGGCGTCGTTGAGGAAGGTCTCGGCCTGCGGGTAGTCGCGGGCGACGCGGGCGATCGTGCCCCGGACGATCTTGGCGTCGAGGCTCTTGGGGTCGAGCTTGAGCGCCTTGTCGGCGCTGGCCACCGCCGCGGGCACGTCGTTCTTGCCGAGATACCACTGTGCCGAGGCGAGCTGCACGGCGGCATCCTGGGGGGCCGACTTCACGGCCTGCTCGATCAGCTTGCGGGCGGCGTCGCGGTTTTTCGCGTCGTCGTAGAGGCGGGCCAGCGCCAGTTCGGGGTAGACCGCCTTCTCGTCGAGCTTGCGGGCCTCCTTGAACTGCGTGAGCGCGTCCTGCGGCTTGTCGAGCTGGAAGAGCACGATGCCGAGCCGCTGGTGGCCGCTGGCGTTGTCGGGGTCGAGCTCGACCCACGCCCGCAGGTGCTTCTCCGCCGCGGCCCACTGCCTGCGGGCCTCCGCCACCGCCGCGCTGCCGGCGTTGCTGCGGATGTCGAAGTCCCGCTTCCGCTTGGTGTTCTCGGTGAACGCGGCGTTGACCGCCGTGGCCTTCTCGAAGAGCACCGCCGCGTCGGTGATCCGCCGCTCCTGAAAGGCGAGGTCGCCGAGCATGAGGTAGGGCTCGGGATCGCCGGGAAACTTGACGACGGTGTCGTCGAGCTCAGCCCGGGCCTGCGGGAGCTGGTTCACGCCGAGCCAGAGCATCGACATCATCACGCCCGGCGGCGGGAGCTTGGGGTTCGCCGACCGGGCCCGCTCCATCATCGCCCGGGAGCCGTCGATGTCGCGCTCGCGGAAGCGGGCGATCGCGTCGTTGATGTCGCCATACTGCTTGTCATCGGAGACGGCCTTGCCCACGAGCGTCTGGGCGGTGATCTGGGCGGTGACCTCCGCGGGAAACAGCGCCGCCGCGGCGACGAGGGCTGCGGCGACGAGGGGCGCGGCGCGACGGCCGACGGAAGGGAATGCAGGCGGGAATGCGGCCTGGCATGACGACGACTGCATGGTGCTGCTCCGGATGAAACGGGAACCGTCGGCTGGCGGCAGGTCGCGGCCGTGCGCGGGGCACGGGCGCGGCCCGATGCCGGGCGCCGAACGGGATGTGGTACTGTAGCAGATCGCGTTTTCGGAGTCAGGGACCGCGGCCGCCGCCGCGGCGTGCCCCCGGCTCCGGGGTGGAGCGGGAGAGCGGACGATGGTCGGCGCGGTGTTCGAACGGGAGCTGCGGGCGGTGCCGCGGGCACGGGGGCTCTACGTGGCCCGGGCCGTCTACGCCGGAGCGCTCCTGGCGATCGTCGCCACCTGCTGGCTCGTCGTCACCGGCACGCAGTCGGTGGCCACGGCGGGGGACACGGCCCGCTTCGGCGCCACGCTGCTGCGGATCCTCGCCCCGCTGCAACTGTCGCTGGCGATGCTCGCCGCGGCCATGACGAGCACCGTCGCCGTGACGGCGGAGAAGGACCGGCGCACGCTCGAGCTCCTGCTCATCAGCCGGCTCTCCGACGTCCAGCTCGTGCTGGGCAAGCTCGCCGGCAGCCTGCTGCGCGTGCTCCTGCTCCTGCTCGCGGCCGTGCCCGTGTTCGCGATCGCCGCCCTCTTCGGAGGCGTCACGGCCGTGCAGCTCGCGCGGGTGTTCGCCGTGACGACGGCGGCGGCGCTCGTCGCCGCGAGCGTCGCCACGTGCGTCGCCTTTTGGAAGGACACCACCTTCCAGTCGCTCGCCATCACCACCTTCGCGGTCGCCGCCTGGGTGGCCCTCGGCGAGGCGGCCGTCGGCCGGTTCGGGCCCACGGTGGGGGCGGTCGTGTCGCCGGCGCGGGCCGTGTTCGCGGCGCTCGCCCCGGCGGGGGGCGACACGCTGTTCCCCTTCCTCGGCGTCTGCCTGGGGGCGATCGTGGCCGCGAACGCCTGGGCGGTGGCCCGCGTGCGGGCCTGGAACACCACACAGGAGGTGCGGCGTCCTGTCGGGGCCGACGGGGAGGAGGCGGCGGCCGGGACCGCCGTCCGCCGTCGGCCGTCGCGGGTCGTCTGGAACAACCCCGTGCTCTGGCGGGAGATCTGCACCCGCGCCCACGGCCGCGCGATCGTGCTCGTGCGGCTGGCGTGGCTCGTGCTCTTCGCGGTGGCCGTCGCGGGCATCGTCGCCGAGGCTCGGCAGCCCCGGCCCGACCGCTTCGCCGTGGCGCTCGCGGTGGTGCCGATGGCGCTGGCGAGCCTGCTGGCGGTGGCGGCGCTGGCGGTGACGAGCATCACGACGGAGCGCGACCGCGGGGCGCTCGATCTGCTCCTCGTGAGCGACATCGAGCCGGGGGAGTTCGTCTGGGGCAAGCTGCTCGGCGTGCTGACGGCCGCCCGGGAGATCGTGCTGCTGCCGCTCGTGCTCTGCGTGGCGCTGGCGGCGGCCCGGATCACGTCGGTCGAAAACACCGTCTACCTCGGCCTCGGCATGGCGCTGCTGCTGTTTTTCGCCGCCGTGCTCGGTCTCTACGCCGGGCTCTCCTATTCCTCCTCCCGGCGGGCCATCGCGGTGGCCCTCGGCACGGTGGCGTTCCTCTTCGTCGGCGTGGCCACGGCGATGCGGATCATGGTGGCCTTCGGATCGAGCTTCGAGCTGCAGCTGGCGCCCTTCCTCGCCGTGATCGTCGGCGGGGCGATCGGCCTCTACGCCGCCCTCGCGGCCCGCAATCCCTCGACGGCGATCAAGTCGGCGGCCGCGATGCTGCCGGCCCTCACGTTCGTGGCGATCACCGGCTTCCTGCAGGGCAACACGTTGCAGGTGTTTCTCGTCGCCCTCGTGGCCTACGGCTTCGCCACCGCCGCCATGCTCGTGCCCGCGATCGGGGCCTTCGACCTGTTCACCGGTCGGACGACGACGGCCGAGTGAGCGGCGGGCTTGCAGCCCCGCGCGGAATCGCCACCATGGGCGGATCGTCCACCCTCCCCGCCCGCGGCCCCCGAGGAAACCCCGCATGAAGATCGTCCGCTTCCGCGCCGGCGGTGCCGAGCACCTCGGCCGTCTCCACGACGACGGCCGGGTGACGCTCCTCGAGGGTGACCTCTTCGGTTCGCTGGCGGACACCGGCCGCACGGCGACGGTCGAGAAGCTGCTCGCCCCGCTCGAGCCCCGCGACATCCTCTGCGTCGGCCTCAATTACCGGAAGCACGCCGCCGAGAGCGGCGCCGAGCCGCCGGCCCACCCGGTGCTCTTCCTGAAGAACTCCGGGGCGGTGCAGAACCCGGGCGATCCGATCGTGCTGCCGCGGCGGCTCCGCAGCGACGAGGTCGACTACGAATGCGAGCTGGCGGTGGTGATCGGCCGCGCCTGCCACAACGTGGCCCGGGCCGACGCGCTCGCGCACGTGCTCGGCTACACGTGCGCCAACGACGTCAGCGCCCGCGACTGGCAGCGGCGGGGCGGCGGCGGGCAGTGGTGCCGCGGCAAGACCTTCGCCACGTTCTGCCCGCTCGGGCCGGCGCTCGTCACCACCGATGAGATACCCGACCCCGGCACGCTGGCCATCCGCACGATCCTCAACGGGGCCGTCATGCAGGATTGGAACACGAGCGACATGATCTTCGACGTGCCCACGCTCGTCGAGTTTCTCTCGGCGAGCATGGTGCTGCGGCCGGGCACGGTGATCCTCACCGGCACGCCGCACGGCGTGGGTGTCGCCCGCACGCCGCCGGTCTTCCTGCGGCCCGGCGACACCGTCACGATCGAGATCGAGCGGATCGGCAGCCTGACCAACCCCGTGGTGGAGGAGGCGTAGCGGGCGGGCGCCGCGCGTCGCGCGGTAGCGCCGCCGGCGGTAGCGCTACCGCTGGGGGACGGCGGCGGGCACGCCCGCGAGCGTCGTCGTGGGGCGGCCCGACGCCAGCTGCTCCTCGAGCCGCGCGATCCGTGCCGCCAGCTCCGTCTGCGGGAAGCCCCGTGCGGCGGCCTGCTTGTAGCTTTCGATCGCGTCGTTCGGCCGATCGAGCGCCTCCTGCGCCATGCCCTCGAGCGCGAGCACCTCGGCCGGCGTCTGGTTGGGCCCGTAGCTCTCGCCGAGGATGGCGAGCGTGGCCAGCGCCCGCTGCGGCCGCCCGAGCCGTCGGTAGACCTCCGCCGTCTCGAGGAGCATCTCGCGGTCGTCGGGATCGATGGCCAGCCCGCGATGGAAGTCGGCCAGCGCCTCCTCCGCGCGGCCACGGGCGAGGGCCACCTGCCCGTGCAGGTGCCAGGCGGCCGCCGATCCCGGCGCCCCGCGGACCGCCTCGGCGGCGAGCCGGTCGGCGTCGTCGAGCAGGCCGAGCTCCATGTACATGCGGCCCCCGTCGATGGCCAGCCCCACTTCGCCGGGCGACAACCGCATCGCCTCGGCGATCTGCTTCACCGCCTCCATCCGCTCTCCCCGCCGCCAGAGCACGTCGGCGTAGTGACGGCGGGCGTCGACGTCGGTGGGGCACTGTTTGACGGCGCGCTCGAGGAGCGTTTCGGCGCGCACGAGGTCACGACGATCGACGGCGGAGAGCCCCTCGTTGCAGAGCTTCCGCGCGTCGGCCACCTCCTGCGGCACCGGCCCGCTGCGATGAATGAGCCGGCAGCCTCCCGCCGTGGCGACGACCACGACGACGACCGCCGCGGCGACGCCGCCGCGGGCTCGGGAAGAGGCGATGGGGGAGGCTCTGGCCACGGGGCTGGCTTCCGGAGGGGGTGGAGACGGTAGGCGTTTCACCGGCGGGGCACAACGCGTCCCGTGGGCTAACAGGCTGTGGATAAACAGCCTGCTCGGTCGCATGGATGCGATCGCGGGAGCGCAGCTCCCGTGAAAACCGGAGGTTTTCGTGCCTGGAAAAAGTCCCGGAGGACTTTTTCCACGGCCAGCTGACAGGCTGTGGATAAACAGCCTGCTCGGTCGCATGGATGCGATCGCGGGAGCGCAGCTCCCGTGAAAACCGGAGGTTTTCGTGCCTGGAAAAAGTCCCGGAGGACTTTTTCCACGGCCAGCTAACGCCCCGGGGCAGCCTGC
>Ga0208864_1000318_pt1 | contig 16142 bp, 18 predicted proteins | sample CryBogmetaGMA05M_FD_184542 | JGI IMG/M metagenome (GOLD analysis project Ga0208864, IMG submission 184542) | Freshwater microbial communities from Crystal Bog, Wisconsin, USA - MA0.5M (SPAdes) | ecosystem: Environmental > Aquatic > Freshwater > Lake | place: Crystal Bog, Wisconsin, USA...
GCTCTATGGAGGATCTGCCCTGGCATTGCTAGCAGCGAGGGCAGTTCGAGGGCAAAGCAACCAGGAGAGTCCAGTCAAGCGCCAAGACCTGGGAATGTTGACCCTGCTGACCTTGATTGGCGGCATTACTGCTCCCATCTGCCTGGTCAGCGGGTTGGCACTGCTCTCAGCGGGGTCTGCATCGCTGCTGCTGAATCTGGAGGCAGTCTTCACGATGGGGATTGCCATCTTGGTGGGCAGAGAGCATCTCAGTAGAAAAGGCGCCATCGCTGCAGCACTCATCGTTGCTGGGGCAGTGATCATCGGAGGCGGCACCACCACTGGAGCAACGCTTCAAGGGACAGCTCTGATTGCACTGGCGTGTCTTGGGTGGGGCATGGACAACAACATCAGTCAAAGACTCAGCATCAGGGATCCAATGCAGATCACCCTGCTCAAATCGATTGGTGCTTCTGCGCCCATGCTGCTGGTCGCAGGACTGACAGGTGCAAAGTTCCCCACACCCATGGAGACGGGAACCATCCTGGTGATTGGTGCCGTTGGGTATGGACTCTCCATCTGGCTGGACCTGCTGGCATTACGAGAGTTGGGCGCTGCAAGGGAATCGGTGATTTTTGCAACGGCACCCTTTGTTGGAGCAGGTTTCGCTGTCCTTGCCCTTAAGGAAGCACTCAGCACCAACCTGATCGCCTCTGGTGTCTTGATGGTTGGCGGCGTTGCCCTGCTACTCAATGAAGACCATGCCCACTGGCATCGCCACGATGAGGTATGGCACGAGCACAAACACCTACACACTCCAGATGATCAGGACCCGCACCATGCCCATGAGCATCCGAATGAAGAGGTAGGAAGTGGGCGTGCAGATCGCCCCTACTGGCATTCCCATCCCCATCGACACAAACCCATTGCCCACTCCCATCCCCATGTGAGTGATGGTCACCATCGGCATCAGCATTGAACTGGTGGATCAGCAGGTTTAGGGAAAGTCGCAACCGTGCCAAACCAATTATAGAAAGAAATTCCGCAAGTCAATGCAACACATTTGTGCAAAGGGCTGGCAATGGCAAACAGAGGCAAATTAGCCATTATGTATAAAAAATTTCAGCGCCCTTCCCTTTTGGTGACGGTCAAGGAATAGGCCTCTTTATTCTCGAGATAATTCCCTATAGCCTCCTGAACCACCGCAACCATTGCTTTTTGCTCATGAATAGCAAGCAGCTTCAGGGCGAGATGATCGGCCTCTTCAAGCGAAAAAGTGACCCGCCTCATAGCGTTTATGCAAAAAATGCATTGTAGACGCAAAGGTCCAAAAATTGAGGAGACAGAAAGCCGCCAAACTTTAATAAAATCAATACATCAAAGCAGAGGCGCGGTCTCGAGATCAGGGGCGCCACACCAGTAGAGAGGGCAGTGCCCTTGATCAGTGCCCTTGATCAGTGCCCTTGATCAGTGTCTTTGGTTCATCGGCCATGAACCGCCAACGTGGAACGAAGGAGCTCAATGGAAGGGCAATCCTGGAGCAGGGTCCTAGCCATAGACTGTCTTTACAAGGCACCCAAATCCAGGGAGCACTTGCTCGTGCCGCAAGCTCGCCCAATGGTGGGATAGCGGTATGGGAGGGCCAGCCCACAAGCCGCTATCCGCGGTCAAAAAGGCTCCCAACTCACCAGATCGGTCATGTCGATGCGTCAGCCCCCCATGGCGGGCCAGCAGGCTCAAGTGTTTAACAACGCTGACAGCTTTGCCCAGGCCTTTGATGAAGCCTGGAAAAAACACGAGGACAGCCAGCCCAACCACGGCCTGGAGCAGGCCGAAAAATTGATGCTCATCCTTGAGCTCGTAGCCGATCACCCATTCCGGCAACACGAACCTGACTTGTCCTTACAGGTAGCCACGTTCCGCCTCAGGCTCCTTGGGCTTTAGGACTCCGGCCAGTAGCGTCCCCCCCAACTGCAAGTGGGTGCCATGGGCAGCTCCCTTGGTCGGTTGGTGCAGATGCTCAGTGCGGGCTTCAGCAACCAGCAACAGGCCTTTGACAACCCTCCCCTCTATGCCCACATCCTGGTGAAGTTTCGGCCGATGCCGCAACTGCAGCCGGGTTCCCTCCTGCTGGAACAGAGCTACGCCATCAATCCGGCGGCTCCCTATCGGATCCGGGTGTTGCGGGCGGAGCGCCAGAACGGGCAGGACGGCGGCAAGCTGATCATCCACAACCAGGCCCTGGCCGACGACCAACGCTTTTGGGGCGCCGTTGACAATCCCGAACTGCGCCAACAGATCCAACTCTCCGACCTCAAGCCCCTAGAGGGCTGTGCCTACGAGGTGCGCGAAGAGAGCGGCGGCTTCATTGGCGAGGTGGAACCTGGCTGCCGCTGCCTGGTGGAACGCAAAGGGGCCGTCTCCTACCTCGTGAGTCGCCTCGAACTCAATCCCCAAGGGATGCGCACCCTCGATCGAGGCCACGACCCCCAAACCCATGAACACCTCTGGGGCTCCCTGGCGGGACCCTTTGAATTCAGCCGCACCGACGACTACAGCTCCGAGGTTCCCCAGGCCTGGCTGCAAGCCTGGGAGAGCTAGGGGCTGCAGCCTCTAGGCGCTCAACTCATCCATAAACGCCTGTTCGTGCTCAACCTGCTGGCGCTCGAACTCTTGACTCTCAAAATTGGGGCGCTCAAACTCCTGATCGTCCAAGAAGGGCTCTTCCTCGGCGATGGGCTCGTCTAGTTGGGGCGCTTGAACAGCCACCCCCTTGAGGAGCGATTCAAGCCGGGCCAGCCGGTCTTCGGTTTCAACCAGACGCAGCTCGTTGCCTTCGGCCATGGGGGCGCCTGAGGTCATACCTCTCTCCAGAAGCTCCTCCAGCCCCACCTCCTGTCCCGCCAGGCGCTCCTCCAGTTCCAACAGCCTGAAGGTGAGGATTTCAGCCACCTGAGAAAGGGTTTGCAACTGGTCGGCCAGTCGCTGGGTGCAATCTGCCGCCTTCAGCTCGGGAGCCATGGGCCGTTCCAGGGGTCTGGCCGGATGGTATCGGCGGGACAAGGAAACGCCAGGGGCTGGCTGCCCCAGGCGGCCCTTGGTTTGTAACGATTGTGAAAGCCTTGGGATTCGGTCAAAACAGACCCATAGGATCCGCCTGCAGCCGTTGGTTGAGTCTTGACTCCCCAGCTGCATCGACCTGCCGCCGTTTGGCGCGGCTCCGTCATTCCTCCCTCCGGCCTCTCACGCTCATGACACTCGCCAACGCTGCCTACCTGGGCATCGAGCGTTTTACCAATACCCCTTCCAAGGAAAACTGGGCCAACGCCACCGAGAACGACAAGGCCGCCCTGATCCGCGCCGTGTATCGCCAGGTGCTGGGCAACCAATACGTGATGGCCAGTGAGCGGCTGGAAGGCCCGGAATCCCTCTTCAAGCGCGGCTATCTCAGCGTGCGGGAATTTGTGCGCCAAGTGGCCAAGAGCGGCCTCTACAGGGCCAAGTTCTTTGAGAACTGCAACGCCTATCGCTTCATCGAGCTCAACTTCAAGCACCTGCTGGGCCGTGCTCCCCAGAACAAGGCGGAGATGCTCCACCACTTCACGATCCTCCAGGAGCAGGGATTCGACGCCGAAATCGACTCCTACCTCGACAGCGCTGAATACCAAGATCGCTTCGGCGAAGAGGTGGTCCCCTTCCTGCACGGCTTCAACTACAACGCCGGCCAGCAGGGGCTTCAGTTCTCCTACATGCTCCAGCTCACCCGGGGCGTTGGCGCCTCTGTGCGGGGGGATGCCCTCAAGACCCAATCCCGCCTCAACCCTTCGGTGCACGCCGAGCAGCCCATGGCCGTGGTGAGCCCGAACGCGGCCGGAGCCATGTTCCGCAAGGTGGGCACCGATGGGGTCACCCGCCAGGGCGTGGGTTCCGGCGAAGAAGGCCGGACCTTCCGCGTCGAAATCACCGGGTTCAGCAACTACCGCTTGCACAAGCGCAGCAACCGGGTGCGTTTCATTCCCTTCAGCAAAATGCTGGAGTACCACCAGCAGATCCAGCGGGAAGGCGGCCGCATTGCCAGCATCACTCCGGTGAACTGAGCGGCCCTGCGCCCCACCTCCTCCCTCTCGCCCCACCCATTGCTGTCCAAGCCATGAAAGTTTCTGCAGGCACCCGAGGCACCAGCTTCAGTAGCGGTCGCCAGGTCACCTTCACCGTGACCGGCATGAATAACAACAGCTATTCCCGCACCGCGGACATGGTGATGAATGTGCCCTACACCCGCATGAACGAAACCATGCGCATGGTGCAGCGCATGGGCGGCAAGATCACGGGGATTGCCGTGAACGGCGGCGACAACAGTGGCAGCGCTCCAGCACCTGCCCGCAAAAAGACCGTCAGCAAGGTTGTCAAAGAATCGCCCGCCAACGACTAAGCCCCCCTGGGTTTAAGCCGCAAAAGCCCCCTACTGGGGGCTTTTTTGATGCTCTGATGGCCTGGGTTCGCGGCCAGAGACGACCAAAAAGCACAACCGCCGAAAAGCAAACGTTCGCAGCGAACCACTGCCTGGCCCTGGCACCCCCAAAAGCCAGTCACCCACTGACTCCATCGCGGTGGTGACCGTTTGTAACGGGGCCCTCATCCAGGCCCCATTACCGCCAAAAATAGGCAGGTCATGTTGACGTGTGTTTTGCCGTTGCCAGGGCTTCACCCCCGGCGATCCGAAACACCAGCAACCTGCTTTCCATCACTCTGCCGACTCTTCGTCGAGACAAGGAGCCTCCCAAATGTTCGACGCCTTCACCAAGGTTGTTGCCCAGGCTGATGCCCGTGGCGAATTCATCAACGCTGGCCAGATCGACGCCCTCGCGGCGATGGTCGGCGACAGCTTCAAGCGCATGGATACGGTGAACCGCATCACCTCCAACGCTTCCGCCATCGTCACCAACGCAGCTCGCGATCTGTTTGATTCGCAGCCCGCGCTGATCGCCCCCGGCGGCAACGCTTACACCCACCGCCGCATGGCTGCTTGCCTGCGCGACATGGAGATCGTTCTCCGCTACGTCACCTACGCAATCTTCACCGGCGACGCTTCCGTCCTGGAAGACCGCTGCCTGAATGGCCTGCGTGAGACCTACCTCGCCCTCGGCGTCCCTGGCGCTTCCGTGGCAGAAGGCATCCGCAAGATGAAGGACGCCGCTCTTTCGATCGCTAACGATCGCAACGGCATCACCCCCGGCGATTGCTCCGCCCTGATGTCCGAAGTCGGCACCTACTTCGACCGCGCAGCTGCTGCTGTCGGCTGATCTCTGGAATCCTTTTCCAGCTTTTAGGTCAATCCCTTCTCTTCTCTTCCAACAATGAAGACTCCCCTCACCGAGGCCGTCGCAGCTGCCGATTCACAAGGCCGCTTCCTCTCCAACACCGAGCTCAACGCCGCTTTCGGTCGTTTTGAGCGCGCTGCCAACGCCCTGACCGCCGCTAAGGCGCTCACCGCTAAGGCCGATGAGCTTGTCAACGGTGCTGCCCAGGCCGTTTACAACAAGTTCCCCTACACCACCCAGATGCAGGGCACCAACTACGCCTCCGACGCACGCGGCAAAGCCAAGTGCGCCCGGGACATTGGCTACTACCTCCGCATGGTCACCTACTGCCTCGTGGCAGGTGGTACTGGCCCCATGGATGAGTACTTGGTTGCCGGTCTTGACGAAATCAACCGCGCTTTCGAGCTCTCCCCCTCCTGGTACGTGGAAGCCCTGAACTACATCAAGGCCAACCACGGCGTTGCTGGCGACCCCGGCGTCATCGCCAACAACTACATCGACTACGCCATCGGCGCTCTGGTCTGATTCGCACCCGCGATTCATCCTTCAAGGCTCCCCTTAAAGGGAGCCTTTTTTATTGATCACTTCTGCTACGGCAGACGGCCTTGATGGTGTGAAGATTCCAGTCCAAGGCATGGTTCTCAGCCATTCCCTGGCCATAATCCGTGGTCACGTGCGCCGCTGTTTGCGCGCATCCACACCCTTGCCCTACAAGACCCCATGACCCTTGCAAACGCGGCCTATCTCGGCATCGAACGCTTTAAGGGCGGTCGCAACAAAGAAAACTGGGCCGTTAGCAACCAAGAAGACAAAGCCACCCTGATTCGGGCGATTTATCGCCAGGTGCTTGGTAATCAATACGTGATGGCCAGCGAGCGGCTCACCCAAAGCGAATCCCTGTTCAAAAACGGCTATCTCAGCGTGCGTGAGATGGTGCGGACCGTGGCCAAAAGTGGCCTGTACCGCAGCAAGTTCTTCGAGAACTGCAACCCTTACCACTTCATCGAACTCAACTTCAAGCACCTGCTGGGCCGCGCTCCCCAGAACAAGGCTGAGATGCTCCACCACTTCACAATCCTCCAGGAACAGGGCGTGGATGCCGAAATCGATTCCTATATCGATAGCGCCGAATACCAGGAGCGCTTTGGCGAAGAAACCGTGCCCTATCTCCACGGCTGGGATTATTCCAAAGGCCAGGAAGGTCTTCAATTTTCCTGGCTGATGCAACTGGCCCGGGGTGTGGGTGCCTCCGTGAAAGGCGAGAGCTCCGGCACCAACTTCCACCTTGGCAAGGCCCTCCACCAGGAACGGGCCCTGCCCGTGGTGAGCCCCAACGCGGCAGGCGCCGGCTTCCAGCCCACCCAAGTGGCCAACGAAGCCATCACCGCCATGGCCCAAGGCATCGGCCAAAAGGCACGGGTGTATCGGGTCGAAGTGACCGGTCTCACCAACTACCGCCTCCACAAGCGCGCCAACACCGTGCGGTTTGTGACCTTCGACAAAATGCTCGAAACCCAGCAGATGATCCACCGCCAAGGCGGTCGGGTTGCCAGCGTCACCCCTGTGAACTAAAGGTTCTCGGCGAACAAGCCTTCCAAGGCAGCACGCAAGACACCCCTCCCCTTCCAGCCCGGCAGCCCCCTGCCGGGCTTTTTCATGCCCGGGCCTTCTGGGCCCTGCCCTAGGCCCGGGCCGGAAGCCAGCGCAACATTGGGCAATCCAAAGCAGAAAAGACTATGAAGAACGAGCTGAAACGGCAGCCCATCGACTAAAGGCAGAAAGCCCCCAAAAGGCGCGCAAATCGCAGTCCCAGCAAGGGATCTCGTGACCCTTTGTGAAGTTGGTGTCTGACGGACCCACCCTTCCCCACAATGGCTAGGTGCTTCGCACAGGCGGCCGCCATCGGCGTCCTCCACTAATCCCTTAACCACTCTCCCGACTCTTCGTCGAGACAAGGAGCCTCCCAAATGTTCGACGCCTTCACCAAGGTTGTTGCCCAGGCTGATGCCCGTGGCGAATTCATCAACGCTGGCCAGATCGACGCCCTCGCGGCGATGGTCGGCGACAGCTTCAAGCGCATGGATACGGTGAACCGCATCACCTCCAACGCTTCCGCCATCGTCACCAACGCAGCTCGCGATCTGTTTGATTCGCAGCCCGCGCTGATCGCCCCCGGCGGCAACGCTTACACCCACCGCCGCATGGCTGCTTGCCTGCGCGACATGGAGATCGTTCTCCGCTACGTCACCTACGCAATCTTCACCGGCGACGCTTCCGTCCTGGAAGACCGCTGCCTGAATGGCCTGCGTGAGACCTACCTCGCCCTCGGCGTCCCTGGCGCTTCCGTGGCAGAAGGCATCCGCAAGATGAAGGACGCCGCTCTTTCGATCGCTAACGATCGCAACGGCATCACCCCCGGCGATTGCTCCGCCCTGATGTCCGAAGTCGGCACCTACTTCGACCGCGCAGCTGCTGCTGTCGGCTGATCTCTGGAATCCTTTTCCAGCTTTTAGGTCAATCCCTTCTCTTCTCTTCCAACAATGAAGACTCCCCTCACCGAGGCCGTCGCAGCTGCCGATTCACAAGGCCGCTTCCTCTCCAACACCGAGCTCAACGCCGCTTTCGGTCGTTTTGAGCGCGCTGCCAACGCCCTGACCGCCGCTAAGGCGCTCACCGCTAAGGCCGATGAGCTTGTCAACGGTGCTGCCCAGGCCGTTTACAACAAGTTCCCCTACACCACCCAGATGCAGGGCACCAACTACGCCTCCGACGCACGCGGCAAAGCCAAGTGCGCCCGGGACATTGGCTACTACCTCCGCATGGTCACCTACTGCCTCGTGGCAGGTGGTACTGGCCCCATGGATGAGTACTTGGTTGCCGGTCTTGACGAAATCAACCGCGCTTTCGAGCTCTCCCCCTCCTGGTACGTGGAAGCCCTGAACTACATCAAGGCCAACCACGGCGTTGCTGGCGACCCCGGCGTCATCGCCAACAACTACATCGACTACGCCATCGGCGCTCTGGTCTGATTCGCACCCGCGATTCATCCTTCAAGGCTCCCCTTAAAGGGAGCCTTTTTTATTGATCACTTCTGCTACGGCATCACCCCTGGGGCAACTCCGGGCTGGTCGCAGTGGCAACATCAACTCCAGCAGCTGGGCTGGCACCCCCAAACCATGCTTTCTTCCGGCGACGGCAGGCCCGCATCCACGCCCGAGGGCACCCCCATCAGCGAAGAGGAAGCCCTGCGCCGCCTTCGCCAAACCAGTGATCCCTCCCAGCAGTACTACGGAGCCTGGTGGCTGGGCCGCATGCGCAGCCAACACCCCGAGGCCATCCCCCTGCTCCAAGGGGCGCTCCGCCTGCGCCGGCCCCGCGATACCGGCGCCGGGGTGGAAGAAAACGCAGTGGCCCGCAATGCCGCCCGGGCCCTGGGCAAATTGGCGCCCGCCGCGCGCTGCGCCATCCCCGACCTGCTCGACACCCTCGAGGATCCCGATGATGGCCTCAGGGAAGCGGCTGCCCGGGCCCTCGGCGAACTCCAGGCCCCGGAGGCCGTAGCAGCCCTCTGCCGCCGTCTCTCCAGTGGCCCCGAGGTGGCCGGCGGCCAACGCAGCGACAGCCCCCGATTGGTCGAGCCCTGCGAAGCCCTTCTTGAAGCCCTCGGCGACATCGGCGTCGCCACCCCTGAAGTGCTGGCCGTGGTGGAGCCCTTCACCACCCACAGCCGGCCAATCATTCGCAGTGCCGCCGCCCGCACCTTGCTCCAACTCAGCGGTGACGCCCGCTGGAGTGGTGTGCTGGTGGAGCTCCTCGACCATCCCCAGCTCCAGGTGCGCCGCGCCGCCTTGATGGACCTCGGGGCGGCGGGCTGGAGGCCCGCCCTCGAACCCATTGGCCGCACCCTGGCGGAAAACAGCCTCAAGCTGATGGCCCTGCGGGGGCTTGTGGAGCAGGGCAAGGGCGATCCGGGCATCCCCGAATTGCTGGCCTGCATGGATTCCCTGCTATGAGCGCCGCTGCCATGGAGATGTCCTGTCCGCCCACCGCCGAACTGATTGCGGCCGTGCAGCGCGCCGACAGCAGCCAGGGGTTGTTGCTCGCCACCCAGGCCCTTGCGGCCTGCGCCGATCCCGCCGCGGCCAGCACCTTGGTGGAGGTTCTGGGCTTCAACAACCCCGGAGCCGCCGTGGCCGCCGTGGACGGACTGATTCACCTGGGCCCTGGGGCCGTCGACGCCTTGCTCCAGCTCGACCCCGAGAACTACGGAGCCCGGGCCTGGGCCGTCCGCGCCCTCGCCGGGATCGGCGATGTGCGAGGCCTCGAGCTGCTGGTGGATGCCCTGGGCACGGATGTGGCCGCCAGCGTGCGCCGCGCCGCGGCCAAGGGCCTGGGGGCTTTGCGGCTGGGGGATCTCGAGCCAGCCCGCCAAGCGGCGATCCAGGCCCGCTGCCTCGACGCACTCCTGGCCGCCACCGCCGATGGCGAATGGGTGGTGCGCTATGCGGTGGTGGTGGGACTGGAAGGGCTCGCAAAGGCATCGCCCCTCGAGCCAGCAGCCCAGGGCGCCTTGAAGGCTGGACTCCAGCGGCTGCAGGTGGTCTCAGCGGAGAATCCAACCGTGGTGCAGCTGCGCGCCCAGCTTGCCCTCGACCACCTGAGCCCGCCATGACATCCCCCCAGGCCTCCCCTCCCAAGCGGGTGCTGTTTGTCTGCCTTGGCAACATCTGCCGCTCGCCTGCGGCCGAAGGGGTGTTTCTCCACCTGCTCAAAAGCCAAGGGCTGGAGGCTGAATTCACGGTGGATTCGGCCGGAACGGGCAGCTGGCACGTGGGCAACCCCGCCGATGGGCGCATGCGCGCCGCAGCCAGGGCCCGGGGCATGGATCTGCCCAGCAGGGCCCGCCAAATCGAGCCCGCTGATCTGGAGCGCTTCGATTTGATCCTCACCATGGATCACGACAACCGGCACCAGGTGCAATCCCTAGCCCGAGGGCTGGGGGGGCGCGCCACCGCCGAGATCCAATGCATCACCAGCTACTGCCAGCAATTCGACGCCGACCACATCCCCGATCCCTATTACGGCGGCGAGGCGGGGTTTGACCATGTGCTCGATTTACTCGAGGACGCCTGCGCAAACCTGCTGCGGGAGTTACGCCCTACCTAGACAGGATTGGTCCAAGCCTCTTCCGGCACCCGATCCCGGAACAACTCCACCAAGGCCTGGATGACGGCCTCAATGGCCATGCCATCGGTGATTAGCTCCACGGCATCCTGCGCCTGCAGCAAAGGCGCCACCTCGCGGCTGGAATCGAGGTGATCGCGCTCGGCGATCTGGGCCTCGAGCTCCGCCAGGGGCGGCACCGCAAAGCCACGCTGCTCTAAATCCAAAGCGCGCCTACGCGCCCGTTCAGCCGTTGTGGCCGTCAGGAACACCTTGAGCTCGGCATCGGGGAACACGGCGGTGCCGATATCCCTTCCTTCCGCCACCAGGCCGCCGCGCTCCCCCATGGCTTGCTGCTGGCGGGTGAGGGCCTCCCGCACACAGCCATGGGCTGCCACCACAGACACCTGGGCGGTGACCCCTGGGCTGCGGATTGCCTCGGTCACGTCATGGCCATTGATGGTGACCTGCTGCTCACCGCCGGCCCCGGAGCTGAGCTGGAGATCCAAGCCCTCTAACAACGGGGCCACCGCACCTGCATCGGAGGGATCGACCCCCTGCTGCTGGACCCACCAGGTGAGGGCCCGGTACATCGCCCCGGTATCGAGATAGATCAGGCCAAGCCTCTGGGCAAAGGCCCGGGTCACGGTGCTTTTGCCTGCCCCAGCGGGGCCATCGATGGCAACGATTGGAGAGCGACTCATCAGGACAGTGTGATCGATCAGGCGGCTCGGGCCGCAGTGGACTGCCGCGGCCAAAAGGGCCACACCCGAGACCACCTCAATGGACTTGAGGCTCTGGGCCGCCACCAACTCCACATAGTCCACAACGAGTCCGGCCGCCTGCAGGGAAGCCCGCACATCCCCCACCAGGATCTCGGCCCGGGGAACCCCGGCGCGGCAGGCCTGGGCCGCGGCCTCCAGGGCCGCAGGAAGGGCCCTGGCTTGCTCGAGCTCCGCAGGGCTGAGGTAACGGTTGCGGGAGCTCCAGGCCAAACCATTGGGCTCTCGCACCGTGGCGCACCCCTGCACCCAGAGCGGCAGGCCCAGATCGGCCACCACCTTGCGGAGGATCACCAGCTGCTGCCAATCCTTTTCGCCCATCACCAACCGGTCGGGGCGGACCAGGTTGAGCAAGCGCACCACCACCGTGGCCACCCCATCGAAAAGGCCCGGCCGGCTGCGCCCACAGAGCACCTGCTGGAGCCCCTGGGGGGGATGAATGGCCGTCAAAGCCGCCACCCCATCTGGATACACCTCCTCCACGCCGGGGGCGAAAAGAGCCGTCACCCCCGCTTCCTCGGCCATGGCGGCATCGGCAGCCAAATCCCTGGGATAACGCTCGTAATCCTCTGCAGGGCCAAATTGCAGCGGATTCACAAACACGCTGGCCACCACTGCTGGCCGCTGGCCCATCACGGACTCAGCAGCCCGGCGAAACAACTGCTGATGGCCCGGGTGCAGGGCCCCCATGGTGGGCACAAAGTGCACGGGACCCGCCACAGCCTGGCGCCAGGCTGCCAATTGTTTGCGGGTCTGCAACAGCTGCATGGTGGTGACGCGCGGGGGCCAAACAAAAACCCACCCGCCAGATTGGCGGATGGGCTGGGGATTCGGTTCCGGTGCTTTGAAAAGACTGGGGGCCAAAGGCCAACCCCCCATCCCTAGATCACTGGATCACCTGAAGCTTGACGCTGGCTGTGCCACTGGAGGTGACACCGAGTTCCATGGCGGCACCGTGGGCCAGATCGATGACACGGGACGTGTGGAAGGGTCCACGGTCATTGATGCGCACCATCGCCGTTTTGCCATTGGCCATGTTGGTGACAAGCACCTTGGTGCCAAAGGGCAGGGAGCGGTGGGCTGCCGTGAATGTGCCGGGTCGAAGCACTTCTCCACTGGCTGTGCGATTTCCGTAGAAACCGGGGCCATACCAACTGGCCTGGCCCTGGAAGGAGCGAATTACCTTGGCAGTGGGAACGGCCACCGGGGCAACGGGCAGATCAGGAGACTGCTGCTGGAGGAGGTCGTCCTGGCTGGTGGTGCCACCGGCATCGCGGATCGCGACTTCAGTGCTGACGGCTGGAGCTTGGAGCTCCCCATCACGGGTAGAAGCCCGGCTGGAATCGGCCAGGACAGGAGCCATGGCACTACCTGAGAGAAGCAGGGCCAGCGCGCCCAAGGAGAAGGTTCTACGCATAACAAACGAAACCCGCCACAACTGGGCAGCAACCACAAGGAAATAAGTGGTTCGACAGCGTTGGATTCGATCTCAAAACTGGAAGAATTGAGATGCGAATTCGCGATCGGAGTTCCTAACGCAAATTGAGTACGTCGGAAACTTAACCGCCATCGCGGCATCTTTTGGTCGGATTGATCACGCCAATCAATGATCAGGATTAGCAATCAAATCCGAAATCAAAGCCCCTAACTACGCTTCCAGGGGGTTGACAAGGCCGCAAAGCATCAGCGAATCCAATCCGCTGCATAAGTCAGGCTGATCAAAGCGCATGCCAATCGGGAGGTCGTCCACCCCCTTGGCGGCCATTTGCTCCCCGCTTTGGCGGCGATCGGGGCCAGCGCGGCGACCCGGCATTGGAGGATCGGTACAGCAGCAATCGGGCTTCCCGAGATGGACTACCGCACAGCAGGGGTGGATGTGGCAGCCGGCAGAGCCTTTGTGGAGCGCATTCGCTCAAGCGTGGATGCCACCCGTCGGCCCGAAGTGGTGGGAGGACTGGGGGGATTTGGAGGCCTCTGCCGCCTACCGACGGGCCTCAAGGACCCCCTCCTGGTGGCAGGCAGTGATGGGGTAGGCACCAAGCTGGAGCTGGCCCAGGCCCACGGCCATCACCACGATGTGGGCATCGACCTGGTGGCGATGTGCGTCAACGACGTCATCACAAGCGGCGCCGAGCCCCTGTTTTTCCTCGACTACATCGCCACCGGCAAGCTCAGCCCCGAGGCGATGGCGGAGGTGGTGGAGGGCATTGCCGATGGCTGCCTCCAGAGCGGCTGCGCGCTTTTGGGTGGAGAAACCGCTGAAATGCCTGGTTTCTACGGGCCCGGTCGCTACGACCTGGCCGGCTTCTGCGTGGCCGTGGTGGAAGCCGCTGAGGTGATTGACGGCAGCAGCGTGGTGGCTGGCGACTCCATCGTGGCCATCGCCAGCAGCGGGGTCCACAGCAATGGCTTCAGCCTGGTGCGGCGCATCCTGGAAGACCAGGCCGTGGATGCAGGCACCCCCCTGCCAGGTTCAGATCAATCCCTGATCGAGGCCCTACTCGCCCCGACCCGGTTGTACGGCGCCCTGGTGAAGGCCCTGAAGCAAGCGGCCATCCCCCTCCATGGCATGGCCCACATCACCGGTGGAGGCCTGCCTGAAAACCTGCCCCGCTGTATCCCGGCCGGCCTCCATGGGGTGATCGATCCGGCGAGCTGGTCACGGCCAAGCTTGTTTGGTTGGTTGCAAGCGGCCGGCGACGTGCCAGAGGCGGACCTCTGGAACACCTTCAACCTCGGGGTGGGCTATTGCCTTGTGGTGCCACCCGAAGCGCTGGACGCCACCCTGGCCACCTGCAAGCAAGCTGGTTACGCCGCCTGGCGGCTCGGCTCAGTGGCCAGTGGGGAGGCGCCGGCGACAGGCCTCGCCGGGCTTCCCTTTGAAGCCTGACCACCTCCTTAAAACGGTGCTATCGAAGGCCTTAGGTGGAGGTCCGTTTGCATCACCTTGCGGGGAACCGCCCTCAAAGTGATGGTCGTTTGCGTAAGGTTTGCCCCATGGACACCACAACCCGAGGGTCGTGGTGGGCTTAAAGGACGTTGAGATCAGGTAGTTGGTTCCCATGAATAGTGGTTTGTCTTCAGGGCAGCGCATAACCCGGCGACGCAGTTCGGCAGGCCCGGCTCAGCCAGTGCGGCCGCAGCGCCCCAGGGAGCTAGTTGGTCCCCAGCGGGGCCTGGGCCCAACCAATGGTGGACAGGGAAGTGGTGGGATGCGTCCCACCTTCTTGACCCTGCGTGACCACGGCAAGGTGTACGTGGCCGACCTGCCCCGCCTCTCCGATGGCCAACTGGCCCACGTGGCCAAAGAGGTGCAGGAGGTGCTCGAAAGCCTCACCAGGCGGCTCGATGAACTCGATGTCCAGCCGTTCCTCTCCCAAGCCGAGCAAGACACCCGGATTCGCGCCGCCACCAAACGCGATGTCACCGAGCGCTTCACCCGCGCCATTGGTGAGGAGCAAGAACTGCGGCGCAACAATCCCGCCCTGCGGGCCGCCGCCGGCGAATCCCTAGCCCGGGCTTTCCTGGAATTGGCGCGCCACCGGCTGCCCGGCTCCACGTTTGACTCCCTGCTTCAAGAGGCCCTGACAGCCTGTGGTCCCGAAGCGGCTGGAGCCGAGGAGGCGATCCCTAGCCCCGTGGTTCCGCTTATCCGCCCGCCTGCCATGCCGGTGGTTCTCACCCCAGAAGCGATCTAGTCCCGGCGATCTAGTCCCAGCGATCTAGTCACTCTGAAACGGGTTGGCGGGCATCCTGGCCTGGGGAGGCAGCCCAAAGGCCACCCCATCCAGCTCGAGACGCTCGGCTTCGCTGAGCTGCCATTCCAGGGCGGCCGCCGCCTGTTGCACCTGATTAACCCGCCGCAGGCCAGGGATGGGCATGGCCCCATGGGAGCGGCACCAATTCAGCGCGACAGCAGATTTAGGGGCGTTATGGGCTTGGCCAATCCGCTCCATCAGCTCAAAAAGGGAACCCAAAGCAGGCCCCATGCGCCGAAACATGCCCCCCCTCGGGCCCTGGGGGCAATTGCCAGTAATCCCCGCCAACAGGCCTAGGGCTAGGGGGCTGTAGGCAATCAGCTCGATTCCCAAGTCACGGCAGACCTCGGCCACCCCGCCAGCCTGCAAAGCGGCTGGGGCCAGCAAGGACAGCTGCACTTGCACGCTTTTGAGGGCAATGCCCCGCTGCACCAAGTGCTGATGCAACTGACGCAGTCGCAGGGGCCCCACATTGGAAACACCAAGCTCAGCCACCTCGCCGCTGGCCACCAAATCGGCGAGGCCCTCAAGCAGGGGGCCCTCCTGCCATGGGGCGTAGCGGGCGGTGCTCCAATGCAATTGGACCCGATCGAGCTTGCCGCCAAGCCGCTGCTTTGAGGCCGCAAAGGCCCGGTCGTAGCCGCGACGGCCCAAGCGCCAGGGGAAAGGCGCCAACTTGGTGGCGAAGCAAAGCCTCTGTTGATCTGCGGAGGCGAGGCTGGCGCAAAACTGGCCCAGCAGCGCTTCACTGCGGCCATTGAAACGCCCCGTGCCGTAGGAATCAGCGGTATCAAAAAAGTGAAGCCCCAGCCCGACGGCCGCCAAAAATGTGGCTTCCAGCTCCCCGTCCTGACAGGGGTTGTATCCCCACAACAACTGGTTGCCCCAGGCCCAGGTGCCCACACCGATCCCAGGAGCCGGGGCGCCATCAGCCGCCAAAAGAGCCTCGTCATGCGCCATCGTGAAGCCCTTCGAAGGCGAAGATGCCGATCAATATGGGTGAACTGCTGCCGACAACCCCGTGATGCAGCCCACCGCAAACCCTTCCCCTGGTAGCAAGGCCACCGACAAGGACCTCAACGAGGGCACTGAAAAAGACCTCCCCAAGGGGGTTGAGAGGGTCCTGGAACCGGTGCTCT
>Ga0208864_1000322_pt1 | contig 16054 bp, 16 predicted proteins | sample CryBogmetaGMA05M_FD_184542 | JGI IMG/M metagenome (GOLD analysis project Ga0208864, IMG submission 184542) | Freshwater microbial communities from Crystal Bog, Wisconsin, USA - MA0.5M (SPAdes) | ecosystem: Environmental > Aquatic > Freshwater > Lake | place: Crystal Bog, Wisconsin, USA...
ATTTCAGGGTCTGGTCCAGGGGGGAGGGGAATTTTCAGAACCCCCAGCAGGTTGAAACCCATCAACAGGGCCAACACCGCCACGATGGTGGGGATGAGGCCAGGGATTTGGCCATAGATGCGGCCGAGCAGTCCGCTGACCAGCCCCAGCAACACCAGGGACGCCACGATGCCGGCGGCAAAGCTCAAGCTCCTTTGCCAAGGGGAGGGTCGCCGCTGGCCATCGGCTACGGCGGCGCCGAATCCGGCCAAATAGGCCAGGGTGACCGGTAGCAGAGACAGGGAGCAGGGCCCCAGGCTGGTGAGCAGCCCACCGGCGAAAACCACCGCCAAGGTGGTGGGGGTGGGAGAGGCCAGGGACTGTTGCAGCAAGGTCTCGCTGGTGCGGGCCCAATCGGCCAGTTGGGGCCCAAAGCTGATCATGGATCCAGCCTATCGGGCGGCTGCGGGCCGGTGACGCCTGGGCGTTGGGGAGAGGCCGCTGCCCTCCAGGGAGCAACGCAACAGGAGGCCGCAAATCAGCAGACTGGCCATCAGGGAGTTGCCGCCATAACTGATCAGCGGCAGGGGCAGGCCCGTGGTGGGCATGGCGCCACTGGCAACGGCGATGTTGAGGATGGATTGGCCCACCAGGATCGTGGTGCAGCCAATCGCGATCAGCCGTTGCTGGTTGGTGCGGCATTGCAGGGCAATGCGTAGCCCCGCAAAACCAAACAGCAGCAGGAAGAGGAGCAGCACCACCGAACCCACATAGCCGAACTCTTCTGCAAAAACAGCAAAGATGAAATCGGTGGACTGGATCGGCAGGTACTGAAGTTTTTGGGTGGAGAGTCCAAAACCGGAACCGAGGAAGCCGCCGGAGCCAATGGCCAGGAGACTTTGAACAAGCTGATAGCCATCGCCTTGGGCATCGCGCCAAGGGTTGAGGAAGGAGATCACGCGAATGCGTTGGTACGTATTGAGCAAGATGCTCGCCGTACCCACCAGACCTCCTGCTCCGGCGGCACCGAGCAGCATGGTTTTGGGTAGTCCGCCAGCCAAGGCCATCAGCCACAGCAGCAGGCCGGTGAGGGCAGCGGTGCTGAGGTTGGGTTGCTTGAGAATCAGCAGGATCAAGGCCCCCAAGATGCCGAGCCAAAGCAGCTTTTGGTCGCTGCCACTGCGTTTCCAATGGGCGAAGAGGGATGCTCCTTGGAGCACCACAAAGGGTTTGACGAGTTCCGAGGGTTGAATTTGGATCGGCCCAATCACCAGCCAACGGCTCGCCCCATTGACGGTGCTACCGATCACCAGGGTGGCGGCCACCAGCACCAGGCAAATCAACAGGGCCATCGGCGCGATGTGCAGCCAGCGGCGCAGGCTGGTGCGGAGGCCGAGCCAAAGCAGGCCCCAGCTGGCCACCATCCAAATCAATTGCCGCTTGAGGTAGTAGGCCGCATCGCCCATTTCCCGCTCCGCCACCCACCAGCTGGAGGAGGTGAGCACCAGTACGCCCACCAGGCTCCAGAGGGCCACCATGCCGAGCACGAGGCGGGCCTCAGCGGGCCATAGGTGCCATGGCAGGGGCAGCAAGCCTTGGGCCGCCCTGGCTTGCACGCCAGCCGTTGGGGGATCACGTCGGGTATTGGATCGGGGCAAGGCTGGTGGGTCGGGGCGGCGACTGTTGTCGATGGTGCTTTGTCGATGGTCCTATTGAGCCGTGAAAGCTTGCGGCTGGCTAGGCATGCCGGGTCACAAAAAAAGCCCGGCATGGCCGGGCTTGCTAAGCAGGAGTTTGGACTCAGTTGCCAACGTTCTGTTGACGCCGACCCGTAACCAATTCGACCTTCAGGATCTTTCCTCCCTGCTTCATGATCCGCTGCTGTTCAGCAAACCAGCTTTCGAAGGGAACCCACTTGGTGAAGTAGGTGTTCTGGAGCTCACGCTGGGTGCGTGATTTCTCAGGGCAGGGGATGCAGGCTGTGATCTTGAACAGGCGCATGGGAACGATCCGAGGGGTTGTGCCTAAGCGATTGGATCAGTTGCCCAAGCCGGAACTGATGTAATCGAAGTAGACACCCATCTCACGACCGGCGTCAGGACCCACCAAGGCAGCGGTGGCTTCCTTCATGGCTTGGATTGACTGAACGGTGGCACCGATGGGCACACCCAGGGAGTTGTAGGTCTCCTTGAGGCCGTTGAGAACACGCTCGTCGAGGATCGACGTGTCACCGGCCAGCATGGCGTAGGTGGCGTAGCGCAGGTAGTAATCGAGGTCGCGAATGCAAGCTGCATAGCGACGGCAGGTGTACATGTTGCCGCCGGGACGGGTGATGTCCGAGTACAGCAGCGACTTGGCCACGGCTTCTTTGATGATGGCCGATCCGTTTGCGCTGATGGTGGCAGCTGCACGAACGCGCAGCTCACCGCTGGCGAAGTACTGCTCCAGGCGGCCCATGGCAGAGCCGTCAAGGTACAGACCTTGAACGTCGGCCTGGTTAATGACGTTGGTGATGGCGTCTTGCATGAATCCTGCTTAGGGCGAAAAGACGGTGCGGAAGAAAGGAGGGGTTCGGGGCCTCAGGAGAGGGCGCCAACCACGTAGTCGAAGTAGAAGCCAGCTTCTTCGGCATCGGCGCCGGTGAGCAGGCCCATCGCGGCGGACTTCATTTCGCGCACGGACTCGGCCATGGCCTCAAGGGGCACGCCAAGGGAGCGGTACATCTCGCGGGCTCCGATCACGCCGATCTCTTCGATCGGGGTGACGTCACCAGCGACCACGCCGTAGGTCACGAGGCGAAGGTAGTAGTCCATGTCCCGCAGGCAGGACGCTGTCATTTCTTCGCCGTAGGCGCTGCCGCCAGGGGAGATGACATCAGGACGCTTCTGAAACAGGGCGCCTCCGGCCTGTTTGACGATGCGCTCACGGCTCTCGCTGAGAACCTGCGCGACGCGGAGGCGACGCTGTCCAGCCGAGACGAACGACTTGATCTGATCAAGTTCGCCAGGGCTTAGATAGCGGGCTTCGGCGTCCGCGTTGATGATCGAGTTGGAGACGATGCTCATGCAGTTCTGCCTCGAAACAAGCGGCCGCCTTGACGGTGACCGGTATCCGTTGGGTAAGTGGAGAGATCGACTTGCGCCGATCGCTGAAGCATTCTGTGCCAAAGCCCTTCGCTGTCACCGGGACCGGTAACAGTTCTTCACGGCCTATTTGCTTTTCAAATCCCTTCTGCCGCAAGGACTCTGGCAAGCGTCGCTAATAGCAACATGGTGTGGTAATTGTTCATCCTTTTGCCTTGCTGATTGGCGCACTTGTTTCACGATGCGACCACGATTTTGCGTTGATTTGTGTAGCTCAGCATGGAAAAACCTCCCAACTGTGAAGCCGGAAGGTTTGGGGCTGACGGCCCCCGGGTTGCGATGGGCTGATCTGGCTTCGCCTGGTTTGACTTCGGCTGGGCTGGCTGTGGGCCGCCGACCTAGATGGCGGCCTTTGGGCTGGGGTTGAGGCCAGCATTGCCGGCATAGAGAGAAGCGGTTCTGTTCACGCTGGTGAGAGGCAAGCCGTCGGCCGTGGCCATCCCACGCACATAGGGCACGGTGTTTTGGCCGAAAGCCTGGGCATATTCGTTGCTACTGAGCAGTCCTTCCAGGGCGGCCTGTTGGCCAGCTTTGGCGCGGGTCGCTAAGAACCGACTCACTTCTTGGGGTTGGGCGGCGCGGCCAAGCAGGGCAAGGTAGGCCGCAGAGGCTGCCCGCAGGGGGGCCATCCGATTGAGGCGTTGTTGGAAGCAGTCGCTGCCGGCAAGTTGGCCTACGAATTCGGCCACCGTGAGTTGCTGGTTGCGGAATTGGGATTCCACATCTCCGAGCCGCTCTGCTGCAAAGGGAACACGGTTAAGAAGCTGCTTGTAGGTGGCTTCGATGGCTGTTTGTACGTCGGTTTCACTGGCGGTGCGGCCCAGTTGCACCGGTTGACCCAAGCTTTTGCGACGGTTGAACCCTTGGGGTTGGCCCCCCCTGAGGGCCCTGGCCATGGCCGCGCCCGGCTCAGCGGCTGGGGCTCCGCCGCGACCATCGCCCACGGAGGATCGCCAGGTAGCTCCGGTGGAGACCTGGCTGGCTGGTGTACTGCCAGCAAAGCCAGCAGCACTGGCAAAGCCAATGGTGGTTGGACGCCAACGCCTGGTGGGGGCTGGGTCTTGGCGGATGCTGCCAGGCCCCTGGCTTGGGGAGGGGCTATTCGGTGAAGCCACCGCACCACCGGAGAGTTGGGCGGTCCAGCTGCCCACAATCACGCGATTGCGATCGGCCAGGTTGCGCTGGACCAGGTCGCCCGTGCTGCGAAGAGCTTGGGGCGGCGTCACATCAGGCCGGAGGGCTGCAGGCTCGGCGTAGGCGGCTGCGTTGAAGGCCCTGTTGAAGGTTGGCACCTGCCTGGCGTTGCGGTCGGCGGGGGTAATGAATCGCTCGAAGGGAACGGTGTCTTCGCCGAAGCTTTCGTTGTATTCGGAACTGTTCAGCATGGCGTCCACCACGCCATAGAAGCCCTTGCGAGCCGCGGTATCGAAGTAGGCGTCGATTTCCCAGCGACCCAGGGTGGGACGGCCCAGGATGCGGCGGTGCATCACCTCAATGGCCTTGGTGATGTAGAGGCCACTCCAGTAACGGCGCCGGAACGCGTTGGAGCGGGCCACCTGGCGAATGAATTCGCGCAGGCTGATGTTGCCGTTTTCGAGCTTGATCTCTTCAACGGTGTTGCGCTCGCCGGCGTAGCCGGTATTGCCAAGAATCTGGTTGTAGACAGCCCGAATCACCGCTTGGGTGCTGGCCTCTGTGCCGCGAACACTGGGCTGGCCGCCCCGGCGGGGCACCGATGCTCCCCCCGTGGCGATTTGCTGCAACCGCACCACCTTGGGCCCCACGCGTCTTGGGGTGGCCTTGCGGAATTGGGCCGTGTTCATTTGGCCCGGCTGATTGAGTCCGTTGCCAATCAGGATTCGACGGCAGTCGTAGCCATAGGGCGCAGGACGGGTGGCCACCGACGCCGTGCCGGAGGGGAAGATCGCGCCGTAGTTGAGGGCTAGCGGATCATTGCCGCCGCCATAGACGTGCTGGTCGGGGAAGGGCTGGCGGTAAGCCGCATAAAGGGTGACGTATTGGGGTGCGCCTTCAAATGGAGCACTGAAGCGGAACAGCTTGCGGTTGGATCCCCAGCCGGCACTCTCCTGGGCTTCTTCGCCGAGGTCGCGGAGGTACGGAACTGTTTCCTCGCCAAACACCTGGGCGTATTCGCTGGTGTTGATCAAGGAATCCACCAGGCCCTTGAGCCCTTGGGCGCTGACAATGTCGAAGTAGCGCGTGAATTCTTCCCGGGAGCTGATCCCCCGGCCAAGGAAATGGCGGAAGGCCAATTCGACGGCCCGGCTATTGGAGAAGCGGCCGTAAAACTGTTGGCGGTATTCCTTGCTATGGCCAAGGGCGCGGATGAATTCCCGCATGGAGATGTCCATCTGCCGGACCTGGGTGGCCTCCACCGGGCACACCACTTGGGAGTAGGCCTTGGCGATGTCCCGTTCGAAGATCTGGCGGTAGGCGGCTCGCACCACTTCTGCCTTTTGGCTGCCGGTCATGCCGGGCTTCATGTTGAAGCGCTGGGCACTTTCCGCCGCAAGGGCATAGGTGGCGGGTAATTGCAGGCCCTGGTTCTCTGGGCTGCCAAGCCGCTGGCGGGTGGAGGGGGTGGGAACCTCCAGTTCCTGAATCAGGACGTTGAAGTACTGGATCACCAGCTGGCGAGCAGCGGGGTTGTCTTTCAGGAGGCCTGCTGAGGCAGCGCGCATTTCCTGCAGGGCCACGTTGGTGGCAGCCAGGGAGCAGGCCTTCTCAAGCACATCCCGCAGGCCGCGGGTGTTCACCGTCAGGATGCTGGGGTCACCTGCCACCAGGGCATAGCCCACGTAGCGCAAGAACCAGGCGAGGTCACGGATGGATTTTTTCATCCGATCGGTGCCGTAGCGGCCAACCCCAATCGGGCTAAAGCCCGTGGGCAGCACGACGCGCACATCGGCATCGCCGCCGGCGCCATCGAGCAACCGGGTGAAGATGTTGCCACCGGTGCTGCCGGTGCCCTCGGCAAAGGTTTGAACCGATTGCTGGAAGGCGACCTGGTCAGCGGCAAGCGCTACGCCGCCGTCTGGAGCCTTGGGGGCACTGCCAATGGGCCCATCCAAATAGGAGAGGGGGGTCCCACCGGCAAAGATGCGGTTGGCCGCCTTGGCAACGATGAATTGGGCGTTGTCCGAAAGACGGCGTGCAGCTTGAACGCGCAGCTGTCCGCTTTGGAAGAAGGTGATCAGGCCTTGGAGTTCTCCCCCATCGGGGAAGCGATCCTGTTGCTCCGCCTGACGGACGCTGGAGAGCGGCAGGGTGTCGTAGCGCTGGGGAGCAACCCTGGTGCTGCCGCTGCTGGCGGTCACGGTCATTGACGAGAGCGAACCGGGCTGGGCCACGTTACGGCTGGGGGTCTGGGCCTTTGAGGTGGCATGAACAAATGTTTGCAGCTCGATGGGTTCGGGTGCCGCTCCAGGCGGGAGCCCATGAAATGCTCCCCAGAGCTCGCCCCATGCCCGTTCGTGATCCTGTGACCGCTAACACCGATGCCGCCACCCCTGTGGTGAGTGCCTTCTACGACCGCTTCCCCTACCCGGGAGATCCCCTTCAGGACGGCGCACCGCCTGGATACAACTGGCGTTGGTGCGTCGATAGTGCCCGCGCCTTTGTGGCCGGCACCCTCCCCGCCCGGCCTGCTGAAGGCCCCAGGCCCTGGCGGATCCTGGATGCGGGCTGTGGCACGGGGGTCAGCACCGATTACCTGGCCCATCTCAATTCAGGTGCCGAGATCCTCGCCGTGGATATCAGCGCCGGGACCCTTGAGGTGGCCCGGGAGCGCACCCGCCGCTCGGGGGCCGCTGCCCAGGCCAGGTCGCTGCGCTTTGCGCAACGCAGCCTGCTCGATCTGGGCGGGGAAGCCCCCTTTGATTACATCAATTCCGTTGGTGTGCTCCACCACCTTCGGGAGCCAGAGGCAGGCCTGAAGGCCTTGGCGGATCTGTTGAAGCCCGGTGGAGTGCTGCACCTTTTCCTTTATGCCGATGGCGGCCGCTGGGAAATTCACCGCACCCAGCGGGCCCTCAGCCTGCTCGGGGTAGGAACGGGTGCGGAGGGCCTGCGCTTGGGGCGAGGTCTTTATGAGGTGCTGCCTGACTCCAATCGACTGCGCCGTCACCACGAGCAGCGATGGGCGCTCGATACCGCGGCGGACGCGAATTTCGCCGACATGTATCTCCATCCCCAGGAGACGAGTTACAACCTCCAGCGGCTGATGGCCTTTGTGGCCAGTGCGGACCTTCACTTTGCGGGGTTTTCCAATCCCGAGGTGTGGGATCCGGCCCGATTGCTCCAAGGGGAGCTGCTGGAGCGGGCCCAGGCCCTGCCGGTGGAGCAGCAATGGGCCTTGATCGAAGATCTCGATCCCGACATCAGCCACTTCGAGTTTTTCCTGAGCCAGGGCGAGTTGGTTCGGCCCGACTGGGGTTCCGATGCGGCCCTGCTGGCGGCCTCCGGTGAGCGCAACCGCTGCCTTTGGGGTTGGCCTGGCCTGGCCCTGCTGGATTCCGATATGGCCCCCCTCGATCTGAGCCCGGATGGTTTGGCCTTGATGCAGGCTTTGGAGCTGGCGCCAGCGGGCACGCCCCTAGGGCAGCTGGCCCTGGGCTGGGAGTCCCAGCGGCAGGCGGCGGTGGCGCGCACGTTGGTGGCCCAAAGGGTGCTGCTGCCCGTGCTGGCCTAAAGGGGAGATCCCTTTCTCGGCCTTGAACCTGTCAGGCACGTGATAGATTCCGCGCGCCTTTTCAGGGCTCAGATTCGTTTGTCGGTTTCCGTCCCTTGCTCGCCTGATGCCGGCCTATCGGCATCCGATCCCTCCGGGGAAGACGAGCTCAGGGACCAGGCCAACAACGACCTGGCCCCAACGCAGGTCGACTGCGCGGTTGCCGATTCAGCTCCGGCTGATCCCAGCAATGGCATGGACGACTTCTTCAGGCTCAAACGACGCTTGTTGCTGTTCACCCTGCTGCTTTCAGTAGGGGCCGTGGCGATCACCGCAGTCGTTGTCAACCTCGCCACTGCTTTCAGCGTGCTGGTGGGTGCGACAGCTGGCCTTCTCTATCTCTGGCTTCTCAGCCGGAGTGTGTCCCGCCTCGGAGAAAACTCCCGGCGGATCAGTAAGGCCCAGTTGTTGGTACCGGCTGTGCTGGTTTTGGTGGCTTCTAAGGTTCCCCAGCTGTCGATCCTGCCGGCCCTTTTGGGCTTCTTGATCTACAAGCCTGCTGTGATCCTTCAGGCTCTACTCGATCGATCAACTGTCATTGGCGGTTCATCACCCAGTCGTCCTTGACGGTTCGCCGTCGTTGATTCCCTTCCCGTTCCGTCGCCCTTGCGACCTTGAGCTCCCCCTTGCTGGCTCCAATGCCTTTCATCCTTCCCTTTGCCGAACTGGAGGTTGGTCAACACCTCTATTGGCAACTTGGCAACTACAAAATCCACGGTCAGGTTTTCCTGAGCTCCTGGGTGGTGATTGGTGCCCTGTTGGCCCTGGTGGTGGTTGGCACCCGCAAATTGGAGCGGGACCCTCGTGGTGTTCAAAATCTCCTGGAGTTCCTTTGGGACTACATCCGTGATTTGGCCCGGGAGCAGATCGGTGAGAAGGCCTATCGCGATTGGTTGCCCTTCATTGGCACCCTGTTCCTGTTCATCTTTGTCAGCAACTGGGGCGGAGCCCTGGTGCCTTGGAAGTTGATTCACCTTCCCAGTGGCGAACTCGGTGCTCCCACGGCCGATATCAACACCACCATTGCTTTGGCTCTGTTGGTGTCTTTGGCCTATTTCTATGCGGGTTTGAGCCGCAAAGGTCTGCGGTACTTCGAGTACTACGTGGAGCCCACGCCGATCATGCTCCCGTTCAAGATCGTCGAGGACTTCACCAAGCCCCTGTCCCTGTCCTTCCGTCTCTTTGGCAACATCCTTGCCGATGAGTTAGTTGTGGCTGTTTTGGCGTTCTTGGTGCCCCTGATCGTGCCCCTGCCGGCCATGTTCCTTGGCCTGTTCACCAGTGCCATTCAGGCTCTGATCTTCGCCACCCTGGCCGCTTACTACATCGGTGAGGCGGTGCACGAAGAGCACCACTAGGAGCTCCTCGCTTTGCAGAGAGGTACCCACGCTCTGCTAAATCTCCTGCGCGCAGGTCCGGTTGCACCCCGGGCCCATCCCTTGAGGGATGTCCCAGGCGCAGGGTTTTATTCCCGGTCCACTACGCGCTGTTTGGCGCCTCCCATCCCCCACTCCACCATGGATTCCATTACCTCCGCTGCGTCGGTTCTGGCCGCTGGCCTGGCTGTCGGCCTCGGTGCCATCGGCCCCGGCATCGGTCAGGGCACCGCAGCTGGCGGCGCCGTTGAAGGCATTGCACGTCAGCCTGAAGCCGAAGGCAAGATTCGCGGCACCCTGCTGCTTTCCCTGGCCTTCATGGAAGCTCTCACCATCTACGGCCTTGTGGTCGCCCTGGTGCTGCTGTTCGCCAACCCCTTCGCCGGTTGATCGCAACGTGAGTGGCTGGACGGTGGGGGCTTGAGCCCCTGCCCTCCAGAGCCCCACTTGCCGCTTCCCCGCCCGACCGTTCCAGCGCCCTCGCCCCAATGACCAGCTGGCTTCTGCTTGCCGAAGCAGGTGCTCAGGAGGGAGGTCTTTTTGACCTCGATGCCACCCTGCCCTTGATGGCAGTTCAGGTGGTTCTCCTCACCTTCATTCTGAATTCGCTGTTTTTCCGCCCGGTCGGCCGGGTTGTGGAGGAACGCGAGAGCTTCATCACCACCAGTCGTGCCGATGCCAAGCAAAAGCTGGCCCAGGCAGAGCGGCTGGAATCCGACCTCAAAGAACAGCTCAAGGACGCGCGTCAGCAGTCCCAAAAGTTGATCCAAGAGGCCGAGCAGGAGATGGAGCGTCTCTATCGTGAGGCGATGGCGATGGCTACGGCCGATGCCAATGCTTCAAGGGAGCAAGCCCGTCGCGAGATTGACGCTGAACGCGATCAAGCCGTGACCAAGATGAACGCCTCCGCCGACCAGCTCGGTGAGCTCATCGTGTCCCGTCTGTTGGCAACGTCATGAGCATCGTGTTTCCAGCTCTTCCTGTGAGCCATCTTTTGGCGGCCCATGGATCCTTTGGTCTCAATCTCAATCTGTTTGAGACCAACATCATCAACCTGGCGATCGTCATCTTCGGTCTCTGGAAGTTTTTGCCAGGCTTCCTTGGCGGCATCCTCGAACGTCGCCGTGGCGCGATCCTCGCGGATCTCAAGGATGCCGAAGACCGCCTGGTCCAGTCCACCGCCGCGTTGGCCCAGGCCCAAGCTGATCTTGCGGCTGCCCAGCAAAAGGCTGAGCAAATCCGCGTCGATGGCCAAGCCCGCGCTGAGGCCTTGAGGCTTGAGAGCGAGAAGCGCACCATCGAGGAGATGGCCCGCCTCAAGCAAGGCGCCATGTCCGATCTGAGTGCCGAAGCCGCCCGGGTCACTGACCAGCTGCGCCGCGAAGCCGCCAATCGTGCCATTGAAAAGGCTTTGGCTACCTTGCCTGGAAAGCTGGATGCAGCAGCCCAGGCCCGACTGATTGATCAGTCCATCAACACCCTGGAGAACGCCTGATGCCTCTCCTGAATTCAATCGCCACCCCCTACGCCGAAGCGTTGCTCCAGGTGGCTGAATCCCGCAAGGAAACCGACACGGTGGCTGAGCAGGTCAAGGATTTGCTCGCTATTTGGAAAGACAACCCTGTGTTGCGCGAGGCCATGGCTTCCCCTGTTCTGGAGCCCGAAGCCAAAAAAGCTGCCTTGGCGAGTTTGTTCGCCGATCAGTTGACGCCTTCGATGCAGAACCTGCTCAAGCTTTTGGCCGATCGCCAGCGGATTTCCGTTCTGGATTCGGTGCTGGTGCGGTTCCTCGAGCTGTATCGCACGCTTCGCAATATCACCCTTGCCAAGGTGACGTCGGCGACGGAGCTCACCGACGATCAGCAGGCCCAACTCAATCAGAAGGTCCAGTCGATTACGGGCAGCAAAGCTGTCGAGTTCGACCTCTCCATCGATCCCAGCCTGATTGGGGGCTTCATCGTCAGCATGGGCTCCCAAGTGATTGACGCCAGCCTGTCTGGTCAAGTGCGCCGCCTTGGCTTGGCGCTCGCCAAGGTGAGCTAGCCCACCTCCAGGCGACCAACTGGTCGCTCGCCTTTCCGCTTCAACCATCTCCGCTTTCCAGCCTTTCCTTTCATTCGCCCCGCCTGCGGGGACTTCCTCCCATGGTTTCCATCCGCCCCGACGAGATCAGCGCCATCCTCAAACAGCAAATTGAGGACTACGACAAGTCGGTTTCGGTCAGCAATGTCGGAACTGTGCTGCAGATTGGCGATGGCATCGCCCGGGTCTACGGCCTCCAGCAGGTGATGGCCGGAGAGCTGGTTCAGTTTGAAGACGGCACCGAAGGCATTGCCCTGAACCTTGAAGACGACAACGTCGGCGTGGTGCTGATGGGGGAAGGTCGCGGAATTCAGGAAGGCAGCACCGTCAAGGCCACCGGCAAGATTGCCGCTGTGCCCGTAGGCGACGCCATGCTGGGCCGAGTGGTGAACTCCTTGGGTCAGCCCATCGATGGCAAGGGTGACATCGCCACCACCGAAACCAGGCTGATCGAATCGATGGCGCCGGGCATCATCCAACGCAAGTCGGTGCATGAGCCCATGCAGACGGGCATCACCGCGATCGACGCCATGATCCCCATCGGCCGTGGCCAGCGGGAGCTGATCATTGGCGACCGTCAAACCGGCAAGACCGCCATTGCGATCGACACCATCCTCAACCAGAAAGGTGAGGACGTGGTTTGCGTTTACGTGGCCGTGGGCCAGAAGGCCGCTTCCGTGGCCAACGTGGTGGAAGTACTCCGGGAGAAAGGCGCCCTCGACTACACCATCGTGGTGGCCGCCAGCGCTTCGGAAGCCGCCGCACTCCAATACCTCGCCCCTTACACCGGCGCAGCCCTGGCTGAGTCATTCATGTACAAGGGCAAGGCCACCCTGGTCATCTACGACGACCTCACCAAGCAGGCCCAGGCCTATCGCCAGATGTCGCTGCTGCTGCGTCGTCCCCCCGGCCGTGAGGCCTACCCCGGCGACGTCTTTTATTGCCACAGCCGTTTGCTGGAGCGCGCCGCCAAGCTTTCCGATGCCATGGGCAAGGGCAGCATGACTGCCCTGCCCATCATCGAAACCCAAGCCGGAGACGTTTCGGCCTACATCCCCACCAACGTGATTTCGATCACCGATGGTCAGGTCTTCCTCAGCTCCGATCTGTTCAACTCCGGTCTGCGTCCCGCGATCAACGTGGGTATCTCCGTGAGCCGGGTGGGTGGTGCGGCCCAAACCAAGGCGATCAAGAAAATTGCCGGCACCCTGAAGCTGGAACTGGCCCAGTTCGACGAACTGGCGGCCTTCTCCCAGTTCGCTTCCGACCTCGATGCTGCTACCCAGCAGCAACTGGCCCGGGGTAAGCGTCTGCGCGAGATCCTCAAGCAACCCCAGTTCAGTCCCCTGATCCTTGCCGAACAGGTGGCCGTTGTGTACGCCGGTGTGAAAGGTCTGATTGACGAGGTTCCCGTGGAATCCGTTGTTCAGTTCTGCCGCGAACTGCGTGACTACCTGAAGTCCAACAAGGCTGACTTCATCTCCAAGGTGCAGACCGAGAAGCAACTCAGCGATGAAGCTGAGGCCATGCTCAAGGATGCCATCCAAGAGGTGAAGTCGACCATGCTCGCCTCGGTTTGAGGAAGGGCACAACCAATGGCAAACCTCAAGGACATCCGCGACCGAATTAGTTCGGTCAAGAACACCCGCAAGATCACCGAGGCCATGCGCCTGGTGGCGGCCGCCAAGGTGCGCCGCGCCCAGGAGCAGGTGCTGCGCAGTCGCCCCTTCGCCGACCGTTTGGCCCGCATCCTGGAGAATCTCCAGTCGCGCATGCGGTTTGAAGATGCTGATGCTCCCCTGTTGGAGCAACGGGACGTCTCCACCATCACCCTGTTGGCCGTGACCGGCGATCGGGGCCTCTGCGGTGGCTACAACGCGAACATCATCAAGCGCACCGAACTCCGCTACGCCGAGCTCAAGGCCCAGGGTTACACCGTCAATTTGGTGCTGATTGGGCGTAAGGCGATTACTTACTTCCAGAACCGCGCCAAGCTCTACACCATTCGGGCCACGTTTACCGGCCTGGAGCAGGTGCCCAATGCCAAGGAAGCCATGGGCATCGCCAGCGATGTGCTGGCCGATTTCCTCTCTGGCTCTACCGATCGGGTGGAAATCATCTTCACCAAGTTCATCAACTTGGTGAGCTCCAAGCCCGTGTCCCAAACCCTGCTTCCCCTGGATCCCCAAGGGATTGCGCTTCCCGATGATGAGATCTTCCGCCTCACAACCCGCAAGGGTGAGCTCGGCGTGGAAGTGGGAAGTACGGCCAATACGGTGGCCAAACTGCCTTCCGATGTCGTCTTTGATCAGAGCCCGGATCAATTGCTCAATGCCCTGCTGCCGTTGTACCTGGAAAACCAGTTGCTGCGGTCGCTGCAGGAGGCGGCTGCCTCGGAATTGGCCAGTCGCATGACGGCCATGAACAATGCCAGCGACAACGCTAAGGCTCTCGCCAAGACCCTCACCCTCGATTACAACAAGGCTCGCCAAGCTGCCATTACCCAGGAGATCCTGGAAGTGGTGGGCGGCGCAGCCGCGATGGTCTAGTTGATTCGACTGGTTCAGTACAGCCGATCGGTTTCGTCACGATCGGGTTGCAGACCCCGATCCCCAACCCCAAAACCCAGCACGCTTCGGCCGTTACGCCCACTTTGCGGGCAACACGACCTTTGGCTTGCTGGGTTTTTTGTGGCTAGGAAATGAACGGCCCACCCGAGCAGGAAGATGGGCCCACTAGGGCATTACGGCGGTCGGCATGACAACCATGGGAGCTTTGGTCTTGGGGCAACTGGCGCTAGAGCCCCTGTTTCCCGTGGCCCTCGGGCGGGTGCAGTTGGCCCCGGATCCCTTGGACACGGCGTTCCAGTTGCAGGCGATTAACGAGCTTCGGGGTGGGGCCAGCTCCAATCCGGATCCGGGTTGTGCCTGGACCGGGGATCTCAATGGCGCGTGGCAGCTCCATCGCCACCCGGCCTTTGCGCCTTTGATCGCCTCACTGCTGGGGCATGCCCGCAGCTACTTGCAGGAATTGGGCTTTGATTTGAACCAGGTCTCCCTGCATCTGCAGCGCTGTTGGCCGGTGGTCAGCGAACTGGATCAGGTGGTTGGCCGGCACCATCACCCCAATGCCCATGTGAGTGCGGTCTATTACCTCAACGGCGATGGCAGTGGCCGACAAGGCTGTTTGCGCCTTTATCCCCAGCGGCAGGTGAACGAATTGGTGCCCGGTTTGGCCGTGGGCCATGGGGGTCCCCTAGCTGGGGCGCAAGGACCCTGGAATGCCCCCTGGATTGATCTGGCACCCCAGGCCGGATTGCTGGTTTTGTTCCCTTCAAACCTCGACCATGCGGTCTTGCCCAACGGGGACCCCGATGACACCCGCTATTCGATCAGCCTGGATCTGGCCCTTTCAGCCCCAGCGGTTGGGGAGGGCGAGACGCCGCCTGAATACCTGGCCCCCCATCCCAGCCAGTGGCAAGAGGTTTAGGGCTGCCTGGGAGAATGGGCTGGCACGGCCCGCTGCTGCCCTTCCCCTGTGACCGACTCCCAAGTTTTCACTGTTGTCTGCGACATCGACGGCAGCAGTCACACCTTCCAGTGCAGCAGTGGGCAAACCGTATTGGGGGCAGCTGAAGCGGCCGGGGTGCCGTTGCCCAGCTCCTGCTGCTCAGGCGTCTGCACAACCTGCGCCGCTGTGGTTATGGAGGGCACGGTGCACCAACCCGATGCCATGGGCGTGAAGGCTGAACTGCAGCAGCAGGGCTATGCCCTGTTGTGTGTCTCCTTCCCCCGCAGCGATTTGAAGCTCAGGGCTGGCCAGGAGGATGCCCTCTATGAAGCCCAGTTCGGCCAGTACCAAAAGTGAGGCTGGAGCCCCTGGAGCTGCGGCTGCTGCGCCAGGGCGGGCCGCTGCTTGACCAGGTGCGACAGGCTTTGACATCCCATGGCCGGCCCCTGCGATGGGCGATTACGGCGGTGGAGCCCAGCCCCGAGGGCCCCGTGCTGGTGATTGAGGCCGTTGTCGTGATCGACGAGGCCTTATGAGCCCCGCAGCTTCTATGGCGCCCCCCATGCCCACGTTGTTGGTGATCCCCACTGGCATTGGCTGTGACCAGGGCGGCTATGCCGGGGATGCCCTGCCGGCGGCGCGGCTGCTGGCGGCGGCCAGTGGTTGCCTGATCACCCACCCCAATGTGATGAACGGTGCCGCCCTGTACTGGAGCGATCCCCGCATCCACTACGTGGAGGGTTCTGCCATGAATCGCTTTGCCACCGGTGCCTTGGGCCTCAGGCCCGTCCGGCGGCAGCGGCTGGGCTTGTTGCTGGATGGGGGCATGGAGCCCGTGCTGCGGCAGCGCCACCTGCAGGTGGTCGATGGTTGTCGGGCCACGTTGGGCCTGGAGATTGGTCCGGTGATCACCACCGACACACCCCTGGGGGTGCGCTTGAGCCAGGGGGCTAGCGGGGCCAGTTGGGGCCAGCTGGAGCGCCCCGATGCCCTGTTGCGCGCTGGTGAGCAATTGCTGGCCCAGGGAGCAACGGCCATCGCCGTGGTGGCCCGTTTCCCGGAAGATCCTGGCAGTGAGGCTCTGGCGGCCTATCGCCAGGGCTCTGGGGTGGATGGTTTGGCCGGCGCCGAGGCGGTGATCAGCCATCTCCTCAGCAGCCATCTCGGCATTCCCTGCGCCCATGCCCCCGCCCTGAGCCCCTTGCCCCTCGACC
>Ga0208864_1000323_pt1 | contig 16042 bp, 14 predicted proteins | sample CryBogmetaGMA05M_FD_184542 | JGI IMG/M metagenome (GOLD analysis project Ga0208864, IMG submission 184542) | Freshwater microbial communities from Crystal Bog, Wisconsin, USA - MA0.5M (SPAdes) | ecosystem: Environmental > Aquatic > Freshwater > Lake | place: Crystal Bog, Wisconsin, USA...
TTTCCAGGAAGGGCTTGGCCGTCGCCCACAGATCGAGCTCCGGGTCGAGTTCGCGCCCCAGCCCCTCAATGTTGAGCAGGGTTTTCTGCAGCAGTACCAGCTGAGGCTGGATTTCGACCTGGAAGCGCCGGGACGTCTGGAACAACCGCATCAACACCAGGCCCACCGATATTTCCTTGAGTGGTCGGTCGAAATACGGCTCACAAACCGCACGCACCGCCGCTTCAAGTTCGTCCACGCGCGTGGTGGGCGGCACCCAGCCGGACTCGATGTGGAGCTCCGCCACCCGCTTGTAATCCCGCCGGAAAAAGGCGGCGAAATTTTGCGCCAGGTACTCCTTGTCCACACTGGTGAGCGTGCCGACGATCCCGAAGTCCAGCGAAATATAGCGACCAAAGGTTTTTGGATCCAGGCTGACCTGGATATTGCCGGGGTGCATATCGGCATGAAAAAAACCATCCCGGAAAACCTGGGTGAAAAACAGGGTGACACCGTCACGTGCCAGCTTCGGAATGTCGACCCCCGCCGCCCGAAGTCGCTCAACCTGGCTGATCGGAACGCCGTGCATACGCTCCATGACCAGCACGTCGGTGGTGCAGTAATCCCACAGCATCTCCGGAATCAGCACCAGCTGCAGGCTGGCCATGTTGCGGCGCAATTGGGCTGCGCTCGCAGCCTCCTTGACCAGGTCCAGCTCGTCATGCAGGTACTTGTCGAACTCTGCCACCACCTCGCGCGGCTTGAGCCGCTTGCCGTCGCCGGACAAACCCTCAAGCCACCCGGCCATCATGCGCATGAGGCTCAGGTCCTTGTCGATCGCCCGCAGCATCCCCGGCCGCAAGACCTTGACGGCCACTTCGCGCGGACGGCCCTGGCGATCCCGAATGACGCCAAAGTGCACCTGCGCGATCGACGCGCTGGCTTCCGGCACGGGCTCAAACGACAGAAAAATTTCAGAAATCGGGCGCCCTAGCGAGCGCTCGATCGTGGCGATGGCCACGTCAGAGGGAAACGGCGGGACCCGGTCCTGGAGCTTGGCGAGTTCGTCGGCGATATCCACCGGCATCAGGTCACGGCGCGTCGAGAGCACTTGCCCGAGCTTGACAAAAATGGGACCCAGTCGCTCCAGCGCCTCGCGCAGCCGCTGTCCGCGCGGCGCATCGAGTTTGCGCCCGAGGGAGACCACACGCGCCAGCAGTTGCAGCCAGGGCTTCTCGAAGCTGGTCAGGAACAGTTCATCGAGCCCGTAGCGCAGCACCACCCAGACAATAAAAAACCCCCGGGAAAATCGCCTCATTGCGCCGCACCTGGCGGGTTTGCGGGCGCATTGCGCCGGACAAAGTCCTTGAGTGTTTGCAGCGCCGCGCCAACGACCTGCGCCAGCGCATGGGCTGGCGCATCGCCCATGATGCGGGACAGGTCTTCCTCCAGATCCCAGCGCACATGGTCCACCAGCCAGTTGACCTCTGCCGCCAGCTGCACATCGCCTGCAATGCGCACCGGCGGCTTTTCACCGCGCAACAGGGCCTGGGCCAGCGCCAGCGGCGACGCTTCCGGCACGGTCAGTGTGAGGTCGGCCTGCATATCAGCACCCGCCACGTCCAGCAAACCCGCCGGCGTCGCCCGGACCTGGAAGCTGAACTCGCGCCACTGCGCCAGGATCACCTGGCCGCGGTGGCGTGCCAGCCGCTCCATCGCCACAGGTTCCTGCATCAGCACATGGTTGAGCAGCAATAAGATGCGCCGGTGCGACTCCTCCACCGCCCAGGGAGGAAGCGCCAGGGGCCCGGGGAAATTGCGGACGAAGTCTTCGAGTGCGGGAAATGGGGACTGGTTTGCCATGGGCGCCATTATTCCCCGAAAGCGCACGCGCGCCTTCAGGCAACAGCAGGGGTTCACTGCAGGGCTTGCACGCCTGCCACCAGCCATCCGCTGGCGCCACTCTTGGGTTTGGTCATGTTCCACACCTCCCGGAACGGACTCGGTCCGGCCGAAGGCTCTTCGCGGATCATCCCGGAAAATTCCACGCTGGCCATGTACTCGTCGGCCAGTTCCTCAATACCCAACAGATGGGCCTCGATCATCACCACATCGGTGTGGTTCGGGGCAGTTCCGGTATGGGTTTCGCGCTCGGCCAGCTGGCTGCGGATCTCAGTGAGCATGGAGTCGGTCATCATGGCGCGCAGCGCCGCAATGTCTGACTGGTCCCAGGCCGCCTGCAGGGCCACGAAGTTGGCCTTTGCCGCGTTCAGAAAGCCGTCGCTGTCAAAACCGGCCGGGACGCCCCAGGACTGGGAGCCCGTCAGGGCTGAACCGATCATGGAGCCGCCACCCGATGGAGTTTCCAGCGGCGCCAGACCGCTGCGCTCAAAAAGCCGCGCCGAGGCATCGTTGCCCAGGTGTTCAGCGCGGTAAGGCAGGGTGCTGGACGCCTGGGCGGCGCCCGCTCCCTGAAAGGCGAATGGCGCAGCAGCAGCGCTGTGCGGCGCCCGGTTGCGGCTGCGCATCCACCAGCCGACCAATGCCATCACGCCCAGAGCCAGCAGGCCAAACATCAGCATTTGGCCAAAGGCTTCGCCCAGCCCCAGCGAATGCGCCAGCCAAGCCAGCCCCAGCCCTGCTGCCAGTCCACCCAGCATGGCGCCCCAGGGACGCTTGGGCGCGGCCACCGGCGCCGGCTTCGGGGGCACCGCAGCCATGCCCTGTTGCGCGGGCGCGGCGGGCGCAGCAGGGGCTGCTTCGCGCTGTGTCACGTTGCCGGACTGCTTGCCCAGGGACTTGCCACCGCCCAGACGTTTCGCCGCTTCGGCGTTGGCTCCGGAGAGGGCGAGCACGACTGTCAAAACCAAAGCCCAATATTTCATGGTTGCTCCTAAAAGAGAATCAGCACTTGATTCCAACATGCAATGCCGCAATGCCGCCGGTGAGGTTGTGATAGTCCACATGGCCAAAGCCCCCTTTGTGCATCATGGCCTTTAGCGTTTCCTGGTCCGGGTGCATGCGGATGGACTCCGCCAGGTACTGGTAGCTGCTGGCGTCCCCCGCCACCAGCTTGCCCAGGCGGGGCAAGACTTTGAAGGAATACCAGTCGTACACTTTCTCCAAAGGTGCTGCGACCCGGGAAAACTCCAGCACCAGCAGACGCCCGCGCGGCTTGAGCACCCGGTGCATCTCGGCCAGGGCGAGGTCCTTGTGGGTCATGTTGCGCAAGCCGAAGGCGACGCTGACCAGGTCAAAACTGTTGTCCGCAAAGGGCAGTTTTTCAGCGTCACAAACCAGCGTCGGCAAGGCGATTCCGGCATCGAGCAGGCGGTTGCGCCCGGTGCTGAGCATGGCTTCGTTGATGTCGGTATGCACCACCTGGCCGCTTTTCCCCACCTTTTTCGAAAACGCCATGGCCAGGTCACCGGTACCGCCGGCGATATCGAGCGCCCTGTCCCCTTCCTTCAGGTTGGCGACCAGCACGGTATAGGCCTTCCAGGCGCGGTGCAGTCCGGCCGACATCAAGTCGTTCATCACGTCGTATTTGGGCGCAACGGAGTCAAATACGTCCCGGACATGGCGCGCCTTTTCGGCTTCGTCCACCGACTGGAAACCAAAGTGTGTGGTGCTCATACGGTGGTCCGCATCAGTGGCTGGCGCAGCCGTGGCCGGCTTTGGCCAGCATCGGCGCGTCCCGGTCACGGCCTGCCTCTTTCAGGCGTCGCTCGTAATCAGCCCACAGGCGCTCCTGCTGGGAGCCCAGAAAGTACAGGTAGTCCCAGGAGAATATGCCGGAGTCATGCCCATCCGAAAAACTGGGCTGCACGGCATAGTTGCCGACCGGCTCCAGGCCGGCGAGTTCGACCAGCCGCTTGCCGGTCTGCAGCGTTTCCTGGCCCGGGCCGTGCCCCTGCACCTCGGCCGAGGGCGAGTACACGCGCAACAACTCGAACGGAATGCGAAACGCAGCACCGTCCGAGAAGCTGATTTCCAGCACCCGGGACTGGGCATGCACCGTCAAAGCCTGTGGAGTAGGCGACCCTGCTTGTAATCCTGCCATGCGCTGATTGTAAGAACCCTTACCGTGGGCTGCCACTTTCCCAACCCTAGACCAGCACCCGCTCGATGCCACCTGCGTTGGCAATGCGCACATAGTCCGGCAGCCACTGCGCGCCCAGAATCTGGTTTGCCATTTCCACCACGATGTAATCGGCCTCAAGCAGGCCGTTTTGCAGGTCGTCGCCGTAACGCGATAGCCCCTGCAGGCAACTCGGGCAGCTGGTCAGGATCTTGACGTTCTGCCTGGCTGCCAGCGCCAGCGCTGAAGGCGCTGTCAGGGCCCGCAATGCGGCCTCCCCCTTGCGCAACTCTTCCTCCTTGCGAAACCGCACCTGCGTGGCAATGTCAGGACGGGTCACGCCCAGCGTGCCGGACTCCCCGCAACAACGCTCGTTCTTCAGCACGGCGTCCCCGACCAGCGACCTGACGGTCTTCATCGGGTCCTGCAGCTTCATGGGGCTGTGGCAAGGGTCGTGGTACAGATACCCCGCACCCTGAAAGTCGGTTTGCCCGGGAGGCACCAGGGTGATGTTCTTTTCCAGCAGGTATTCGTGGATGTCGATGATGCGGCACCCCGGAAAAATCTTGTCGAACTCGTAGCCCTGCAACTGGTCGTAACAGGTTCCGCAACTGACCACCACCGTCTTGATATCGAGGTAATTCAGCGTATTGGCGACCCGGTGGAACAGCACGCGGTTGTCGGTAATGATTTTTTCTGCCTTGTCCGCCTGGCCACTGCCGCGCTGCGGGTAGCCGCAGCACAAGTAACCTGGTGGCAACACGGTTTGCACCCCAGCATGCCAGAGCATGGCCTGGGTCGCGAGCCCCACCTGGCTGAACAACCGCTCGGAACCACAGCCGGGGAAATAGAACACCGCCTCGGTTTCGCTGGTGGTGGTCAGCGGGTTGCGGATGATGGGTACATAGTCCGCATCCTCGATGTCGAGCAGGGCGCGCGCTGTCTTCTTGGGCAGACCGCCAGGCATTTTCTTGTTGATGAAGTGAATGACCTGCTCTTTCAATGGCGCAGTGCCCACCGAGGCCGGTGGCCTGGTAGTTTGCGCCCTGGCAAACACCCGCAACACGTCATTTGCCAGGCGCTGCGCCTTGAAGCCGACGCCCACCATGGCCGCACGGGCCAGCTTGATGGTCTCGGGGTTGGTGGCATTCAACAGTAACATGGCCGCCGCATTGCCGGGACGGAAGCTCTTCTGGCCCATCTTGCGCAGCAGGTTGCGCATGTTCATGGTCACGTCGCCAAAGTCGATCTTGACCGGACAGGGCGATGCGCACTTGTGACACACCGTGCAATGGTCAGCCACATCCTCAAACTCCTCCCAGTGGCGGATGCTGATGCCGCGGCGCGTCTGCTCTTCGTACAAAAAGGCCTCCACCAGAAGCGAAGTCGCCAGAATCTTGTCGCGCGGGCTGTACAGCAAGTTGGCGCGCGGAACATGGGTGGCGCAGACCGGCTTGCACTTGCCACAACGCAGGCAGTCCTTGACCGAGTCGGCAATGGCACCGATATCACTCTGCTGCATGATGATGGATTCGTGCCCCATCAATCCGAACGACGGGGTATAGGCGTTGGTCAAGTCCGCATAAGAAGGGAATTCCGCCGCCAGCCCTTGCAACTGCTCGGCAGGATGCTCCTGATTCCGTAGCAGCTTGCCCTTGTTGAAGCGACCTTCCGGGTCCACCTGGGCCTTGTAGCGGGCAAACGGGGCGAGTTCGTCCGCACTCAGGAACTCCAGCTTGGTGATGCCGATGCCATGCTCGCCGGAGATCACCCCATCGAGCGAACGGGCCAGCGCCATGATGCGTTTGACCGCGCCATGGGCCACCTGCAGCATGTCGTAGTCGTCGCTGTTGACCGGAATATTGGTGTGCACATTGCCGTCACCGGCATGCATGTGCAGCGCCACCCAGACCCGGCCCTTGAGCACGCGTTTGTGGATGGCAGTGCATTCGGCCAGGATCGCGGCAAAAGCGCCACCGGTAAAAATGCCATGCAGGGGCTCGCGCAGCTGGGTCTTCCAGCTCGCGCGCAGGGCGTGGTCCTGAAGTTCGGTGAACAGTTCCTGCACCCGGTCCAGCCAGCCCTGCCACAGCGTGCGCACGTCAGCCACCAACGCAATGGCCTGCGACACCCGCTCCTGCATCAGTTCTGCCGAGGGCGTATCGGCCGGATCCTCCGCCTTGCCCAGGGGCAGATTGCCCTGCTGCAGGAAGTTGAGCAGCGCGTCACACAGCGCAAGCTTGTTGCGCAGGCTGAGTTCGATATTGATGCGCTCGATCCCGTCGGTGTATTCGGCCATGCGCGGCAGCGGAATGACCACATCCTCGTTGATCTTGAAGGCATTGGTGTGCCGGCTGATAGCCGCGGTCTTCTTACGGTCGAGCCAGAACTTCTTGCGCGCCTCCGGGCTGATGGCCACAAATCCCTCGCCGCTGCGGGAATTGGCAATGCGCACCACTTCCGAGGTGGCGCGCGCCACCGCATCGGCGTCATCCCCGGCAATATCGCCAAACAATGCCATTTTGGGCAGGCCGCCACGCTTCGATTTGGTGGCGTAGCCCACCGCCTTCAGGTAGCGGTCGTCCAGATGCTCCAGGCCCGCCAACAGCACGCCCGAACGCTTCTGCTCGGCGAACATGAAGTCCTTGATTTCCACAATGCTGGGTACCGCGTCGCGCGCATGGCCGAAAAACTCCAGGCATACGGTCCGGGTGTGCTGCGGCATGCGGTGTACCACCCAGCGTGCGCTGGTGATCAGTCCATCGCAGCCCTCCTTCTGGATTCCGGGCAGTCCACTCAGAAATTTGTCGGTGACGTCCTTGCCCAGGCCCTCCTTGCGAAACGACTGGCCGGGAATGTCCAGCCGTTCGGTACGCAAAAGCGTCTTGCCGTCGGCGCTGAAATACTGGAGCTCGAAACTGGCCGTCTGCACATCGTGGATCTTGCCCATGTTGTGCTTGATCCGCGTGACCTCCAGCCACTGCGCCTGCGGCGTGACCATGCGCCAGCTCGCCAGGTTGTCTAGCGCCGTGCCCCAGAGCACCGCCTTTTTGCCACCGGCATTCATCGCAATATTGCCTCCGATACAGGAAGCCTCGGCCGAGGTCGGGTCGACTGCGAACACATAGCCGGCGCGCTCGGCTGCGTCCGCCACGCGCTGCGTCACCACCCCGGCCTCGCTCCAGACGGTGGCCACCTCGTGGTCCAGGCCGGGCAGGCGCCGCATTTCCACCTCGGTCATGGACTCGAGCTTTTCGGTGTTGATCACCGCACTCTTCCAGGTCAGGGGAATCGCGCCACCGGTGTACCCGGTGCCGCCGCCGCGCGGGATGATGGTCAGGCCCAGGTCAATGCAGCCCTTGACCAGTCCGGCCATCTCCTCTTCAGAGTCCGGCGTCAACACCACAAAGGGGTATTCCACGCGCCAGTCCGTGGCATCGGTCACATGGGACACGCGCGACAGGCCGTCAAACTTGATGTTGTTGCGCCCGGTCAGGCGGGACAGCCGGCGCTGGGTCTTGCGGCGCAGCGCAGCGACTTCGTCAAACGCAGCGTTGAACAATTCCACCGCCTGCCCGGCGGCGGCCAGCAGCTGGGCCACCATGGCATCGCGCGCCGGTTCCGCATCCGGGGTGCGGCGCTTTTCGACTTCACCCAGGCGGTGGTGCAAGGCCTCGACCAACTGGGCCCGACGCTTGGGGTTGTCGAGCAGGTCATCCTGCAGATAAGGGTTGCGCTGCACCACCCAGATATCCCCCAACACCTCGTAGAGCATCCGGGCGGAGCGGCCAGTCCGGCGCTCTTCGCGCAGGCCGTTGAGCGTATCCCAGGCCGCAGCCCCCAGCAGCCGGATGACGATCTCCCGGTCAGAAAAAGAGGTGTAGTTGTAGGGGATTTCGCGGATGCGCCCTTGCGGCGTCTGGGCCGGATCGGCAGCAGCCGTGAGATGAATCAGTGAGGTGGGGGCGTTCATGGGAGGGAGATGGCAGAAAACACAGGCGCATGGCCTGAGAGAATGGTACCGCAGTGACGGACAGCCTGGCCGGGTTGACCGCAATGACCATGCACCCCAAGCAAGGCAAGGTGCCAGCCAAGCGCGGGAAAGCACGGGGAGCAGGCGGGCAGCGCTTGCGTTGTAATCGCCATGCAACAAATTTGACTTGGCCCCTGGGTAGGATAGGGCCCACCTGAACAGGAGATTCCCATGCACATTCATTCCATCCCCATTCAAACTGCACGGCGGGCCTTCGCCACGCTGGCGCTGGCCACCCTGTCGGTGTGCGCCCAGGCGCAGACGGAAATCCAGTGGTGGCATTCCATGACCGCCGTCAACGGCGAATGGGTCAACGATCTGGCCAGAGAGTTCAACGCCAGCCAGAAGGACTACAAAATCGTGCCCACCTTCAAGGGCAGCTACGACGAGTCCATGACCGCGGCCGTCGCAGCCTTCCGGTCAGGCAACGCGCCGCACATCCTGCAAGTGTTTGAAGTCGGTACTGCCACCATGATGGCCAGCAAGAACGCCATCGTCCCGGTCGGCCAGGTGATGAAGGACGCCGGGCAGAAGTTCGACCCCAGCGCCTATGTGCCAGCAGTGGCCGGTTACTACACCGCCCCGAGCGGGCAGATGCTGAGCTTCCCCTTCAACAGTTCTACCACGGTGTTCTATTACAACAAGGACGCCTTCAAGGCCGCTGGACTGAACCCGGACAAGGCGCCCGCCACCTGGGGCGATGTGACTCTGGCTGCCGCCACGCTCAAGGCCAGCGGGCACAAGTGTCCGATCTCGATTGCCTGGCAGGGTTGGACCCAGCTCGAGAGCTTCTCTGCTTGGCACAACGTGGAATTCGCCAGCAAGCAAAACGGCCTGGCCGGCATGGACGCCCGCCTGAAAATGAACTCGCCACTGCATGTGCGCCACATTGAGAACCTCGCCAACATGGCAAAACAGGGCCTTTTTGTCTACAAAGGGCGGGGCAATGTGCCTGAGGCCAGCTTCGTGTCCGGCGAGTGCGCCATGATGACGACTTCCAGCGGTTTTTATGGAAACGTGAAGAAAAATGCCAAGTTTGCCTACGGGCTGGCACCCCTGCCCTACTACAAGGATGTTCCCGGCGCGCCCCAAAACACCGTGATCGGCGGCGCCAGCCTGTGGGTAATGGCGGGCAAGCAGCCTGCCGAGTACCAGGGCATTGCCAAGTTCTTCAGCTTCCTCTCCAGCCCGGAAGTGCAGTCGGCCAGCCACAAGCGCACCGGCTACCTGCCCATCACCTCCGCCGCCTTTGCATTGACCGAAAAATCCGGATTCTATAAAGAAAATCCGGGTACAGATGTGGCGGTCAACCAGATGATCCGCAAGGTGACTGACAAGTCCCGCGGCATCCGGCTGGGCAACTATGTGCAGATCCGGGCCATCGAAGACGAGGAACTGGAAAACGTCTGGGCCGGCAAGAAATCCGCCAAGGAGGCGCTGGACGCGATCGTGTTGCGCGGGGATGAGTTGCTGGCCCGTTTTGAGAAGGCCAACGCGAAGTAAAACGCTTGGAAAAACAGGTCGTTTTCCGCTCACGCTGGCTGCCATGGGCGCTGATTGCGCCGCAGCTGCTGGTGATCAGCGTTTTTTTCTTCTGGCCGGCAGCGCAGGCGCTGCTGCAGTCGGCCCAGCAGTCGGATGCCTTTGGCACATCGGTGCAATGGGTCGGGCTGGAAAACTTCCACAACCTCTGGAACGATGCCTCCTACCTGGCCTCGTTCCAGACAACGGCCGTGTTTTCCCTGCTGGTGGCAGGGCTGGGCCTGGGGCTTTCCTTGCTGCTGGCGGTGTTCGCAGACCGGGTGGTGCGGGGCTCCGGGCTGTACCGGACCCTGCTGATCTGGCCCTACGCCGTGGCGCCGGCGGTGGCGGGGGTGTTGTGGCTGTTCCTGTTTTCGCCGAGCATCGGCATCGTGTCCTACCTGCTGCGGCAAAACGGCTTTGCCTGGGACTCCCTGCTCAATTCCAACCATGCGATGGCGCTGATCGTGATGGCCGCCGTCTGGAAGCAGATTTCTTATAACTTCCTGTTCTTTCTGGCAGGCCTGCAAAGCATCCCCAAGTCGCTGGTCGAAGCAGCAGCCATGGATGGCGCCCGTCCCTGGCGCCGCTTTTGGACGATCCAGTTCCCGCTGCTGTCGCCCACCGCCTTCTTTTTGTTGGTCATCAACATTGTGTACGCCTTCTTTGACACCTTTGCCATTGTCGATGCCGCCACCAAAGGCGGCCCCGGCAAGGACACTGCCATTCTGGTCTACAAGGCCTACTTCGATGGCTTCAAGGCCATGGACCTGGGCGGCTCGGCCGCCCAGTCGGTGGTGCTGATGGTGGTGGTGGTGGCACTGACGGTGGTGCAGTTCCGCTTCGTGGAAAAAAAGGTGAATTACTGATGGTGGAACGCCGCCCCTGGCTCGACGCCCTGTCCCACCTGGTCCTTATCCTCGGCGTGCTGGTGGTGGCGTTCCCGGTCTACATCGCGTTTGTCGCCTCCACCCACATCGCACAGGAGGTGGTGCAGGTGCCCATGCCGCTGCTGCCCGGCGCACACCTCTGGGACAACTATGCCATGGCTTGGCAGGGGGAACGCCAGGGCAGCGGCTCCCATGCATCGGTGGGGCGGATGATGGTGGTGAGCCTGGTGTGCGCCCTGAGCATCGCCATCGGCAAGATTGCCATTTCGGTACTGTCGGCGTTCGCCATTGTGTACTTCCGCTTTCCCCTGCGCATGGCATTTTTCTGGGCAATTTTCGTCACGCTGATGCTGCCGGTGGAAGTGCGGATCGGCCCGACTTACCAGGTGGTGGCCGACCTGGGCCTTTTGAACAGCTACGCCGGTCTGACCATACCGCTGATTGCGTCCGCCACCGCCACGTTTTTGTTTCGCCAGTTCTTTCTCAGCGTACCCGACGAACTGGCCGAAGCCGCGCGGGTGGATGGCGCCGGCGCTATGCGCTTTTTTATCGATATTCTGCTGCCCTTGTCCAAAACCACCATGGCGGCGCTGTTTGTGATCCAGTTCATTTACGGCTGGAACCAGTACCTTTGGCCGCTGCTGATCACGACAAAGGAGAACATGTACCCGGTGGTGATCGGCATTCGCCAGATGATCTCGGGCGGTGATGCACAAACCGAATGGAACATCGTCTTGGCCACCGCCATGCTGGCCATGCTGCCCCCCGCGCTGGTGGTCATGCTGATGCAGAAATGGTTTGTCAAAGGCCTGGTGGACACGGAAAAATAATGGCGTCACTCGAATTCAGCAATCTCATCAAGCGCTACGGCACTGGCAAAACTGCCAACCAGGTGATCCACGGCGTGAGTGCCAGCATCACAGACGGCGAATTCATCGTCATCGTCGGCCCCAGCGGCTGCGGCAAGTCCACGCTGCTGCGCATGGTCGCCGGGCTCGAAGAGGTCAGCAGCGGGGAGATCCGCATTGGTGATCGCCTGGTCAATGGCCTGGAACCCTCTGAGCGCGATATTGCGATGGTGTTTCAGAACTACGCCCTGTACCCGCACATGACCGTGTTCGACAACATGGCCTATGGACTGAAGATCGCCAAGATAGCACCGGCCGAGATCCGGGCGCGGGTCAACAAGGCTGCCGCTATCCTGGAGCTTGCCCCCTACTTGGAGCGCAAACCCCGTGCGTTGTCGGGTGGCCAGCGCCAGCGCGTCGCCATGGGCCGCGCCATCGTGCGCCAGCCGCAGGTTTTTTTGTTTGACGAGCCGCTGTCCAACCTGGACGCCAAGCTGCGCGCACAAACGCGGCTGGAGATACAAAAGCTGCACCGCGAGCTGGGCATTACCTCGCTGTTCGTGACGCACGACCAGGTGGAGGCCATGACGCTGGCGCAGCGCATGATTGTGATGAACGGTGGTGTGATGGAGCAATTCGGCACGCCCGAAGAGGTCTACACCCGCCCCGCCACCACCTTTGTGGCCAGCTTTATCGGCTCGCCGCCCATGAATCTGCTCAAGAACGCGCCCGATGCAAAAGCCGGGGTTATTACCGGTGTGCGACCTGAGCATCTGGACATTACGGCCAGCGGCTGGGGCCTGAAAGTTGAGGCAGTAGAAATGCTGGGCGCAGAGCGCTTGATTTATGGCCGCTGGGCACACTCGCAGTCGGACGAAACTGTCATCGTTCGCACCGAAGAGTCGTACGCGCCGCCCGCCGTGGGCGTTACACTTTTTGTCACGCCCCGTGCTGACCGCATTCACCATTTCGATGCCGCCACCGGGCGACGACTGGAGAACCTGTGACCTCAACCAACTGGCCCTACCCCCGCTGGGTAGCCCACCGCGGCGCCGGAAAAATTGCGCCTGAAAACACACTGGCCGCGTTTCGCATTGGTGCGGCACACGGCTACCGCATGTTTGAGTGCGACGTCAAACTCAGCAGCGATGGCGTGCCATTTTTGCTGCACGATGCCACGCTGCAGCGCACCACCAACGCGCGCGCAAGAATCGGCGTCGACCACAGTGCTGTAGGCGGCGACCACCCCTGGAGCACGCTCTCGCAGCTCGATGCCGGTAGCTGGCACTCGCGCGCCTATGCTGGTGAGGCTTTGCCGACGCTGGAAGCCGTGGCACGCTATTGCATTGCCAACGGATTTTTTCTGAATATTGAGATCAAGCCCACCCCCGGCACCGAGCGGCACACCGGCGAAGTGGTGGCACAGCACGCTGCGCGCCTATGGCACAGTGTGGCGGTGCCACCCCTGCTGACCTCCTTCGAAGTAGAAGCACTGGCGGGCGCGCGCGCCGCCCAACCCGAATTGCCACGTGGACTTTTGTTGGACGAACTTTGGAGAGGCTGGCTGGAACAGGCCCTTGCCCTGGAGTGCCAGGCCATCGTCTGCAACCACGCGCTGTGGGACAAAAGCACCGTGTTGCAGGCCAAAAGCGCGGGATTCAAGACCCTGAGCTACACCGTGAACGACGAATGGGCGGCACAACGGCTCATCGATTTGGGCACCGATGCCGTGATTACCGACCGGGTGGATTTGTTCAGTCCGACTTGAAATAATTTTTTGTAAAACAGTAGTTTTTTACTGTTTTACAGTACATAATTAACGCATCGCAACTTTTTGGAGTTTGCCGTGCAAACCTATTCATCCACCAACTCTGCTGCGCCCAAGGCAGCTTCCCCTTCGGTCCACAGCGCTGCCTTTGCCAAACTTCGTGTTGCTGCCTGGGCCATGCGCCTGCTAAGCGCCGGTTATCTGGTTTCAGTGTTTTGGCACATTCAAGACTGGTGGCTGGACGGCGAGCGTGTGACGCGTCTGATGGGTGACTATTACGGCAAAAATCTGAGTGGCATGCAGGCGTGGCAACGTCTGGCCGCCATGGGTGTGGACCTTGCCGCACTTGCATTGCCGGTGGTAGCGGTGGTGTATTGCTGGCGCTTTCTGGGTACCCTGCAACAGAAGACCAGCTTTACCGAAACAGGGGTGCGCTACCTGATGCGCTGTGCGTGGTGGGGCGCAGCATGCGAGGTTTTGTCGCTGGTATCCAGGCCGTTCAAAAGCTACCTACTCACACTGCACCTGAGCCCCGCTGATCAGCAATGGCGATGGAGCCTGCAATCCGGCGATGTGCAGAGCGCCATCCTTTGTGTGGCACTGCTCATGTTTGCGTTGATGTTCTCGTGGGCACTCGAGATTGCCGAAGAAAACCGGAGCTTTGTGTAATGCCCATCATTGTCAATCTGGATGTGATGCTGGCCAAACGCAAAATGCGCTCGCGCGATCTTGCGCCGCTAGTCGGCATTACCGAACAAAACATCTCACTACTCAAATCGGGCAAAGTCAAAGGTGTGCGCTTTGACACGCTGGAACGTATCTGCGAAGTGCTGGAGTGCCAGCCGGGGGACATTCTGGAGTTTGTGGCTAACGCGGTTGAAGCGCCTCAGGCTTGAACATCCAACCGCAGGCGACACACCGTAGTGCGCCCCGACCCGGTGTTGTTGCGCCGCGCATCGACATAGGTGTCGATCTCCACAAATCCGCATTTGCGCATCATGCCGGCGGAGGCCAGGTTTTCTTCGTGGCGGTCTATGTAGACCTCACGCATGCCTTGCGCCTGCAAGTCGTCCACCGCCGCCTGCAAGAGGCCTGCACCCAGGCCCTTGCCTGCATAGTCGCGGTGCACTACAGCCTCGCACACATAGCCGTGCACTGAACCGGCAGCCTCTGCGCTTTGGTACTTGGCGTAATCGTGGGTGTGGCAATACGTCATCATGCCGGCAAGCGTTTCGCCATCAAAAGCGAGTAGGCCTTGTACCTGGCCGTTCACCACTTCCTGCAGGTGTTCACGTATGCCATCCACGGGCAACCAGTTCCAGGCATTGGCACCGTGGTCAAAAATAAACGCGTCCATAGCCGCAAGATGTTCTGCTTGCGCCGGCACAAAAGTGAACGCCGTCACGCCTTCCAGCCCTTGCCGCACGCCCATTGGCTGGAGGCGACCAGCACCACCAGCAAGGCGTAGCTTGCCATCTTGCCGTCGTTGCCAAAAAGCCAGAGCCCGACACCCAGCGCAGCCGCGCCTGCTATTGAATTCAGAGCAGCGTGCCAAGCCCAGATGCGGGCTACAAGCCTTTTCTTCATGAATACAGGCGCTGCGGTCGCCACCAGCAACCCGACTCCCATGGCCGGCGCCAGGAAATTGAGCAGATGATTTAACAGTTGAAGGGGGCCCATGACGCTATTTTGATGCCACACTCAGGCACGTTCGAAAAAAGGCCCACAAGGTCAAAACAATGACACTTCGAGAAGACAGGGGCGAGATTTTATAATCCTCCCCATACGATATGGCAGTCTGGGCATTAGGCATCAATCACACCACGGCTCCGCTGGACATGCGGGGCCGCTTCGCGTTTGCGGTCGACCAGATTGCGCCGCACCTGCAAAACCTGCGCCAATCGATCGCCCGCACGCCCGAGGCTGCCATTGTCTCCACCTGCAACCGCACCGAAATCTATTGCGCCGGCGATGAAACCGCGCTGGAACAGACCCTGAACTGGCTGGCCCAGTCGGGCGGCGTGTCCACCAACGAACTGCGGTCCCACACCTACCGCCTTGAGGGTGACCAGGCGGCGCGGCACGCGTTTCGCGTTGCCAGCGGCCTGGACTCCATGGTGCTGGGGGAGCCCCAGATCCTGGGCCAACTCAAGGACGCCATCCGCGCTGCCGATGCAGCCGGCGCCCTGGGAACCACGCTGTCCCAGTTGTTCCAGCGCTCGTTTGCGGTGGCCAAGGAGGTTCGTTCCTCCACCGAAATCGGCGCGCATTCCATCAGCATGGCAGCAGCGGCTGTGCGGCTGTCAGGCCAGTTGTTTGAAGACCTGGCGCAAGTCAGGGTACTGTTCGTCGGCGCCGGCGAAATGATCGAGCTCTGCGCCACACACTTTGCTGCCAAGAACCCCAAGGCCATCGCCATCGCCAACCGGACGCTGGAGCGCGGCGAACGGCTGGCGGCGCGGTTTGGGGGCGAGGTGATGCGCCTGGGCGACCTGCCCGATCGCCTGCACGAATTTGATGCCGTCATCAGCTGCACCGCCAGCACCTTGCCCATCATCGGCCTCGGTGCCGTGGAACGGGCACTGAAAAAACGCCGCCGCCGGCCCATGTTTATGGTCGATCTGGCCGTTCCGCGGGACATCGAGCCCGAAGTCAAACGGCTCGGTGACGTCTATCTGTACACGGTCGACGATCTGGCCGGCGTGGTGCAGACCGCACAAGCCAATCGCCAGGCAGCCGTCGCGCAGGCCGAGGCCATTGTCGACGCAGGCGTTCAGAGCTTTATGCACTGGATTGATCAACGCGTTTCGGTGCCGCTGATCCAGCAACTCAACGCCCAGGCGGACCAGTGGCGTGCCACGGAGCTCGCCCGCGCACGCAAGTTGCTGGCCCGGGGCGAGGACGTGGATGCAGTGCTCGAAG
>Ga0208864_1000324_pt1 | contig 16041 bp, 12 predicted proteins | sample CryBogmetaGMA05M_FD_184542 | JGI IMG/M metagenome (GOLD analysis project Ga0208864, IMG submission 184542) | Freshwater microbial communities from Crystal Bog, Wisconsin, USA - MA0.5M (SPAdes) | ecosystem: Environmental > Aquatic > Freshwater > Lake | place: Crystal Bog, Wisconsin, USA...
GTCTCTTTTATTCTGATGAGATCAACTATTACAAATCGCCATTCGGCCAATTGCCTTTGTCGGTGATCTTGCAGCCCAAGCCCGGTGCCCTCGAGGGTGTGGCTCAGCAGGTCACCCTGAAGGCCCAACGCGACGGAGGTGAGGTGGGCAGTCGGGTTGGACTCAGTGGTTTTGATGTAGCCGGCTGGAGCTTCAAGACCCTTAATCGCGCCAGTACTTCCACCGTTGGCTTTGGCCTAGCCAGCATTTCTGGAAAGGTGGACTTTGAAGTGATTTATCAAGCCAATCCCTGGGCTTCCATGGTCAAATGGATCCTTCCCCTTGCCATTGTAATGCTGGTGATGTTGCTCACCCCTACCCTGCGCAATAGCCTTCGATCGGATCGCTTGGCCATACCCCCTGTGGTGCTGCTGGCCCTAGTATTTATGCAGCAGTCTTATCGTGAAACATTGCCGACGCTCCCCTATCTGACGTTTCTTGATGGTCTTTATGCATATTCCTACATTGTTACCTTGGCATTCTTTGTTTTATTTATCTGGTCCAGCAATTTAAGTGAAGGCGTCAATCCAGAATCTGTCCAAGCCATTGAGCGCAGAACTGACAAGCTCGATCGATTGGTTCAGCTGGCTTCTCTGGCAGGCTATGGCGGATTGATCGTGGCTGGCTTTTGCCTAGCTTAGGTGCCTAGGACAGGCTTCCCGCGCCCACGGTTTCACGATCCTCTGTAGAGGTCGACTCTGGTGTGGGCAAGCCCTGGTAAGGCACCTTCTTGGAGGACACCTTGATGCCCCCTTTGATCGCTGTGACGGCCAGGATGGCCATGGCCTCCTCTTCACTGCGGACAGCACTCGATACAGGCTTGTAGCTGGCAGGAGCCAGGGCGTTACCGCGCAAAACCGAACCCAGGGTTAGGAGGGTGAGCTTCAGCTGCTGCCAGGGGTTCATCAGCACCACCCGCTTGTACAGGTAACTGTCGAAGGTGAGCCTTTGCACGTCTTTGTCATCGCACATTTCCACGAAAGCTTCGCGGGCGGCATCATTCCGATAGAAAATGTTTTGGAGAATCTCCAGCACTTTGTAGGTGGCGCCGTACTGGCGATCCCACTTCTTCAGGTAGACCTTGAGATCCTTCTCCGTGGGGACCTTGGTGCCATTGGCGCTGGCCGCCACGATCTGCTCAGCGCACATACGGCCACTTTTGGCGGCGAAGTAGATGCCTTCGCCGGAGCTCTTGGTCACATAGCCAGCGGCGTCACCCACCAAGGCCATGCGGCCGACCACGCGCCTCGGACGGGGATGCTCGGGGATGGGATGGGCTTCAACCTTGATGACTTCACCGTGGAGTAGGCGTTTCTTGGCCCGTTCACGGATGCCTTCCTGCAGGCTCTTGATCAGGCCCTGGTTGTTCTGCATGGTTCCCGTGCCCACGGCGACGTGGTCGTATTTCGGGAAGACCCAGGCGTAGAAATCCGGGGAAACATCCGTTCCCACATACATCTCCGCCAGACTTTCGTAGTACTTCATCTCCTCAGGCGGCAGCTTGATGCGCTCCTGGAAAGCGATGGCCACGTTGTAGTCGCCGGCATCCATCGCTTTGGCAACCCGGCTGTTGGCGCCATCGGCCCCAACAATCAAATCAACTTCCAGCGTTTTGCTTTCGCCCGTGGCCTCGCCTGAGGAGTAATCCGAGTAGGTCAGGGTGTAAGGCCCCTGTCGCTTGCTGCCAGTATCGATCTTGGTTACCAAACCATTCACCAAATTGGCGCCGAGTTCAGCTGCGCGCTCCCTGAGATAGGCATCCATCACCTCCCGGCGGCACATGCCGATGTATTCATCATCGTTTTCCAAGTTGATATCCACCTCCCGGTTTGAGGGGGAAATCATCTTCATGTTTCTCACCTTCCGGTCAATGATCGACTCAGGTAGGTCAAATTCTGAGACCATGCAAAGTGGAATAGCTCCACCGCAGGGCTTGGCGTTATCCAGCTTGCGCTCAAAGATCCAGGTTTGGATGCCGGCCTTGGCGAGCACTTCAGCGGCACAGGAACCACTGGGACCACCGCCCACCACTGCGACACGCAACATCTGATAACCGCTCCGCCAGGAAGGATGTGGCTTGGAAGCTAACACTGTTGGCAGGCGAACCGCAGATGTTTCCTGGCTTCCCACCTAGGATCTTCACTGCTCGAAGTCTCAGCTCAGGTGATCGGTGCCAGGCGAGGCCAGGGAAAGGGTTCAAGCGAAGACATTCCTGTTGCGCGGCGTTCCACGGTTTCGGCTCCAAGTCGCAGCAGGGGCTTCAGGAGGCTCGCCACGGGAGCCGCTGGTGCCCTGCTGGCCCTTTTGGGCTTGGCCTTGGTTTTCCCCCAGCCCCTGCGGCGCCTCCTGGGACCACCGCCGGTGGCAGGTCTGAATGTGCGAGCAGGCATCGATGGCCGCCTGCTCGGCCATCTTCCCTATGCAGAGGTCAAACCATCCGAGCTGGTGGCCATTTCCCCAGGGATTGAACTGCAACGGGATGCAGCCGATGCGTTGGTGGCCATGCGCGCCGCCGCCGCCGACGACGGGGTGGATTTGGTGGTGCTCAGTGGCTACCGCTCGATTGCTTTGCAGAAGCACCTGTTTTTTGATGTGAAATCGGCTCGCAACCAAACCGCCAGTGAACGGGCCCGGGTGAGCGCCCCGCCCGGATTCTCAGAACATGCCACCGGCTTTGCGATTGATCTGGGTGATGGTTCCCAACCTGGGGCCAACCTGTCCCAATCGTTCGAGCAAACCGCGGCCTTCTCCTGGCTCAAGGCCAATGGGGCGCGGTATCAATTCGCGCTCTCGTTTCCCTATGGCAATAGCCAGGGCGTCAGCTATGAACCTTGGCACTGGCGCTATGAGGGCAGTACCGAGGCGTTGCAGGTCTTTGAACCCGCCCAGCGCTTGAGCCGTCCATGACCAGCCGTCGATGACCATTGTCCTGCCGGAATTGCTTTCCCCCGCCGGCACCTGGGAGGCGTTGAAGGCTGCTGTCGCCAACGGAGCCGATGCGGTGTACTTCGGCGTTGACGCTCTCAATGCCCGCATGCGGGCCACCAACTTTCAGCGTCAGGAACTACCAGAGCTGATGCAGTGGCTGCACCGCCGGGGCGTCAAGGGTTTCTTGACCCTCAACGTATTGGTGTTTCCCGCCGAGTTGGGTGAGGCCGCAGACCTGGTCCTGGCGGCAGCAGAGGCCGGGGTTGATGCCCTCATCGTTCAGGACATCGGCCTGGCTCGCCTCGCCAGGGAGCTGGCGCCCAACTTGGCGATCCATGGCTCAACCCAGATGTCGATCACGAGTGCTGCCGGGGTGGCCCAGGCGGCAGAGCTCGGCTGCCAACGGGTGGTGCTAGCCCGGGAACTGACGCTGAAGGATTTCCAGCGCCTCCAGGCCCAGCTCCAACAAAGGGCTATTGCGATGCCGTTGGAGGTGTTTGTGCACGGCGCCCTGTGCGTGGCCTATTCAGGCCAGTGCCTTACCAGTGAGGCCCTCGGCCAGCGCAGTGCCAACCGCGGTGAATGTGCCCAGGCCTGCAGGTTGCCCTATGAATTGATCGTGGATGGAGAGGAGAAGCCCCTGGGCGACCAGCGCTACCTGCTCTCCCCCCAAGACTTGGCAGCCTGGGAGCTGATCCCCCAGCTGGCCGAACTCGGCATCGCCAGCCTCAAGATTGAAGGGCGCCTGAAGGAGGCCACCTATGTGGCGGCCGTCACTGAGACCTATCGCCGCAGCCTCGACCAGTTGCTTCCCGTGCCTTGCAACGACAACCCAGGGCAGGGACACCGGGAACAGTGGCAACCGGCTCAGAGCCCACCGAATCAGCAGCAAACAGACCAGACCAGGCGGAACCTCGAGCTCAGTTTTTCTCGGGGGCTTTCAACAGGTTGGTTAGGGGGGGTGAACCACAGATCCTTGGTGCATGGGCTGTGGAGCAAAAAAAGGGGCCCCAAAATTGGCCAGTTCCTCTCCATCGATGCCAAGGGTTGGTGGCTTGTGAGCACGCCAACTGTTCTGAAGCCAGGCGATGGGGTTGTTTTTGAAGCCAGATCTCAATCGGCTTTAGAGGCTCCCCCAGAAGTTGGAGGCCGGGTGATGGCGGTTGAGCAGCGTGCTGCTGGGTGCCTGGCGATCAAGCTCGGGCCTGGCCAGATTGATGGCCGCGACCTGGTGGAGGGTGCCCCTTGCTGGCTGACCAGTGATCCAGCCCTCGAGCGGAGCTGGAAACGCATGGCGAGTTGCGAGACCCCCGAACGCAGGCAGGATCTCCATCTGCGGGTGAGTGGGGCCAGTGGCGAACCCCTCGTGCTTAGGTTAATTCGGGCCGGCTCCTTTGAGGCACCACAAACCGAGCAGTGGCAATGGCCATCCCCAACGCCCCTTCAACCGGCCACAGGCCAATCCCTTAACCACGACCGGCTAGCGGCCCAATTGGGCCGCCTGGGCGGTACGCCGTGGGAGCTGGGTGCTTTGGAGGTCGAACTCAGCGGGGAGCTGTTCCTCCCTATGGCCCAACTCAACCAGTTGCGCCGCCAACTCGTTGATCACCTGTCGAGCTTGGTTGACCTGGCTAGCTGCCCACCAACAGCCACCGCACCATCAGCTACCGCACCTGCGATAAATCGAACCGCTTCCAAAGCGGCCTTGGCCCAGATTCTGAGTTCCCTGCACCCCCAGGAGCCCTGGCTCACCAGCAGATCCCAGCAGGAGGGCCAGGAATGGCATGAAAAGCAGGAGGGCGCCGACTTGGTGGTGTTGGTTCGCAGCCTTGATCAACTCAAGGCCCTGCGCGACCAACCCGTCCACCGCGTTATTGCCGAGCTGGAGCAGCCCCATGAGCTCAAGGAGGCCATTGCCATGGGTCACGGCGTCTGGCCAGGAGGCGTTTGGCTGGCGGGTGCCCGGATCACCAGACCCGATGAGCGCTGGACGTTGGATCCTTTGATCCGGGCCCAGGCGGACGGTTATGTGGTGCGCAATGCCGATCAGTTGGAGGTGCTGACACCGTTGGCCCCCTGCGTCGGCGATTTCTCCCTGAACGTGGCCAACCCTCTCACCGCAGCATGGTTCTTGAACCATTGGGGCCTGGAGCGGATCACGGCCAGCTACGACCTTGCCCTCGATCAATTACTTGAGCTCTTGGCGGGGTGTCCTGCGGGATCCCTTGAGGTCACGGTGCACCAGCACATGCCCCTGTTTCACATGGAGCATTGCCTGTTTTGCGCCTTCCTCTCCGATGGCCATGACCACACAGACTGCGGTCGTCCCTGCGAGACCCACACGGTGCTCCTGCGGGACCGCAGTGGCAGTGAGCACCCCCTACGGGCAGATCTCGGTTGCCGCAACACCCTTTTTAACGGCAAAGCCCAAACGGCCGCAGAGGCCCTCCCCCAGCTTCTGAGCGCTGGTGTGCGGGCCCTGCGCCTCGAGCTCTTGGATGAATCCGCGGACCAGGCCGTGCAACGGGTGCGGCAATACGGCTCCGCGCTCCGTGGAGAGATTTCGGGACGCCAGCTGTGGCAACAGGAGCAGCTGGATAGCCGCCTCGGCGTGACCCGGGGCAGTCTCAAGAGCCGCAGGTGAGTGAGATAGGGTGGTCGTTCGGCTTCTAAGCTTTGATAGGGCTGAAAAGCTTTTAATCAGGCCCGCAGGCCTTCAGTAGAACCTAGGAATTCCTACGCATGAGCGGCGAACACACAGGCACGCCGATTCGCAATATTGCGATCATTGCCCACGTTGACCACGGCAAAACCACCCTGGTTGATGCCCTCTTGAATCAATCGGGCATCTTTCGCGAAGGGGAAGCCATCCCCACCTGTGTACTCGATTCCAATGATCTAGAGCGCGAGCGCGGCATCACTATTCTTTCCAAGAATACTGCCGTTGATTACGACGGTATTCGAATTAATATTGTTGACACCCCTGGCCACGCCGACTTCGGTGGAGAGGTCGAGCGTGTGCTCGGCATGGTGGATGGCTGCCTTCTGATTGTGGATGCCAACGAAGGCCCCATGCCCCAGACCCGCTTCGTTTTGAAGAAGGCTCTAGAAAAAGGGCTTCGTCCCATTGTTTTTGTCAACAAAATTGACCGGGCCCGGGTCGATCCCGAAATCGCTGTCGACAAGGTTCTGGATCTTTTCCTCGAACTCGGTGCCGACGACGACCAGTGCGATTTCACCTACCTCTTTGGTAGCGGCATGGCTGGCTATGCCAAGCCAGATATGAAGACCGAAAGCGAAAACATGAAGCCTCTCTTTGAGGCCATTCTTCGCCATGTTCCGCCCCCCGTTGGAGATCCTGAAAAACCCCTCCAGCTTCAGGTCACCACCCTGGACTACAGCGATTTTCTGGGTCGCATCATGATTGGTCGTATCCACAACGGCACGATCCGTAATGGACAGCCAGTAGCGCTTCTGCGCGATGACGGCAGTGTGAAGCGTGGCCGGATCAGCAAGTTGCTTGGTTTCCAAGGTTTGCAACGGGTCGAGATTGAGGAGGCCCGAGCAGGGGACCTCGTGGCAGTTTCTGGTTTTGATGAAGTCAACATTGGTGAAACCATTGCGTGCCCCGATAACCCTGAGGCCCTGCCCCTGATCAAGGTTGATGAACCAACCCTGCAAATGACCTTCGTGGTCAACGATTCCCCCTTCGCTGGCAAAGAAGGCAAGTTCGTAACGAGCCGCCAATTGCGGGATCGTCTCCAGCGGGAACTCCTGACCAACGTGGCTCTCAGGGTGGAAGACACCGATTCCCCCGATCGCTTTGCCGTGAGTGGCCGCGGAGAACTCCACCTCGGGATTCTGATTGAAACCATGCGCCGCGAGGGCTATGAGTTTCAGGTCAGCCAGCCCCAGGTGATCTTCCGCACGATTGATGGCAGCCTGTTTGAGCCCTACGAAACCCTGGTGATGGACGTCCCAGAGGCTGCCGTGGGCTCTTGTATCGAGCGCCTGGGCGTACGTAAGGGGGAGATGCAAAACATGGAGAACACCAACGACGGGCGCACCCAGTTGGAGTTTGTCGTTCCATCCAGGGGTCTGATTGGCTTCCGGGGTGATTTCATTCGCGCCACCCGGGGCGAAGGAATCATGAGCCACTCATTCCTCGACTATCGCCGCATGCAGGGTGAGATGGATGCTCGTCGCAATGGTGTATTGGTCTCCTTTGAAGAGGGAACAGCCACCTTCTATGCCCTAAAGGGGGCGGAAGACCGCGGACAGTTCTTTATTACCCCAGGTACCAAGGTGTACAAGGGGATGATTGTGGGTGAGCACAATCGTCCACCTGATTTGGAGCTTAATGTCTGCAAGGCTAAGCAGGTCACCAACATCCGATCAGCAGGTGCTGAGGTTCTCGACACCCTCCAGGCCCCGATCCAAATGAACCTCGAGCGTGCCTTGGAATACATCGGCCCCGACGAAATGCTCGAGGTCACCCCCGAGTCCATCCGTCTGCGCAAACTTCCCGCCAAGAAAACTGCCAAGCGTTGAGTCTTCACGGCAATGCAGAGGAACAAGGCCTGATGGCCGACCCCCGTTTGGGGGTGGCTATTGGGCTTTTTAATGTGGCTGATTGGTATGCCTGCCATGACCTTCTGGAGGAGCTCTGGCATGAAACGGCAGGCCCGATGCGGCCTGTTTTACAGGGAATCCTGCAAATCGCGGTGGCCGAACTCCACCTCGAAAAAGCGAACCTCAGGGGCGCAACAATTTTGATGGGGGAAGGCTTGGGGCGATTGCGTTCCAGTGGATCTATGGCCCTTGGGCTCGATCTTGATGGGCTGCGGGCCGTTTCTCTGCAGCGCCTGCAAACCCTTCAATCAGGAGGTTGCCTCAACCACGTGCCATTCCCAAAACTGATTGATGGGCAAGTTGCGGGCCAAGAACGCTACGGGGGTGCTCTGTAGATTGAGAAGCTTGAGCCCACCAAGACTCCCATTGGCATTGCCGCTGAATCCGATCCTTGTCAGCGGGTTACTGACGCTAGGGCTTCAGTTGGCTTTTTCACCCGGCCGTACTGCGGATAGCCCCCATTTGGGCTTGGTTGCCCAAGTTCCGATCGCCATACCGCTCCAGTCCAACAAGACTCCCCAGGTCCGTCCTGTCCAGGCCTCTCCAGGCACGGCAGAAGCAAAGTCGAGGGTGACCACGCCAACGACAGGTCTTGTCACGATCGAATCCGATCTGCAGCAGGCCGACAACACCACAGGGATTGTTACAGCCACCGGAAATGTACGCATCGTCTATCCCGATCAACGGGTCGTGGCAACAGCCCGTCAGGCCCAGTACTACTCCAAGGAAGGTCGGGTTGTCCTGAGTGGGGATGTGGATGTGATCCAGGCCGATGGCCATGCCATCAAGGCTGAGCGTGTTGTTTATGACGTCAACCGTGAGCGGATCAGCGCAGAACCCCTGCCTGGCGACCAGGTTTTCAGCCGTTACCGCATGACGAGCCCCACTCCAGGTCAAGGTGGCCCCAAGCCATGAGCCTGAATCTCCACAATATTGTTTTGGCTGTTAAGGGACGGGTGTTGGTCAACCATGTTTCCTTGGAGCTTTCACCAGGGGAAGTGGTTGGTTTGTTGGGTCCCAATGGTGCTGGTAAAACCACCACATTTGGTCTTGTTACGGGTTTGATCCGGGCTGATTCCGGCGAGATCTTGATGGATGGTCTCGATATTGGTGGCCTAGCAATGCCCCAGCGGGCCCGCTTGGGCATTGGCTATTTGCCCCAGGAGCCGAGTGTTTTTCGCCAACTCACCGTTCGTGACAACCTGCGTTTAGCACTTCAAGAAAGTGCCACCCCCAAGGCCATCCGTCGCGACAGGCTCGAAGCCTTGATCAATGATTTTCATCTCACGGCGTTTCAGGATCGCAAGGGCTTCCAGCTCTCTGGTGGTGAACGGCGCCGCTGCGAAGTGGCTAGGGCCCTGGCGGTCGGTGAATCGGGTCCCCGCTATTTACTCTTGGATGAACCATTCGCTGGTGTCGACCCCATTGCCGTTGCAGATCTCCAGCAATTGATTGATCAACTGCGAAACCGTGGCATGGGTTTGCTGATCACCGACCATAACGTTCGTGAGACCCTCGCCATTACCGATCGGGCCTATATCCTTTCGGATGGTTCCATCCTGGCTTCTGGAACTTCAGAGCAGGTGGGCTCCGACCCCCTCGTGCGGCGTCACTACCTGGGCGAGGATTTCAGGCTATGAATCTGTTGGTGCGTTTCAACCAGCCCATCCTCAAGGCATGGCGCCGAATCCCACTGATCGATCGCTGGCTTTTTGGTGAGCTTTTGGGTCCCCTGTTGTTCGGTATCGGAGCCTTTACGGCCGTGTCGTTGTCTGTGGGTGCAATTTTTGATTTGGTCCGCAAGGTGGCCGAATCGGGACTCTCGCTGAATGTTGCGGCCCAAGTGCTGTTGCTCCAGATGCCCTCCTTCCTGGTGTTGTCCTTCCCCATGGCCACCTTGATGTCGAGCCTGCTCACCTATAGCAAGTTGTCGAGCAATAGTGAACTAACTGCCCTTAGAAGTGTAGGTGTGGCTGCCTGGCGCATGGTTATTCCTGCGCTTTTAGTGGCGATTGTAATGACAGGCATCACCTTCACTTTTAACGAAGTTGTTGTTCCTGGAACCCTAAGGCAATCCAAGATTGTTTTGAACCGTGCCCTGGGTAGAGCCATCGCTGGCGAGCAAAAAGATAACGTCTTGTTCTCAAAGTATGGAACTGTGACTAATCCTGATGGCTCGCAGCAAAAAGGATTGACCCATTTCTTTTATGCCCAGACTTTCAAAAATGGTGTGATGCAACAAGTCACGCTATTGGATCTTTCTCGGGGAACCCAGCGCGTCTTGCTAACGGCTAACCAGGCGAACTGGAGCGAAAAGGATGCCCAATGGTTGTTCCGCAATGGCCATGTCTTTTCCGTGCAGCCCGATGCCAAGGGTTCGACCACATCCGCTGACTTCGATCGCTATCTCTACCCGATTGGTAGTGAACCCCTTCAGATGGCCAAAATTCCTGGCTATGAAACCATGTCGATTGGTCAATCTCGTACAGCTGTGAAGTTGCTTAAGGAGGCTGGAAATACGAAGGAAGCCCGCAAGCTCACGGTTCGCATTCAGGAACGCTTTTCCTTCCCTGCTGTCTGTCTGGTGTTTGGTTTGATTGGTAGCAGTTTGGGAGTCCAGCCCCACTCGCGCCACAGCCGTAGCCAGGGCTTTGGCTTGAGTGTGGTTTTGATTTTTGGCTATTACCTGATGGCGTTCATGTCGAGTTCCCTTGGAGTTAAAGGGATCCTGTCGCCCTTTGTCTCAGCCTGGGTGCCCGTCCTGATCGGGTTAGGCGGCGGTGTGTATCTGTTGCGCCAGTCCAGCCGCTAACGGCTCGGTTGCCACGCCAAACTGTTCTTTGCTTTTGTCATGCCGGTGCCAGCCCTGCTTCATGATCCGGTCCTGGGCTTGGGCCTCCTCGCATTTGCGCTGTTGCTGCTGGTTTTGCCCCTCTCCTTTTGGTCCTTGAGCGGTGGTCGAACTTCAACGGCGGTGCGATTGCTCGTGGCGGCAGCCAATCTGTGCCTCACGGCCCAGTTGGTGCTGCGTTGGCTTGATTCGGGTCATTTCCCCATCAGCAACCTCTACGAATCCCTGTGCTTCCTGGCTTGGGGTTGCACCCTGACCCAGCTCTTGGTGGAGCGCAGTTGGCCATCACCCCTGGTTCCAGCAGCGGCCACCCCGATGGCCCTGGGATGTGTGGCCTTTGCCAGCTTTGCCCTGCCAGACACCCTGCAAGAGGCATCCCCCCTGGTGCCGGCTCTCCGGTCCAGTTGGCTGGTCATGCACGTCAGCGTGATCATGCTCAGCTACGCCGCCTTGCTGGTCGGTTCCCTGCTCTCGATGGCTGTGCTGTTCACCGACCGGGGCAATGTCCTTGAACTGCGGAGCAGCTCGATCGGGAGTGGCGGCTTTCGCCAGGCCCAGCTTGCGAGTCTTGGCGCCGATGGTTCTTCAGCCCAGGTTGAGCTGAGCAGCGTGGCCATGCCCATCGCGGAGCAGCTGGATTCCTTGAGCTATCGCACGATCACAGTTGGTTTCCTCCTGCTTTCTGTGGGCTTGGTGAGCGGGGCGGTTTGGGCCAATGAGGCCTGGGGAAGTTGGTGGAGCTGGGACCCGAAAGAAACGTGGGCCTTGATCTGCTGGCTTGTCTATGCCGCTTACCTGCACACCCGGTTAATCCGGGGCTGGCAGGGCCGCAAGCCAGCTTTCGTTGCCGTGGCGGGATTGGTTGTGATTGCCGTTTGTTATATCGGCGTCAATCTTCTCGGTATCGGCTTGCACAGTTATGGATGGTTCTTTGATAGTTAAGCCCTAGCAACTGCGACCAGCAAAAAGCCCCAGGGTCCTAGGGACCTGGGGCGACAGGGCAATTGCCCTTGGGGGAAGTTCAGGTAAGCGAAACTCAGCCGGGCCGCTTGCTATTGCGGATTCCGGTGATGGCATCGGCGTAACTCGGCTGGTTGAACACCCCAGAGCCGCTGACGATCGCATTGGCACCAGCTTCGATCACTTGCCAGGCGTTCTCCGCCTTGATGCCGCCATCCACTTCGATCCAGGGATCTAGACCCTTCTCATCGCACATACGGCGCAGGGAACGAATTTTGTCGACCTGGGAGGGGATGAAGCTCTGGCCGCCGAATCCGGGGTTAACACTCATGATCAAGACGAGATCGCAGAGTTCAAGGCAGTACTCGAGCGTGTCGATGGGTGTGCCTGGATTGAGAACGGCACCCGCCATCTTGCCGAGGTCCTTGATTTGGCCGAGGTTGCGGTGCAGGTGGGGGCAGGCTTCCACCTGCACGCTGATGATGTCGGCGCCCGCCTTGGCAAAGTCGGCCACATACTTTTCAGGTTCCACGATCATCAGGTGAACGTCGAGGGGCTTGGTTGTGACAGGCCTAAGGGCTTCCACGATCAAGGGACCAATGGTGATGTTGGGTACGAAGCGCCCGTCCATCACGTCCACATGGATCCAATCGGCTCCCGCCTGGTCGACGGCACGCACGTCTTCGCCAAGGCGGGAGAAGTCCGCAGAGAGGATCGAAGGCGAGATCACCAACGGTTTGGTGCTCATACGGAAACCTCGGCTGGGCATGGAGTGAGCGATTGTAAGGATCAGCCCGCGCTGCCCATCTGGAGCACTGATACAGTTGCGGCCGCTTCAACACTGAAAGCCCCTGCAGCGGCTGGCGCTTGCCACCCTGCTTCGGCCTTCCAAATCAAGCTTTACCAAAGCTTCTGAAGCTCCTCTTCCCCCTGCCGGATCACCGTGGATCGCACCCTCATCCAGGAAATTCTCGAGGTCGTTGAACAGGCCGCCATTGCATCCGCTGAATTGACTGGGCTGGGCAAAAAAGATGAGGCCGATGCGGCGGCCGTTGAAGCCATGCGCAAGCGCATGGGCCAGATCCAAATGCAAGGCCGCATTGTGATCGGTGAAGGCGAGCGCGATGAGGCTCCCATGCTTTACATCGGCGAAGAAGTTGGCAGCGGTACCGGACCAGGCGTGGATTTTGCCGTGGATCCCTGCGAAGGCACCAACCTTTGCGCCAACAGCCAGCGCGGTTCCATGGCCGTGCTGGCCGCCTCCGATCGCGGTGGTCTGTTCAACGCCCCCGACTTCTACATGAAGAAGTTGGCTGCGCCCCCTGCCGCCAAAGGCAAGGTGGACATTCGCAAGTCAGCCACTGAAAACATCAAAATCCTCAGCGAGTGCCTGGGCCTAGCCGCTAGCGAACTGACCATCGTGGTGATGGACCGGGCGCGCCACAAGGACCTGATCGCTGAAATTCGGGCCACAGGGGCCCGGGTCCAGCCCATCTCCGATGGTGATGTGCAGGCAGCCATTGCCTGTGGCTTTGCCGGCACGGGCACCCACTGCCTGATGGGCATTGGCGCCGCTCCTGAAGGGGTGATCTCTGCAGCGGCCATGCGCGCCCTTGGAGGCCATTTCCAAGGTCAATTGGTCTATGACCCCGCCGTGGCCCAAACCTCCGAATGGGCCGACTACACCAAGGAAGGCAACATCGCCCGCCTCAACGAGATGGGCATCACCGACGTCGACAAAATCTACGAAGCTGAAGAATTGGCTTCAGGAGAGAACGTCGTTTTTGCCGGTAGCGGCATCACCGATGGTCTGCTGTTCCACGGCGTGAAGTTCGAAACGGATTGCACCCGCACCAGCAGCCTGGTGATTAGCACCCTCGACAACTCGGCACGCTTCACCAACACCATCCACATCAAGGATGGCGCCAAGAGCATCGCCCTGAGCTGAATCCATCTGCCGAAAGAGCGATCAAGCCAGCCTCCATGCACATTGCCGTTATTGGCCTTAGTCACCGCACGGCTCCTGTGGAGATTCGGGAACGCCTCAGCATTCCCGAGCAAACCATGGAGGCTTCCCTTCAGAAGCTTCGTTCCGAGGATGAGGTGCTTGAGGCCTCGATCCTCAGCACCTGCAACCGGCTTGAGATCTATGCCTTGCTTCGCCATCCGGAGCAGGGTATTTCGGCTGTCGGTCGTTTCCTAAGCAGCCATTCCGGTCTTGAGGTGGAGGAGCTTTCCCCCCACCTATTCACCTTCCACCATGAGGAGGCCATTGCCCACCTCCTGCGGGTAGCAGCGGGCCTCGATTCCTTGGTGCTGGGAGAGGGCCAGATCCTTTCCCAGGTGAAGAAGATGGTGCGCCTGGGCCAGGAGCACCGATCCATTGGTCCGATTCTCAATCGCCTGCTCACCCAGGCCGTCGGCACGGGCAAGCGGGTCCGCACCGAAACAAACCTCGGCACTGGCGCCGTTTCGATCAGCTCGGCCGCCGTGGAATTGGCCCAGCTCAAGGTTGGTCAAGCCAGGGGCCTCGATGAACTGGTGTCCCTTGATCAAGAGCAGGTGGCTGTGGTTGGCGCTGGCCGCATGGCCCGCCTGCTGTTGCAACATCTCCAGGCCAAGGGCTGCAAGGGCCTGGTGCTGCTCAATCGCACCGTCAGCAAGGCTGAACTGCTCGCTGCCGATTTCCCTGCCCTGCCGGTGCAATGCAGGCCCCTAGACGACCTCGACCACTGCCTCAGCACCTGCTCGCTGGTCTTTACGAGTACGGCCGCCGATGACCCGATCATCACAGCCTCGCGGCTGTCAGCCCTGAATCGCCGCTCCAGCTTGATGCTGGTGGATATCGGTGTACCGCGGAACATTTCGGCCGACACCGCGGAACTGCCTGGGGTGGCGTCATTTGACGTCGACGACCTTCAGGAGGTGGTGGCCCGCAACCAGGAAGCCAGGCGCGAAATCGCTGCAGAAGCAGAGGTTTTGCTGGAAGAGGAAGCGCGCCTATTCCTGGAATGGTGGGATGGCCTTGAAGCGGTACCCGTGGTCAATCGCCTGCGCCGCCAACTGGAAGACATCCGCGAACAGGAACTGCAGAAGGCCCTGAGTCGCATGGGCCCCGACCTCTCCAGCCGTGAGCTCAAGGTGGTGGAGGCCCTCAGCAAGGGCATCATCAACAAGATCCTGCACACCCCCATGACGAACCTGCGGGCCCCCCAGCCCCGCCAGCAACGGCATACGGCGATGCGGGTGGTGGAGGAGTTGTTTGAACTCCGTGACGACGCCGCTGAGTCCTAATCCCACCACCGGGACTGGGGTGCGATCACCGGTTCGCAACAGTTCATACCGGCGCTGCTGAAAAGCCTGGCCTCAGGACCAGCTGCTCCATTACGGTCAGCCCATTCAATGGATGGGGCCTAGGCACATGAAGCGAGTCCTGGCAATCATTCTGGGTGGCGGTGCTGGTACGAGGCTGTATCCCCTCACCAAGATGCGGGCCAAGCCGGCCGTGCCGCTTGCGGGGAAATATCGCCTCATCGACATTCCCATCAGCAACTGCATCAACTCAGAGATCAACAAGATCTATGTGCTGACCCAGTTCAACAGTGCGTCGCTCAACCGTCACCTGACGATGACGTACAACCTCTCGGCCGGCTTTGGTCAGGGGTTTGTGGAGGTCCTGGCTGCCCAGCAAACCCCTGATAGCCCGAGCTGGTTTGAAGGCACTGCCGATGCGGTGCGCAAATACCAGTGGCTATTCCAGGAGTGGGACGTGGACCATTACCTGATCCTTTCTGGCGATCAGCTGTATCGGATGGATTACAGCAAATTCGTCCAACATCACATTGATACGGGTGCCGATCTCAGTGTCGGTGCTTTGCCAGTTGACCAAGCCCAGGCCGAGGACTTTGGTCTGATGCGTACGGCGAGTGACGGGCGCATCGCCGAATTCCGCGAGAAGCCGAAGGGGGAGGCCCTCGATGCCATGCGGGTCGACACCCAAAGCCTTGGCCTATCTGCCGAGGAGGCAGCCAAGCGCCCTTTCCTGGCTTCCATGGGCATCTATGTCTTTAGCCGCCAGACCCTGTTTGACCTTCTGATCAAGCATCCCACCGCCACCGATTTTGGCAAGGAGATCATTCCTGCGTCCCTGGCCCGGGGGGACCGGCTCCAAAGCTTCCTGTTCGATGACTACTGGGAGGACATCGGAACCATCGGTGCCTTCTATGAAGCGAACTTGGCCCTAACAGCCCAACCCAATCCTGCGTTCTCGTTTTACGACGAGAAGTTCCCGATCTACACCCGTCCCCGTTATCTGCCCCCCAGCAAATTGCAGGATGCCCAGGTGACCGAATCGATTATCGGCGAAGGTTCCTTGCTGAAGGCCTGCAGCATTCACCACTGTGTGCTGGGAGTCAGGAGCCGCGTTGAAGATGAGGTTGTGCTTCAGGACACCCTGGTGATGGGCTCCGACTTCTTTGAATCGTCGGAGGAGCGCGCTGTTCTGCGGGAACGGGGGGGCATCCCCCTGGGTGTGGGCAAGGGGACCACGGTGAAGCGGGCGATTCTCGACAAAAACGTGAGGATCGGCAGCAACGTCACGATCATCAACAAGGATCGGTTGGAGGAAGCCG
>Ga0208864_1000328_pt1 | contig 15964 bp, 11 predicted proteins | sample CryBogmetaGMA05M_FD_184542 | JGI IMG/M metagenome (GOLD analysis project Ga0208864, IMG submission 184542) | Freshwater microbial communities from Crystal Bog, Wisconsin, USA - MA0.5M (SPAdes) | ecosystem: Environmental > Aquatic > Freshwater > Lake | place: Crystal Bog, Wisconsin, USA...
TCGTCGTCGCGGCCATCCTTGGCGGCGTAGAGGCTCGCCCCGAGCGACCCGTGCACGCAGGCCACACCGCGGGCGAGTTCGTCGAGCGACTCGCAGACGACCAGGAGCGTCGCATTGCCGAAGGCCTCGACCAGGAAGGCCTCGGGCCGCGCGAGCAGTTCACGGCCGGCCACTTCGAGGAGCACCGGCACATGGCTGGCCGGACCGGACGCGGCCACCGCGCCGGCGAGCCGCCGTGCCCCCGACGCCTCCAGGGCGGTGATCGACGCCACGAGCCGGCTGCATCCCGCCGGACCGAGCAGCACCTGCGGCCCGATCCCCGCGAAGCGATCGGCGACCGCGGCGACGAACGCCCGCCCCACGGTATCGCCCACGAGAAACACCACCCCCGGCTTCGTGCAGAACTGCCCCGCGGAGCCCGTCACGCTCGCCGTCAGGTCGTCGGCGATCGTCGCGGCCCGCTCCGCCAGCGCGGCTGGGAGGAGCACCACCGGATTCACGCTCCCCATCTCGACCCAGATCACCCGCCCCGCGGCGCTGGCGGCGCGGAAGAGTGCCTCGCCAGCTGCCTGGCTGCCGGTGAAGCCGGTGGCGCCCACGCGGGCATCGGCGACGAGCCGCAGCCCGTCTGCCGGCTCGAGCCCGTGGAGCAGCTGCACCGTGGCCGAGGGCAGGCCGGTCTCCTCGAGGGCCGCCAGCGCCTCGCCGGCGGCGAGCCGCGACACGCCGGGGTGCCCCTCGTGGGCCTTGCCGATCACGGGATTGCCCGCCGCGATCGCCGCGGCGAAGTCGCCGCCGGTGAGGGCCCCGTAGGCGAAGGGAAAGTTCGCCGGTGGAAACACCACCACCGGCCCGAGCCCACGGGCGGCGGCGCGGATGTTCTTGGCGCGGTCGATCATCGCCATCCGCCACGTGCCCTCGCGGGCGCTGGCGGCCGCCTGCCTGAGCTGGTCGAGCGTCCGGGGCATCTCCACGTCGGCGAGCCGCGGCTTCACCGCGAGGCCCGTTTCGGCGTGGGCCACCGCCACGAACTCTTCCGCACGAGCCTCGATCCGCGCCGCATACCGTTCGAGGAACGCCGCGATCGCGGCACCGGGCAGTCGGGCGAGCTCCCCAGCCGCGACGGTGGCCGCGGCGAGGGCGGCCTCCACGTCGGCCCAGCCGCTCACCGGCCACTCCGCTTCGAGCGGCGCGCCAGTCGCCGGGTCGATCGCCCGATAGGTGTGGCTGACGACGGCCGGTCGCCACGCGCCCGCCACGAGGATCGGTTCAGCGACTGCCATGGGTGGCTCCCGGGGTTGTAAAGCATCGGCCCGCGTCGGCTTCGAAGTCTACCGGCCGACTCGCCTTGCGACCGCCGCCGAAAGCTCGACAATATCAGCCCCTTTCCCCGGAGCCCGCATGCGACACGCCCCGATCGACCCGGCCTTGTTCATCGCCAACCGCCGCCGCCTCGTGCAGCAGCTTCCGCCCGGGGCGGTCGCCATCCTCCACGCGGCCGACATCATGCCCACCAACGGCGATGGGACGCTCCGACTCCACCCCGCGGGTGATCTCTTCTGGGCCAGCGGCATCGAGCAGGAGGAAAGCCTGCTCGTGCTCGCCCCTTCGGCGGCCGACCCGGCGAACCGCGAGATCCTCTTCGTCCGCCAGCCGAACGAGCACCTGGCCACCTGGGAGGGCGCGAAGCTCACGAAGGAGCGGGCCACGCAGATCTCCGGCGTCGCCAGGGTTCGCTGGACGTCCGAACTGCCGGCGGTGCTCCACGGGCTGCTCTGCGAGGGCGAGACCGTGTTTCTCAACGCCAACGAGCACGAGCGGGCCGTGATCGAGGTCGAGAGCCGCGACGTGCGGATGGCCCGGGCGCTGATGGCGCGGTATCCCCTCCATCGATTCGAGCGGCTCGCCCCGATCCTGCGGAAGCTGCGGGCCGTGAAGTCGCCGGCGGAGGTGGCCCTCATCCGCCGCGCGGCCGACATCACCGGCGCCGGGCTGGAGCGGATGCTCGCGGCGCTGCGGCCCGGGGTGATGGAATACGACCTCGAGGCGGAGCTCGCCGCAGAGTTCATCCGGCGGCGGGCGCGGATGGCCTACGAGCCGATCATCGGCTCGGGCCGCAACGCCTGCGTGCTCCACTATCTCGACAACGACCAGCCCTGCGACGACGGCGAGCTCGTGCTCGTCGACGTGGGCGCGTCGTACGCCAATTACGCGAGCGACCTGACGCGGACCTATCCGGTGAACGGCCGGTTCACGCCCCGCCAGCGGGCCGTCTACGACGCCGTGCTCCGGGTGCTGCGGTCGTCGATCGCCCGCACGACGGTGGGCACGCGACTCCGCGACTGGAAGCGGGCCGCCCAGGTGGAGATGGCGGCGGAACTCGTGAAGCTCGGACTGATCACGGCCGACGACGCCGCGAAGGACGCTCCGGAGGAACCCGCCTGCCGGAGGTACTTCATGCACGGCCTCGGGCATTCGCTCGGCCTCGGCGTCCACGACATGGCCCCGGTCGACGGCCCGCTCGAGGCCGGCTGGGTGATGACCGTCGAGCCCGGCATCTACATCCCCGAGGAGGGGCTCGCCGTCCGCCTGGAAAACGACGTGCTCGTGACCGAAAACGGTCCCGTGGACCTCACCAGCCACGTGCCGATCGAGCCCGACGACATCGAGCGCCTCATGGCCCGCCCACGGGCGGCTGGCGGGCGGGTATGATGCCGCGACAGCCTTTCACCGCAGGAGTCTTCACTGTGCGCAGCCTTCTCGCCCTCGCGATCTTCACCCTTTTCACCATGGAGTTCACCGTGGCCCAAGACGTTCCCCACCCCGCGCTGCCCAAGGGGGCCGGCACGATCGACGCCGACGCGCCCAAGGCCTTCGCCAGCACGCCCTCGGGTCTGCAATACCGCGTGCTCCGCAAGGGCAGCGGCGGGAACCCCAAGGCCACGAGCAAGGTGAAGGTGCACTACCACGGGTGGCTCGACAACGGGAAGGTGTTCGACAGTTCCTACCAGCGGGGCGAGTCGATCGACTTCCCGCTGAACCAGGTGATCCCCGGTTGGACGGAGGGCATGCAGCTCGTCGGCGAGGGGGGCATGATCGAGTTGGTGATCCCCAGCAACCTCGGCTACGGCAAGCGGGGCACGCCCGGCGGCCCGATCCCCCCGGACGCCACGCTCCACTTCCTCGTCGAACTGCTCGACGTGCAGTGACCGGGGCGGTCCGTGCCGCCCCCCGCGGGCCTGGCCGGACCGCGCCGGCGGGGCCTGAATCTCAAGCGGCCCGGGCGGCTTCTCATGGACGAGCGGCCCGGAGGGGCCAATAATTCGGTTCTTGGTGTCTGGGGATCTCCTTCCACCCGCAGGGCAGCGTTTTCATGGCTTCCTCTGGTTCTTCGTCGCGTCGCGTTCGCACCGCCATCGTCGGCCTCGGATTTGGGGCCGAGTTCATCCCGATCCACCAGCGGCATCCTCACGTCGAGCTCGTCGCCATCTGCCAGCGGTCGAAGGACAAGCTCGACGAGATCGGCAAGGCCCACGGCGTCGAGCGGCGCTACCAGAGCTACGCCGACGTCCTCAAGGACAAGGACGTGGACGCGGTCCACATCAACTCGCCGATCCCCGACCACGCCGCGATGTCGCTCGCCGCGCTCGAGGCCGGCAAGCACGTGATGTGCACCGTGCCGATGGCGACGAGCGTGGACGACTGCCGGAAGATCGTCGAGCTCTCCGCGAAGACGGGCCTCAAGTACATGATGGCCGAGACGGTCGTCTACGCCCGCGAGTTCCTGTTCATCAAGCAGATGGCCGATCGCGGCGAGCTCGGCCGGATCCAGTTCGTGCAGGCGAGCCACCAGCAGGACATGGACGGCTGGCCCAACTACTGGCCGGGCCTGCCACCGATGCACTACGCGACCCACTGCGTGGGCCCGTGCCTGGCGCTCGAGCGGAAGGACGCCGAGGAGGTGAGCTGCTTCGGTTCGGGCCGCATCCGTGACGAGCTCGTCGGCGCGTACGGCTCGCCGTTCGCGATCGAGAGCGCCCACGTGAAGCTCAAGAACAGCGACGTGGTGGCCCGCGTGATCCGCTCGCTGTTCGACACGGCGCGGCAGTACCGCGAGAGCTTCGACGTCTACGGCTCGAAGAAGAGCTTCGAGTGGCAGCTCTGCGAGGGGGAGGAGCCGGTGCTCCACACCGCGAAGGTGCCGGAGCCCGAGATCCCGAAGCGGGTGCCGGTGCCCGACTTCGCCCATCTGCTCCCCGAGCCGATCCAGCGCTTCACCACCGGCGGGGTGTACGACGCCGACGAGCACCAGCATCTCTCGTTCACCCAGGGGGGCGGCCACGGCGGCAGCCATCCGCACCTGGTGCACGAGTTCGTGTCGGCGCTCGTCGAGGGCCGCGACCCGTATCCCAACGCCCGCCAGAGCGCCAACTGGACCTGCACCGGCCTGCTCGCCCACGAGTCGGCCATGAAGGGGGGCGTGATCATGAAGCTCCCCGAGTGGTCGTTCTCCGGCTGACGTCTTCAATTACGGTCTCTCTTATTCCGGCACTCATGGAGCATGCCATGACACGGTTCGTGTGCGCCCTTGCGCTCGTCCTCGCTTCGCTGACGGGTTCCGCCCCGGCGGCCGCCCCGCCGCTCAGGGTGCTGTTCCTCGGCGACCAGGGGCATCACAAGCCCGCCGAGCGGTTCGCGCAGCTCCAGCCGGTGCTCGCCGGCCGCGGCATCGACCTCGTCTACACCGAGAACCTCGCCGACCTCGACCCGAAGGTGCTCGGGGCCTACGACGCCCTGGCCGTCTACGCCAACATCGAGTCGATCACGCCGCCGCAGGAGGCGGCGATCGTGGAGTACGTCCGCGGCGGCAAGGGGCTCGTGCCGCTCCACTGCGCGAGCTTCTGCTTCAAGAACTCGCCGGTCTGGATCGACCTCGTTGGGGCGCAGTTCCAGAAGCACGGCACGGGCGAGTTCACGACCGCGATCGTGGCGGCCGAGCACCCGGTGATGAAGGGGTTCGGCGGCTTCTCGAGCTGGGACGAGACCTACGTCCACACCAAGCACAACGAGCGCGGCCGCACGGTGCTGGAGGAGCGGGTGGAGGGAACCAGCCGCGAGCCCTGGACCTGGGTCCGCACCGAGGGCAAGGGCCGCGTGTTCTACACCGCCTGGGGGCATGACCAGCGGACCTGGAGCAACCCCGGGTTCCACAACCTCGTCGAGCGGGGCATCCGCTTCGCGGCTGGCCGCGATCCCGCCGCCGCCGGGCCCTCCGTCGCGCATCCCGAGATGACCAAGCTTGCCCCGAACCTCGCGCCGTTCGAGTATCAGCCGGCGAAGGTCCCCTTCTACATGCCCAAGGCGGAATGGGGAAAGATGGGCGAGCCGATCACCGAGATGCAAAAGCCGCTCGAGCCGGCCGAGTCGCGAAAGCACGCGGTCACGCCCGCCGGGTTCTCGATCGATCTCGTCGCCGCCGAGCCGCTCTTCCAGGCCAAGCCGCTGGCGTTCGCGTTCGACCACGACGGCAAGCTCTTCATCTCGGAGAGCGTCGACTATCCCAACGGGCTCGTGCTGCCCGGCGAGGGGCAGGGGCACGACCGCATCGTGCGGATCGCCGACGCCGACGGCGACGGCACCTTCGACACGCGGACGGTGTTCGCCGAACCGCTCTCGATCTGCACGAGCATGCTGGCCCACGACGGCGGCCTGATCGTCACGCAGGCCCCCCACACGCTCTATCTCAAGGACACCGACGGCGACGGCACGGCCGACGTCCGCCAGGAGTTGTTCACCGGCTGGGGCACCTACGACACGCATGCCGGCCCGAGCAACCTCACCTGGGGGCTCGACGGCTGGGTGTATGGCATGGTCGGCTACTCGGGCTTCAAGGGCCGCGTGGGGGACGAGGACCACGAGTTCAAGCAGGGCTTCTTCCGGTTCAAGCCCGACGGCTCCAAGCTCGAGTTCCTGCGGAGCACCAACAACAACTCCTGGGGCGTGGGCTTCAGCGAAGAGGGCGTGCTCTTCGGCTCCACGGCCAACGGTAACCCGAGCGAGCAGATGCCGCTCGCCAACCGGGTGTACGAACGCGTCCGCGGCTGGAATGCGGCCACGCTCGGCGGTATCTCGGGCAGCCCGGAGATGGAACTCGCGCCGCGGCAGGGGGGCCCCGACGGCAAGGCGCCGATCCGCCAGGTCGACCACCACGGCCGCTTCACCGCCGCGGCGGGCCACCGGCTCTACACCGCCCGGGCCTACCCACGCGAGTATTGGAATCGCACCGCCTTCGTCTGCGAGCCGACGGGCCACGTCGTGGCCACGTTCGAGATCACCCCCTCGGGCGCCGCCTTCCGGAGCCGCATGGCCTGGAGCCTCGTGGCCAGCGACGACGAATGGACCTCGCCGATCCAGGCCGACGTCGGCCCCGACGGACAGGTGTGGGTGATCGACTGGTACAACTTCATCGTCCAGCACAACCCGACGCCGGCCGGCTTCGAAAACGGCAAGGGCAACGCCTACGAGACCCCGCTCCGCGACAAGGTGCACGGCCGGCTCTGGCGGGTGGTGCACGACGCCACCGCCAAAGCACCCCACCGCACCACGCTCGCCGGCGCCTCGGCCGACGAACTCGTGGCGACGCTTCGCGACGCCAACATGTTTTGGCGGGTGCGGGCCCAGCGGAAGCTCGTCGAGCGGGCGGCCGGCCGGCCCGATGGCGGCCGCGACGTCGTGCCGGCGCTCGTGAAGCTCGCGCAGGACGCGGCGGTCGACGAGATCGGCCTGAATCCCGCCGCGATCCACGCGATCTGGACGCTGAAGGCCCTCGGAGCGATCGCCGGCGACGCGGCTGATGCGGCCGCCGTGGCCGCGGTGCAGGGGGTCCTCAAGCACCCGAGCGCGGGCGTGCGGATGAACGCGGTGCGGGCACTGCCTCGCGATCCGGCCACGCTGGCGGCCATCATCGCGGCCGGAGTGGCCGACGACGACGCGCCGCTCGTGCGGCTCTGGCTGCTCGATGCGCTCGGCGAGTTTCCACCGTCGCCGGAGGCGGCCGAACTGGTGCTCGCGATGCTTGCCGATCCCCGGACCGCGGCCGACCCGGTCCTGGCCGATGCCGCCACCAGTGCCGCGGCGATGCATGCCACGGGCGTGCTGCCGGCGCTCTTCTCGGCGGTCATGCAGGCTCCCGTGGAGAAGCCGCGGCTGGCCGACGACGTCTCACCGGCGCGGCTCGCGCTCGTCGAACGGGTGGCGGAGCACGTGGCCCGCGGCGGTGACGCGGCCGCCGTGAGCGGCCTCGTGACCCGACTCGCCACGGCCAAGACCGAGACGGCCGCGGCCGCCCTCACCGGCCTCGCCCGGGGCTGGCAGGCCGGCAAGAAGATCGAGTTCGATGCGGCGGGCCGCGCCGCCCTCGGCACACTCATCGGGACGCTGCCACCGGCCGCCCAGGGCCAGCTGATCACGCTCGTGCAGCGGGCCGGGAGCGACGCGCTCGATTCGCAGATCGATGGCGTGACCACCGCGCTGCTCGCCGCGATCGACAAGGCCGACGCCCCGGATCGTGAGCGGGGCGAGGCGGCCGCGAGACTCGTGCTCCTGCGACCCGCCGATCTCGGCGTGGTGAACGAGTTGCTCGGCCGGATCAACGCCCGAACCCCGCCCGACGTCGCCGCGGGCCTGCTCGCCGCCGTCGCCCAGTCCAACGCCAAGGGGACGGCCGAGGCGATCCTCGACAAGGCGGGCACGCTCCCGCCGGCGGTCCGCGAGGCCGCCTTCCGCACGGCGGTCAACAACAAGGCCTGGACGCCGGTGCTCGTCGAGCGGCTCGAAGCGGGATCGATCAGGCTCACCGACCTCGCCCTCGTCGAGCGGAACCGGCTCGCCGAACTCCCCGACAAGAAGCTTCGGGAGCGGGCCAAGAAGCTGATCGCCTCCGGCGGCGGCCTGCCCAACGCCGATCGCCAGAAGGTGATCGACGAGGTGCTGCCGGTCGTGCTGGCGGGGGGCGACGTCGCCCGCGGCAAGGCGGTGTTCAAGGAGCACTGCGGGAAGTGCCACATGCACTCCGGCGACGGTGGCAAGGTTGGCCCGGAGTTGACCGGCATGTCGGTGCATCCGGCACCGGAGCTGTTGATCCACGTGCTCGACCCCAATCGCTCCGTGGAGGGCAACTACCGGGCCTACACGCTGGCCACGGACGACGGCCGGGTCGTTAACGGCCTGCTCGCCGGCGAGAGCAAGACGTCGGTCGAGCTGATCGATGCCGAGGGCAAGCGGCACGTGATCCAGCGGGACGAGATCGACGACTTCGTGCCCTCCACCAATTCGCTGATGCCGGTCGGCTTCGAGAAGCAGATCCCGCCACAGGGCCTGGCCGACCTGCTCGCCTTCCTCACCGCCCGGGGCAAGTACGTGCCCCTGCCGCTCGACAAGGTGGCCACCGCCTCGAGCACGAAGGGGATGTTCTACGAGTCGAAGAGCGAGAAGGAACGGCTCGTGTTCGCCGACTGGGGTCCGAAGCAGGCCGACGGCGTGCCGTTCATTCTCATCGATCCCCGCGGCGACACGGTGCCCAACGTCGTGATGCTCAACGGGCCGGAGGGTTACCTGCCCCCCAAGATGCCCAAGAAGGTGTCGCTCCCCTTGGGCATGCCTGCCAAGGCGATTCACCTGCTCGGCGGCGTGTCGGGCTGGGGCTGGCCCCATTCCGCCAAGGGCAGCGAATCGATGCTCGTGCGGCTGACCTACGACGACGAGAGTCAGGAGGTCCACTCGCTCGTCAACGGCGAGCACATCTCCGACTACATCGCCCGCAACGACGTGCCGGGGAGCACGTTCGCCTTCGACCTGGGAGGCCGTCAGCTGCGGCACGTGGTCGTGACGCCGAAGCAGTCGAAACCGATCAAGACGGTCGAACTCGTGAAGGGCAGCGACAACACCGCCCCGATCGTCATGGCCGTGACGGCGGAAACGCCCTGAGCGGGCTCAGCGGAACGTCGGCAGGGTGATGTTGCGCGACTTGGCGTGGGCAATGAGCGCCTCTTCATACCGCTCGGCGATGGCGCGGCGATCGGCCTCGGCCTTGCGGGCCGCCTCGTCCGGGGGCTTCGCGTTCGGGTCGTTGCCGTTGCCCCGGCCCCGCCGCCCCCGGCCCCGCTCCCGCGGCATCCGCGGCGGCTCGTCCGGATCAGACTGGGGGTTGAGGGCGATCATCAGCTCCCTCAGCGACTTGAGGCGCTCGATCTCCGCGTCGAGCAGCTGGGGCTTCTCGGCGGCCGGCGCCGTGAAGTAGCGGTCAATGGCCTCCTGCCGCAGCCGCCGCCACTCCTCCCCCACCGAACGCCAGAGCTGAAAGAGCTCGTCGCGGGGCATCCGGTCGACGTTCGCCACCAGCTGGCGGATCGCCTCGCGATCAGGCTTGCCACCGCTGTCGAGCAGGCCCTTGGCCATGGCGGCCGTCTCGGGCACGAGGCTGCCGCGTGGCCAAAGCCACCAGGCCCCGAAGGCGGTCAGGCAGGCCAGAAGCAAGGCCCCGACGATCACCGCCGCCCACGACTTCGACGACTTCGGCTCCTCGGCGCGACGCTTCATGGCTTCAGCCTCAGGAGGACATTTCGACCACCGCCTTAATCACCCCGCTCGCAGACCCGAGCAGACCCGGGAACGCCGCGGGCAGCTCCTTGAAGGAGAGCCGGTGGGTGATCCAGGGACGGGTATCGATCGTACCATCCTCGATCAGGCCGATGATCCGGGAAAAATCCCGCGACCGGGCGTTGCGGCTGGCGAGCAGGGTCAGCTCCCGGCGATGCATCACGGGCGCGTGGGGGAACGTCACCTCCCCCTGGGTGATGCCGACGTACACGAGCCGGCCCCCGAAACTGCAGAAGGCGAGCGCCCCCCCCATGCTCGCGGCGCTGCCCGTCGCGTCCACGACGACCTCGGCCATGCGGCCGTCGGTCAGCCGGCTGACGGCCTCCACGTCGGCGGGTGTGCCCGTGGCCAGCACCGTGTCGGCCACGCCCATCGCCGTGCGGACGAACTCCAGCCGCGATGGCGCCATGTCCATCACGATCACCCGCGCGGCCGCCACCTTGGCGAACTCGAGGGCCGACAGTCCGATCGGCCCCGCGCCGATCACGAGCACCGTCTCACCGGGGGTCGGTGCCGCCCGATCGATCGCATGGCAGCCGATCGCCAGCGTCTCCACCAGGGCGTTCTGTTCGGCGGTGAGCCGCGGCGACGGATGGAGCTTGCGGGCCGGCACGGTGAACAGCCGCCGCAGGCCGCCGTCGCAGTGCACGCCGAGCGTCTGATGGTGGATGCAGCAGTTGGTCAGCCCGCGCACGCAGGCATGACAGGTCTGGCAGTTGATGTAGGGCTCGACGCAGCAGCGGTCGCCCGGCTTCACGGTGGTCACGCCCGCCCCGACCGCCACCACCTCGACGCCGAGCTCGTGCCCGGGAATCCGCGGGTAGCTGAAGAACGGCATCTTGCCGAGGTAGCCGGCGTAGTCGGTGCCGCAGATGCCCACCGCCGCGACGCGGACCACCGCCTCGCCCGGCCCGGGGGCGGCCGGCTCGGGGACGTCGATGAACCGAAACGATTCGGGCCGCTCGAGCAACAAGGCCTGCATGGATCCTCCTTCGCCGCCGCGCGGCGGTCGCTCACGTCAATCCGTAGAACCGGGCGGCGGTGCCGCCCTCGATCAGCTGCCGCTCGGCGGCGGAGAGCCGCGCAAAGTAGTCCCGAGAAATCGCCGCCACCTCCGCATACTCCCCGGCGAGCAGGCAGACCGGCCAGTCGCTGCCGACCATCAGCCGCTCAGGCCCGAAGGCGTCGAGCACGACGTCGAGGTAGGGCGTGAAGTCGTCTCGCTTCCAGCGGCCGCGGGCCGCCTCCGTGACCATGCCCGAGACCTTGCAGCAGACGTTTTCATGACGGGCGATGCCGCGAATGTCGCGCTCCCAGCCCTCGATCTCGCCCGCGGCGATCCGCGGCTTGGCGAGATGATCGATGACGAACGGCTGCTCGGGGAACAGGCCCACGAGTTCGACGGCGGCGGGCAGCTGCTCCGGGTAGAGGAGCAGATCGTAGGTGAGGCCGTGCTGGTGCAGCTGCCGCAGGCCCCGGCCGAAGTCGCTCCCCAGCACGAATCGCGGATCGGGCTCGTCCTGCACGACGTGCCGGACGCCGACGAACGTCGGGTTCGCCGCGAGCTCGTGGAGCTCCTCGCCGACGCGGTCGCTCCGCAGGTCCACCCAGCCGACCACGCCCTTGACGAGCGGATGCGCCGCGGCGAGCTCGAGCAGCCAGCGGCTCTCCTCCAGGCTCTGCCGCGCCTGCACCGCCACGGTGCCGTCGATCCCCTCGGCAGCGGCGAGCGGCGCGAGGTCGGGCGGCAGGTAGTCGCGGGCGAGCCGCTCCATGCCGGCGCCGATCCAGGGATACTCGGCGGGGGTGTAGTGCCAGAAGTGCTGGTGCGAGTCGAGGCGCATGGTGGTGATCTTCGTGACGCAGGAAGCGTAACCGCGTCAGCGGTACGATACGACGGTGGCGGGCTTCCTGATTCGGGCCGCGTCGGGCCGCATCCTGGGGTCAGTTGTTCTGGGCCAGGCCCTCGACGTGGCCCACGTTCTGCACGGGGGCGAAGATCGCCTGCACGTCGCGGAGGAGTTGTTCGTCGAGCGGTTCGGCGGCCCACGCGGTCCAGGCGCGGATGTTCGCGGGGTTCGCGCTGCCCGCCACGGTCGTGGCGATGTCGGGATTGGCGAGCGAGAACTGCAGGGCGAGCTTCGCGATCGACGAGCCCCGCGCCCGGCAGAGGTCGGCCGCCTGCCGGGCCGCCGCCTTCACCGCCTCGGGCTCCTTGAGCCAGTGGGGCAGGGGGGCGTCCGTCAGCAGCCGGGCACTGAACGGGCCGGCGTTCATCACGCCGATGCCCCGCTCCTTCAAGAACGGGATCGTCTCGTCGGCGAATCGGGTGTTCTGGAGCGTGTACTGGTTGTAGTTGAGCACGCAGTCGACGTCGGCCTGATCGCAGATGAACCGGACGATCTTCTGCGGATACCCGCTGAAGCCGATGAACCGCACCTTGCCCTGGTCCCGGGCCTTGCGCAGCGCCGGAAGCGTCTCGTCGACGATCTGCTGCATCGGCACGAACTCGATGTCGTGGCAGAGGACGATGTCGAGGTGGTCGGTGCCCAGCCGGTGGAGCGACACGTCGACGCTCTCCGCCACCCGCCGCGCCGAGAAGTCGAAGTGGGCGAGGTCGTAGCGGCCAAGCTTGGTGCAGAGGAGGTAGTCGTGCCGCGGCACGCCCTTGAGCGCCAGGCCGAGGAGCAGCTCGCTCATCCCACGGCCGTAGAAGGGGCTGGTGTCGATCAGGCTGAGCCCGCCGTCGAGCGCCGCCTTGACGCTCGCGAGCGCCTCGTCGAGCGCGACAGGCCGAAACTCCTGGCCGAGCGAACTCGCCCCGAACGAGAGGATCGGCACCTGGAGGCCGGTGCGGCCGAGCGATCTGGTCTTCATGCGGCACCTCTCACGAAAACGTCCGGCAGCCCACGGAGAGCAGGAGGTTGGCCCAGGGCTGCGTGTCGGCGGTCTGGATCGTGAGCACGTGGTCGTCCGAGGCGACGGCCGCATAGAACTCCCACTTCACGATCGGGGCGAGCTGGCAGGGGGAGTGGGCCGCGGCGATGATCCGGCGATACTCGGCCCACACCGGCGGGTCCCCGGGCGTGGCGGCCGCGTACGAGTCGGCCCGGTCGACGCCCATGGTGAACACCTCGTCGATCCGCACGGCGGCGAGCACGGCCTCGAAGACCTGCGCCACCGTGGGGACGCCCGGCACGAGCTGGAGCGAGACGAGCTCCGCCCGCGGGCCCCGCTTGTTGAGGGCCGGATAGTTCCCGTCGGCGATCAGCACCTTCGAGTGATGCCCCGACCGGGCGAGCACGCGCAGGATCTCGGGGTGGAGCAGGGGGCCGTTGAGCATCGCAGGATCTCCACCGGGTCAGGCCGTGAGGTGCCGCCGAAGGCTCGCGATCGTCCGGGCCGCCGCCTCCGTGGCGGTCGGCAGGGGAAACACCTCGGCCGACAGCCAGCCTTGATACCGTATCGCCCGCAAGGCCGCCACGACAGCCGCCGAGTCGGTGTGCCCGAAGCCCATGGCCCGGCGATTGGAGTCGGCCCAGTGGACGTGGCCCACCCGCGGCCCGCAGGCCACGAGCGTCCCGGCGACATCCTCCTCCTCGATGTTCATGTGGAATAGGTCGCAGAGGAGCTTCACGGCGTCGAGGCCATTGGCTTCGACGAACGACGCCGCATCCACCTGCCGGTTGAAGAGATCGGTCTCGTAGCGGTTGAGCGGCTCGTAGAGGAGCGGCTGGCCGCGGCTCGCGGCTCGGCGACCGAGGTCGCCGAGGGCGTCGGCCAGCATCACGAGCGCCGCCTCGCGCGAGACGTCGCCGCCGCTGCGGCCCTGCATCGAGCCGATGATGGCCGGCGCGCCGAGGTCGCCAGCCGCGTCGATGATCGAGCCGATGAACTCCCGGGCCCGGGATCGAATGGCCTCGTCGGCATGGCAGAGCGACAGGCCGTGCTTCACGAAGCCCGCCCCCGTGCCCACGGCGGCGAGCCCAAGGCCATGGGCCTCGAGCAGCGGCCGCACCACGGAGGCCGACACGTCGGTGGCGGCGGCCGGAAAAACCTCGACGCCGTCGAAGCCGTGGGCGGCCGCCTCGCGACAGCCCGCCGCCAGGCCCTCGTGCAGCACGAAGGGGCCGCGGCGTGCCTCCGGCACGAGGCAGATCGTGATCGCCGACCTCACGCCCCGGCACCCGTGCCCACGAACAGCGGCCGCAGGTGCCGGTCGTAGATGTTCTCGGTCACCTGCTTGGCGACCACGTCGCGATTGGCGACGAGCAGGTCGAGGTAACGCTTGCCCTGCTTGGCCGCCACCTTGAACGACACGTGGACGAGCTGCCGCATGTGCGGATTGAAGGCCGGATTCGCCGGCACGTGCCGCAGGGCGGCCGCCAGCTGCGGGCCGGTCCACGACGCCACCTCGGCCGGCGGCGGGAGCTTCGCCCGGTCGATGTCGATCACCGTGGCGTAGGGGGCGCAGAACTCGTCGACGTGGTCGTAGGCGTAGGCGTAGATCTCCTTGGCGAGCGCGAGGCCGTCGCCGCCCGCCTCGGCCAAGCCGATCATCTCCTCCAGCCACGTCGTGCCGGCCGTCTTGAGGTGCAGCCCGGCCCCGGTTCGCGCCACGATACGGCGGATCACGGGATAGAGCGAGAACTTGTCGCTGCCGCTGTGCACGGAGAGCTTGAGGTTCCGCGGCAGGCCGTAGCGCTCGGCCGCGTAGGCCAGCACCGCGACATCGTCGGAAAACTCCTTCTCGAAACCGGCGAGATCGCCGACGTAGTCCACACCCTTGTTGAACCGGCCCGTGAACTTGGGCGCGATCGTCTGCAGGGGCACGCCCTCGTCGCCGAGCAGCGCGAGAATCACGAGCAGCTCCGGCGGCGTCTGCGCCGCGTCGGTCTCGTCCATGCTCACCTCGATCGCGATCCCGTCACCCCGCTTCTCGCGGATGTGCCGGAAGATCTCCCCGGCCTCGCGGCAGGCGAGCAGGTAGCTGCGGGCCACCCGGGCTGACGTCTCGGCCGAGAGCGGCACCGGCTCGGCGATGCCCGGGATCACGAGCGGCGCGGTGAGCTCCGGGTGCCTGGCGAGGAAGGCGGCGACGTCGGCATCCGTGGCCGGCTTGCCGATCGAGTCGGCGACGTCGATCGTGAAGAAGTCGCTCGAGTCGAGGAACCGATCGACCGTCTCGAGGCGGATGTGGTCGGCGTCCACGAACCATGGGTGCGGCCAGTTCCGTGCCGCGACCGCGGCACTCGCCGCGGCCCGGACGCTCGCCGGCTCGCTGCCGATGAAGCTGTGTTCGCGGTTCGACTTGTTCCACACCGGCGAGACGACGATGCCGTCCGCGGCGAGCCGCTCGAAGGCGGCGAGCTGGGCCTCGGCCTGGTGGGCGAACCGGTCACCGACGCCGAAGGTGAATCGTGGGAGTGTGAGCATGCGGAGAGAATACCCGCCGCAACGCGGCGGCGATACGGCGTTGCGCAACATGTCGACTTCGGTTTTCTGCAGGCATGCGGGCGTCACGACTCGGAAGGCACTCCCGCCAGCGCCCCCCGACGAGCAGCCCCGACGGAGGCGCGCGCAGGAGGCGGTGAGCTTTGTGCCTCGCCGGGCCTACTCGGTACCGTTGGGGCGGTGAACTCACAAAGCCCGCCGCCGACGAGCACGTCCTCCGGCGCGGCTGCGGCGCAGCACGCTCCTCAACGAGCATCTTCCCCGTCGAGCATGTCCTCCGGCGGCGCCTCGGCGCGGCACGCCTCCCCGGCCAATCACCCGTCCGCGGGATTCGCCGGCGTCGGCAGGATCAGCTGCCAGAACTCGAGGTCGAGCCAGCGGCCGAACTTGAAGCCGGCCTCGCGAACCGTGCCGCAGCAGCGGAAGCCGAGCGAGCTGTGCAGGGCCACGCTCGCCACGTTCGTGGCGTCGATCCCCGCGACGATCATGTGGATCTCCCGCTTCTTCGCCGCGGTGATCAAGGCCTGGAGCAGCTGTCGGCCGACCCCCTCGCCGCGGAACCGCTCGTCGACATACACGGAGTGCTCGATCGAATACTTGTAGGCCGCCCGCGGCCGAAACGGCCCCCAGGTGGCGAAGCCGGCGAGCACGCCAGCCTCCCATTCGATGCCCAGCACCGGGATGCCGGCCCGTTCCCGGTCGACGAACCACTCCCGCATCACCTCGTCGCTCCGCGGAGCGTATTCGTAGAGCGACGTCGAGTTGAGGATCGCGTCGTTGTAAATGGCCTGGATCGCCGGCAGGTGGGCGGTGGTGCAGGCGATCACCTCGCGGCGGGGCGGGGCGGGCTTCT
>Ga0208864_1000330_pt1 | contig 15809 bp, 11 predicted proteins | sample CryBogmetaGMA05M_FD_184542 | JGI IMG/M metagenome (GOLD analysis project Ga0208864, IMG submission 184542) | Freshwater microbial communities from Crystal Bog, Wisconsin, USA - MA0.5M (SPAdes) | ecosystem: Environmental > Aquatic > Freshwater > Lake | place: Crystal Bog, Wisconsin, USA...
TGAGTGTTTCTTCCGTTTCCCAGACGCTCTTGCCCCACAGGTGCGAGGCGTCACGCAACTCGGCGACATCATCATTGACGTAGAGGTACACAGGCGTGGCCGAACGGCCTTCGAAAATCACCATGTCCCAGCCGGCCATCTTGAATTCGGCACCCCAGTAGCCGCCTGAATTGGAACAGGCGATGGCACCGGTCAGCGGGCTCTTGGTGATGACGGTGTAGCGGCCACCGGTAGAAGCCATCGTGCCGGTCAGTGGGCCGGTGGCCCAGATGATCTTGTTGGCGGGCGACAGCGGGTCGACAGTGGCGTCCACCTCTTCGACCAGGTATTTGGTGCCCAGACCGCGCGACCCCAGGTAGGCGCGGGCCCAGTCCATTTTGAGTGCCTCGGACTTGACGGTACCGCTGGTCAAGTCAACGCGAAGAATCTTTCCTGCCCATGACATGGTGCTGCTCCTTGAAAATCAGGTTGCCGAGGGCTGGTTGCCCAATTTGTTCGCCCACTGCTCCATCTTGCCCAGGCCGGTCCAGTTGGCATCGATGAAGGTGATGGCTCCGGTCGGGCAGGCCGACGCACAGGCCGGGTCGCCACCGCACAGGTCGCACTTCTGCACTTTGCCGGTTTCTTCCACGTAATTGATGGTGCCAAACGGGCAGGCAATGGTGCAGACCTTGCAACCGACACAGGTGGCCTCGTTGACGACCTTGGCACCCGTCGCTTTGTCGAGTGTGATGGCCTCCACCGGGCAGGCGTGCAGGCACCAGGCTTCGTCGCACTGGGTGCAGGTGTAGGGAACTTTTTTGCCGGTGGTATGGAAGTCAAAGACCTTGATGCGCGATTTGGCTGTGGCAAAGGTGCCGTAGTTCTCGTAAGAACAGGCCATTTCGCACTGGAGGCATCCCGTGCATTTGTCGGCGTTGATGTGCAACAGTTTTTGCATGAGGTTCTCCTGCGGCTAAACGTATGAAAAAATATTCATACCGATTGTTCAGGGATTCAGCCAGTGGCACCCTAGTGAAAACCCTAGTCGGGTATTCCAAAGACTGCCACAGTCAGACGTTGCGCATCCAGTCGGCGGTCTGAAACAAGGACTGCTGCAGCCGCCCACGCAAGTCGGCATCCACCTGCACTTCTTCCATTGCCTGGTCCATGCAGGCCAGCCACTGGTCGCGCTCCAGAATGCCGATCCGGAAAGGCAGGTGCCGCATGCGCAGGCGCGGATGGCCAAAACGCTCCACGTAGTGCTGCGGTCCGCCCATCCAGCCACACAAGAACCAGAAGGTCTTGTCACGCGCCTGCGCCAGTGAGCTGCCGTGCGCCGCACGCAGGGCCGCAAACTGCGGCTCCAGGTCCATGAGGTCGTAAAACCGCTCGACCACGGCGCGCAGCGTGGCCTCCCCGCCGATCAGGTCAAAGGCGCTCGGTGACGTGTCCGGCTCCGCCATCTCAGTTCAGCGCCGCTTTGCGCAGTGTCTCCACCACCGGACGGCGCAGCACGTCACGCAGGCCCCACCAGCCGGCAGCCAGCGCCAGCGCAGCCCCCGCCAGCGCACCCGCGACCGGCACCCACAGCGACACGCTCCAGGCGAACTCGAACACAAAATGCGCCAGCGCCCAACCCACCACCAGCGCCGCCAGCGATGCCAGCAAACCGGCGAGCAGCCCGACCCCGGCCAGTTCGGCGCGCTGGACCTGGCGCAGCAAGCGGCTCTGCGCCCCCACGGCGCGCATGATGGCGAATTCCCGGGCGCGCTCTTCGCGGGTGGCGGTCACCGCAGCAAACAGCACCACCAGGCCGGCCGCCAGGGTAAAACCGAATAGGAACTCAACGGCACCAATCACCTGGTCGAGCACCCGCTGGATCTGGTTGAGGGTGATGGACATGTCAACGTTGGTGACGTTGGGGAACTGGCGCACCAGGGCGTTGTCAAAGCCGGCCAGGGTTGGCGCCTTGAAGGCACCCATGAAGGTGGTGGGAACATTGTCCAGTTGGCTCACCGGGTACATGGCAAAGAAGTTGGCGCGCATGGAGCCCCAGTCCACCTTGCGCAGCGAGGTGATGCGCGCATCGTTCTGCACACCGCCAATGTCAAAGCGCAGACTGTCACCGATCTTCAGGCCAAGCGACTTGGCAATGCCTTCTTCCATGCTGATGGCGCCCTGCTCCTGTGGCGTCCAGGCACCTTCCGTGATGTCATTGTGCGGCGGCCGGGTGGCGCTGGCCGAGAGGTTGAATTCCCGGTCCACCAGGCGCTTGGCGCGCTCTTCGGCATAGTCATCTGGCGTCACCGTGCGGCCGTTGATAGAGATAAGGCGCCCGCGGATCATGGGATACCAGTCGTAGCGGGTGACACCGGCCTGCTCCAATGCCCCGCGAAAGGCTTGCGCCTGCTCGGGCATGACATTGATGACAAAACGGTTGGGTGCATCCTCGGGGGTCGCCTTGCGCCAGCTGCTGATCAGGTCGGTGCGCAACAGCACCAGCAATACCAGCGCCAGCAGGCCTACCGACAAAGCGCTGACTTGCACCACAGTGTAGGCCGGGCGCGCTGCGATCTGGCGCGTGGCGAGCACCAGCCAGCGCGGCGCGGTGGTCTCGTTGACACTGCGGCGCAACGCGTGCACCGCCAGCCAGCTCAGCGAAGCAAACAGCAGCACGGCGGCGGCAAACCCACCCACGGCAATCAGGCCCAGGGTCCAATCACTGCTGGCCACCATCAGCAGTCCGGCAAACCCGGCCACGCCCAGCGCCAGCACGCCCAGCGATGCCGGGCGCAGGTTCCCAACATCGCGCCGTATCACCCGCAGCGCCGGCACCTGCGCCAGTTGCAGCACCGGCGGCAGGCCGAATGCCAGCAGCAGCGTCAGGCCCATGCCCATGCCCAGCGCTACTGGCCACCAGGTGGCAGCGGGCAATGCCGTGTCGACCAGCCCGGCGAGCAATTGCACAAAGAAGTAATGCACGCCAAATCCCAGCAGCACCCCCAGTGCGCTGGCGAACAGGCCCACCAGAGCAAACTCGAAGGCATAGGCGCTGGCCATGGCGCGCTGGCTCAGCCCCAGCACCCGCAGCACGGCACAGTCATCCAGGTGGCTGGCGGCGAAAGCGCGCGAGGCCAGTGCCACTGCTACCGCGCTGAGCAGGGCCGCCAGCAGCGCCACCAGGCTCAGAAATTTCTCCGCCCGGTCCAATGTCTGGCTCATCTCGGGCCGCCCGGTTTGCAGTGACTCCATGCGCACACCCCGCACACCCCGCGCAGCGCGGTCCTCGCCAGACTTGAGCTGCGCATCGGCCCAGGCAAGGAACTGCCGCACCTGGAGGTCATCTCCAGCCACCGCGGTGCGGTAGGTCACGCGACTGGCCGGTTGTATCAGGCCGGTGGCGGCAATGTCATCAGCGCGCACCATGACGCGGGGCGCAAAATTGATGAAACCAGCTCCCCGGTCGGGTTCAACAGCAATCACCGCGCCGATCAGGAAGCTGCTTTCGCCCAACAGCAGCGGGTCGCCCACTTTCAGGCCCAGCGACTCCAGCACCGCAGCATCCACCCAGACCTGGCCCCGTGGCGGAATATCCCGCGCCGCAGTCTCGCCCACCCCGCCAGGGCTTGCCAGCCGCACGATCCCGCGCAGCGGATAGCCGGATTCCACGCCCTTGAGTGCCACCAGCCTGGAAGCGCCGCCCTGCGCATCATGGGCGCGGGCCATGGTGGAAAAACTCAGCGTACCCACCCGGGCCAGGCCCAGCGCGCGCGCCTGCTCCAGAAAGGCTGGCGGCGTCGGGTTGTCGCTGGAAACGACGGCGTCGCCGCCGAGCAACTGGCGCGCATCGCGCTGCAGGCCGCCCTTGAGCCGATCGGAGAAGAAGCCCACCGCGGTCAATGCCGCGACGGCCAGCGTCACGGCGACCATCAGCAGCCGCAGATCGCCACCCCGCAGGTCGCGCCACAGCGTGCGCCATCCCAGGCGCCAAAAAGAGAGTTTCATGCCGGTACCTTAGCGCAAAAGCGCTGCCGGCGTTTCACGGCCACGGATCAGGCCACGGCGCGCAGGCGGGCACCTGCCAGCTCGGGCTGCAGCACCAGGCGGTGCGGTGCGCTGAAACACAGAAAGCGCTTGTGGGTGGCGCGGCCAATCGTGCACAAGTCCAGGCTTTGCGCCACGGCCAGCCCCATTTGCGTCGTGCCACTGCGCGAGATCACTACGGCGATTCCCATCTGTGCGCTCTTGATGACCATTTCGCTGGTCAGCCGTCCGGTAGTGTAAAAAACCTGGTCACCAGGCAAATGCTCCTGCAAAGCCATCCAGCCGGCGATGGTGTCGATCGCGTTGTGGCGGCCCACATCTTCGACGAAAAGCTGCAGCCCGCCCGCCGCGAACAAGGCGCAGCCATGGACAGACCCCGCCGCTTTGTACACACTGTCCTGCAAGCGGATATGGTCCACGATGCGGTACAGCTCGGCCTGCGTGATACGGGTGGCGGGCAACGCCAGCGTGTCCAGACCCGCCATCAGGTCCCCGAACACACTGCCCTGGCCGCAGCCGGTGGTCACCACACGCCGGGCTGTTTTCTCGGCCAGGTTGACGATGCCCCGGCGCGTGCGCACGGCGGCGGCGCCCACCTCCCAGTCGACCGTGATGGACTCGATGTCCTGCACGCTGGCCACCAGGCGCTGGTTGAGCAGGTAGCCCAGCACCAGCCACTCGGGATGGGCACCCAGGGTCATCAGGGTGACGAGCTCGGCCTTGTCCACGTAGATCGTCAGTGCACGCTCGCCGGGAATGGACAGGGAACGGACCTCGCCAAACTCGTTGACCACCTCGACCGTGTGCGTCAGGGGCAGGCGTGCCTGGGTCAGAAATGGCTTGTCCGTGGTCATGCCAGCTTCAATGTGCAGCGGCAGCGGCCAGACCGGCCGTGCCGTAGCCTGAGGCTCCCACCGTGCCGCCGCGACGCACCGCCACGGCGCAGTACTTGAACTCCGGGATCTTGCCGAACGGATCCAGCGCGGCGTTGGTCATCAGGTTGGCGGCGGCCTCGTAGTAGGCAAAGGGAATGAAGATGGCACCACGCGGTGTGCCGTCGTCGCGCCGTACATGGATAGCAACCTGGCCCCGACGCGACTGCACCGTGACCACATCCCCAGGCTGCAGACCCAGGGCCTGCAGATCGTCGCCGCACAGCGACGCCGTGGCCATGGGCTCAATGGCGTCGAGCACAGTGGCCCGGCGCGTCATGCTGCCGGTGTGCCAGTGCTCCAACTGGCGCCCGGTGATCAGTACAAACGGGAAATCTGCATCCGGCCGCTCATTGGCCGGAATGATGTCGGCAGGCACCAGATGCACCCGACCATCGTCGGTCGCAAAGTGGTCAATGAACACCGTTGGCGCCCCCGGGTCCTGCGCGGTCAGACACGGGTAGGTGACACTGGACTCGCGCTGCAAGCGCTCCCAGGTAATGCCCGAAATGGCAGCGTGCATGGCCTGGCGCATTTCCTCATAAACCGCAGCCACGCCCTCGGACTCGCCCGGGTAATTCCATTGCAGACCCATGCCCTTGGCTATTTGCTGAATGATCCACAAATCGGGTCGCGCCTGCCCGGGCGGGTCGATCGCCTGCCTGCCCAGCTGCACCATGCGGTCGGTGTTGCTGACCGTTCCGGTCTTTTCGGGCCAGGCCGTTGCCGGCAAGACCACGTCGGCCAGCCAGGCAGTCTCGGTCATGAAAATATCCTGCACCACCAGGTGCGAAAGGCTGGCGAGCGCATGGCGTGCATGGTTCAGATCAGGGTCACTCATGGCTGGGTTTTCGCCCATGATGTACATGCCACGCACCTTGTGCGGGTCACTGTCGTCGGCCAGTGCCTTGTGCATGATTTCAACCACCGTGTAGCCGGGCTTGTCATCTAGCGTGGTGCCCCAGAAGTTCTCGAACCAGTCATGGGCTGCCTTGTCGGTGACGCGCTGGTAGTTCGGATACATCATCGGGATCAGGCCGGCATCGCTGGCTCCCTGCACATTGTTCTGTCCGCGCAAGGGATGCAGTCCCGAGCCCGGCTTGCCAATCTGACCGGTGACCGTGGAGAGAGCAATCAGGCAACGCGCGTTGTCGGTGCCGTGCACATGCTGGCTGATGCCCATGCCCCAGAGGATCATGGCGCCTTTGGCTTTGGCAAATTCACGTGCAACCTCGCGCAGCGTTTGCGCCGGGATGCCGCAGATCGGCTCCATGGCCTCGGGGCTGTAGCCCCGGACGTTGTCGCGCAGGGCCTGGAAATTGGACGCGCGCCGGGCAATAAAGTCCTGGTCGACCAGCCCTTCTTCAATCACCACATGGATCAGGGCGTTGAGCATCGCCACATCCGTGTCGGCCTTGAACTGCAGGGTGCGCCAGGCATGCCGGCCGATGTCGGTGATGCGCGGGTCGGCGAGCACGATCTTGGCACCGCGCTTGGCCGCGTTTTTCATCCAGGTCGCTGCCACGGGATGGTTGGACGTGGGGTTGGAGCCGATCACAAAGATCAGGTCCGAATGCTCCACGTCATTGACCTGGTTGCTCACGGCGCCAGACCCCACGCCTTCCAGCAAGGCGGCCACGCTGGACGCGTGGCACAGGCGGGTGCAATGGTCGACATTGTTCGAGCCAAAGCCGGTACGCACCAGCTTCTGGAACAGGTAGGCTTCTTCGTTGCTGCCCTTGGCCGAGCCAAAGCCCGCCAATGACTTTTTGCCATGCTGGTCGCGCAAGCCACGCAGCGTGCCTGTGGAGAGCGCCAACGCTTCCTCCCAGGTGGCCTCCCGGAAGACCTCGGACCAGTCTGCCGTGTCGCGGTTGAGGTGCGCAAGCGCCTCGGGGTCTTTGGGCACACCGGACTTGCGAATCAGCGGCACGGTCAGCCGCTGCGGGCTGTGGGCGTAGTCAAAACCGAAGCGGCCCTTGACACACAGGCGGCTGTGGTTGGCCGGGCCATCACGCCCCTCCACACTGACGATGGCATTGTCTTTGACCTTGTAGGTCAGCAGACATCCAACACCACAAAACGGACAGACCGAGTCGACCTTCTTGTCCACGACCTGCGTGCCCACATGGGACTTGGGCATGAGCGCGCCGGTGGGGCAGGCCTGCACGCACTCGCCACAGGCCACGCAGGTGCTCTCCCCCATCGGATCGTTCAGATCGAACACGATTTCGCTGTGTGCACCGCGCAGGGCGTAGCCAATCACATCATTGACCTGCTCCTCACGGCAGGCGCGCACGCAGCGGTTGCACTGGATGCAGGCATCCAGGTTAACCGCCATGGCCGGATGCGAAACGTCTGACGGCGGCTGCACGCGGCGCAGCGCCTTGAGCGCCGGGCGTACCTGCACGTCCAGACGGGATGCCCACGCACTCAACTCACCGTGCTGCTGCGTCTCGTCCTTCTCGTTCCACTTGTAACCGGTATCGGGCATGTCCGACAGCAGCATTTCCAGCACCATCGTCTGGCTCTTGCGCGCACGCGCGCTGTCCGACTGCACTTCCATGCCAGCCTTGGCTGCACGGCAGCAACTCGGCGCCAGCGTGCGCTCACCCTGGATTTCGACCACACAGGCGCGGCAGTTGCCGTCGGCCCGCATCCCGTCCTTGTAGCAGAGGTGGGGAATATCAATGCCATGGCGGCGCGCCGCCTTGAGGATGGTTTCGCCCTCGTAGGCATGGACCGTCTGCTGGTTGAGCTTGAACTCCACCGTTTGCAGGGCCACTTCAGACAACCGGGTTGGTGCGTTCATTCAGGCCACCTCATGCGCAAAATATTTCTGGACACTGCGGACTGGGTTGGGCGCCGCCTGGCCCAGCCCGCAGATGGAGGCATCGACCATCACGGTGTTGAGGTCTTCCAGGGTGGTGTTGTCCCAGACATCGGCCTGCATCAGCGCCACGGCTTTGGCGGTACCAACCCGGCACGGGGTGCACTGGCCGCAGCTTTCGTGGGCAAAAAACCGCATCATGTTCAGGGCTGCGTCGCGGGCTCGGTCGTGCTGGCTCAGCACGATCACCGCTGCCGAACCGATGAAGCCGCCATGCGGCTGAATCGTATCGAAGTCCAGCGGCACATTCGCCAGGCTGGCCGGCAGGATGCCGCCCGAGGCGCCGCCGGGAAGGTAGGCATACAAGGTATGTCCCGGCGCCATGCCACCACAGTATTCGTCGATGAGCTCTTGCAGGGTAATGCCTGCTGGCGCCAGTTTGACACCGGGGCGACTGACACGGCCGCTCACGCTGAAACTGCGCAACCCTTTGCGGCCGTTGCGTCCGAAGCCGCTGAACCAGTCGGGCCCTTTTTGCACAATATCGCGCACCCAATACAGGGTTTCAAAGTTGTGCTCCAGCGTCGGCCGGCCAAACAGCCCAACTTCGGCAATGTAGGGCGGGCGCATGCGCGGCTCGCCACGCTTGCCCTCGATGCTCTCGATCATCGCCGACTCTTCGCCGCAGATGTAGGCGCCCGCACCCCGCCGCAATTCGATCCGGGGCAAGGGGCACGGCGGATCCGCCTGCAGCCGGGCAATTTCCCGCTCCAGGATCGCACGGCATCCATGGTATTCATCCCGCAGGTAGATGTAGCAGGCGTCAATGCCAACGGCCCGCGCAGCCACCAACATTCCCTCGAGGAATCGGTGCGGGTCACGCTCTAAATATGTGCGGTCCTTGAAGGTACCGGGCTCTCCCTCGTCAATATTGACGGCCATCAATTTGGGTGCTGTCTGGCTGCGCACGATCCGCCACTTGCGCCCCGCCGGGAAACCAGCGCCCCCCAGCCCGCGCAATCCGGACGCTTCCATGGCCTGGATCACCCGCTCCACCGCCGCGTCATCACTGGCCAGGCTGGCTGCAAGTTGGTAGCCGCCCGCAGCGCGGTAGGCCTGGTAGCCGGTATAGGCCGGTGCTGCCTGCACGGCTTCGGACAGGGAGGGAACGCTGCTCTGGGCGCAGGCGGCGGCATCAAATACCGTGCCGTCGCCTGCATCCGGATGGCGGGTCCCGCCGGATTGCACCAGGGCCAGCACCGCGTCAATGGTTGCCACAGGCACCGGATTCTGGTGGACCACCGCCACCGGCGCCTGCTCGCAGCGGCCCAGACAGGGTGCCGGAATCACCCGCACATCCTGGTTGCCCAACAGCGCGGGCAAGCGCTGCAGCAGTTCCTTCGCTCCAGCGAGTTCGCAACTGAGGCCGTCACATACGCGCACCGTGATCACAGGTGCTTGCGCATCCCCGCGCACCACGTCAAAGTGGTGGTAGAAGGTCGCGACCTCAAACACCTCCGCCATGGGAATATTCATGTCTTTCGCCAGCGCCACCAAGTGCCGGTCATGCAGGCAACGGTGGGCATCGTTGAGCCGGTGCAGGTGCTCGATCAGCAGGTCGCGTCGGTGGGGCGGCAAGCCTAGCAGCGCGCGCACCTCAGCCACCGATTGGTCGTCCGCCTGGCGGCCCTTGAGCTTGCTCTTTTGCCGGATCCGCTGGCGCATATCGTCCAACGTTCCCAGCGTGACGGGACCTCCCGTTGGCAGGGCATAGGATTTAACTTCAGGCATACATTGATTCCATCGAATATATCGCTGGCCACAGCCGGCGCAGGCGGACAGGGCCATCCCGCTCATCCTGCCGAGCCGCGCAGCATCTCCCACCGGGTTTGGGCGCTGTCGCAGCACCCAAACCCCTTACACAAGCTGTCAGGCGAAAAACTTCGCCACGCTCAGCAGCGTACGGTAGACGCCCCAAGCCAGGGGAATGCCTACCGCTATCCAGGCAAACGCTACCACGATAGGACTCACCGCGTCTGTACCCGAAGCCCCCGTGCGCACCATTTCCGAAGCTACCGCCTTTTCATGGGCCAGCTTCTTTTCAGCGGCAAGTTCCGCATCGGTCATGAACCATTTGCTGTCCAGAGGACGCACCAGCAGGTTGCAGACGAGGCCCACCACCAGCATGCCGACCAGGATGTACATGGTCTGGTTGTAAACCTGCTCCCGGGGGATACCCAGCCCGAGCTGGTACTCACGCATGTAATTCACCACGACCGGCCCCAGGACGCCGGCAGTCGCCCAGGCTGTAAGCAGTCGACCGTGGATGGCGCCGACCATTTGCGTACCGAAAATATCTGCCAGGTAGGCCGGAACGGTCGCAAAACCGCCCCCGTACATGCTCAAAATCACGCAAAAGGCGGCCACAAACAGCACGATGCTGCCGGCGGCCGCGCTGCCAGGAACACTGAAATACATGGCGCCACCGAGCACGAAGAAGACGATGTACGTCACCTTGCGGCCAAGTTTGTCAGACAGGCTGGCCCAAAAGAAGCGGCCACCAATATTGAACAGCGAAAGCAGCGCGGTAAAGCCCGCGGCCACCGTCGCAATCGCCTTGAGTTGGTCCTTGTCAAGCGCACCGAACTTGGCAGGGATGCCGATGAGGGCGCCGCCAAACACCTCCTGCAGCATGGGCGAGGCCATGCCAATCACGCCGATACCTGCGCTCACATTCATGCACAGCACCATCCAGATCAACCAGAACTGGGGGATTCCCCACACTTTGCTCACGTGAACGTGGCGCTGGGTGATCATGGCATTGTTGACCTGCGCCGGCGGCGGGGTCCAGCCGGCTGGCTTCCAGCCGGTTTCAGGGACGCGGTAACCAAAGGCACCGGCCATCATGAAAACAAAGTACACCAGCGCCATCACCACAAAGGTCTGCATGACACCCACACTCGTCGGTGTGGCGAAATACTTCATCAGGTCAGCCGCCAAGGGAGAACCGATCATCGCGCCGCCACCAAAACCCATAATTGCCATGCCGGTGGCCATGCCACGACGGTCCGGGAACCACTTGATCAAGGTCGATACCGGGGAGATGTAGCCCAGTCCCAGGCCAATCCCGCCAATCACGCCCGATCCCAGAATCATCAACCAGAACTGGTGCAGGTGGATGCCCATCGCCGAGATCAGCATGCCGCCGCACCAGCACAATGCCGAGACGACGCCGGCTTTGCGCGGGCCGGAGCGTTCCAGCCAGCCGCCCCAGGTCGCGGCACTGGAGCCTAGCAAGACAAAAAACAGGGTGTACATCCAGCCCAGGGTGGAAATCTGCCAGTCACAGGTGGTGGTGAACAACTGTCCCCAGAAGCCCACATCGGGGCCGCACTTGATGGCCTCCTTGATGCCCAGTGCCTTGGACAGGGGCAGCCAGAACACTGAAAATCCATAGGCCATACCAATACAGAGGTGGATGGCCAGTGCAGCAGGGGGAACCAGCCATCGGTTGAAGCCGGGGCCCGCAATGATGCGTTCCTTGTCGAGTAAGCCAGGTGATTGCGTTGCCATGGTTGTCTCCTTATATTGGGCAAAGTTGTTGTCAGGGCTTCAGTCAGCAGGCGCAGTGTGCGGCAATTGATGCAATCCGTCTAATGGATTTTCCGCATCAACTCATTCAAGGTTTGAATGACGCAGTGCAGCATCAACCCTCAAGCCCCGAGTAATCCACTGTGCGCAGCCGCATGCCGCAGCCAGGCGCCGTCTTGCGCCAGCGCCAGCGCGGCCTCCAGGGCCCGCGACGGCCGCACCAGCGCGTGCGAAATCAGGGCGATGGGGGTGCGGACATCGGGCCCGGTGAGCGGGAGCGCCTCGAGTTCACGATAACCGCGCAACGTATCCACCAGGGCGCCGGGCAATACGCTGCAAACATTGCCGTCAACCACGCTGAGCATGATGGTCATGATGGAGTTGGTTTCGATCGCCGGCTGCACGGATACCCCGGCGGCGTGAAATGCGGCATCCACGATGGTCCGGTTGTGCATCTGCGGTGTCAGCAGACACAGCGGCAACTCGGCTGCCGCCTTCCAGCCCAGCGCCGGGCCGACCTGCAAACTCTCGGCATGGGGGGAGCGTGCCCGCCGCAAGAGAAAGTAATGCTCGGTGTACTGCGGCAGGGCCTTGAGGCGGATATCCTGCAGCCGCAGGCGCTCGGCGTATCCCAACGCCAGGTCAACGGACAGGTCCTCCAAGCCCTGCTCCAGCGCCGAGGAACTCAGGGACAGAACCACCGGCTGAATGCCGCCATGGCGCGCCTGCAGCATGGCGGCAAAGCGCGCTGCGATTGGTACGGCCGTAGGAACCGCCGCGATCCGCAACGCCCCCCGCGGAACCGGGGTGGCGCTCTTGAGCTCCCTTTGCAGCATCTGGTGTTCATGCAGCATGTACTGGGCAGAAGCCAGCACCCGCTCACCCTCGGGCGTCAGGCCGGAGAAGTTGCGGTCGCGCTTGACAATCACCACGCCAAACTCCTTTTCCAGGGCGCGAATAGCATTCGAGAGCGCAGGCTGCGTGATGTGACAGGACTGTGCCGCGCGGCCGAAGTGCTTGCACTCATTGAGCGCAACCAGGTAGCGCAAGGAGGAGAGCAGATTCATGGCAGCCCGGTCAGCCTCAGGTGGTTTTGCTGATAGTGATACTCGGAAACTTGGAAGAGAAATCCTTGTTCCTCGCAGCAATGGCCAGCGCCACCCGGCGCGCTACCCCTTTGTAGATACCCGCCACCTCGCTGTCTGGATCGGCCACTACCGTAGGCTTGCCGCTGTCTGCCTGCAGCCGGATCTGCATCGACAGGGGTAAGGCACCCAGGTACTCCATGCCGTACTCCGAGGCCATTTTTCTGCCGCCATCGGCGCCGAAGATGTGTTCGACATGCCCGCACTGGCTGCACACATGCACCGCCATGTTCTCCACGATCCCGAGAATCGGCACGCCCACCTTTTCGAACATTTTGATGCCTTTTCTGGCGTCGAGCAGGGCAATATCCTGCGGCGTGGTTACAACCACTGCGCCCGTCAGGGGCACGCGCTGGCTGAGTGTGAGCTGAATATCGCCAGTCCCTGGCGGCATGTCAACAATCAGGTAATCGAGGTTTTTCCAGTGCGTCTGGCGCAGCAATTGCTCCAGGGCCTGGGTGGCCATGGGTCCGCGCCAGATCATCGCCTCATCCTGGGCGACCAGCAACCCGATGGACATGACCTGGACACCGTAATTTTCCAGCGGCTCCATGGTCTTGCCGTCCTCGGACTGGGGTTTGCCCCCGACGCCCATCATCATGGGAATGCTGGGCCCGTAAATGTCGGCATCCAGCAGGCCCACCCGGGCACCCTCGGCCGCCAGCGCCAGCGCCAGATTGACCGCTGTGGTGCTCTTGCCCACGCCGCCCTTGCCCGAGGCCACAGCCACGATGTTCTTGACGCCGGGCAACAACTGCACACCGCGCTGCACTGCGTGCGCGACAACATTCACGGACGCGGTAACCGCCACGTGGGCGACGCCCTCCACGCGCTTGGCCGCATCCTCCAAAGCGGCGGAGAATTCGGCCACTTGGCTCTGGGCCGGGTAGGGCAGCTCCAGCGTCAACCGGACGCTGTCACCGTCAACCACCAGGTCCTTGACGCACTTGCTGCTGAAAAAATCCTTGCCCGTGTTCGGGTCGATGACGCGCTGCAGCGCGTCCCTGATTGCCTGTTCCTTGACTGCCATGGGGTACTCCTTGTGCCCCAGAGTCTAGCGGCCATGCATGCCGGCACCGGGCAGCCACCACCGGCGCACAAGGGTTTTTACCGGCGATTCGGCCGTTTCCCGGCCCCACCCCGCGTCCCATAATGCGGTCATGGGCATAGAGACTTCCCGAAACGCAAGCACTGGGCTGCTTCTCACGGGGGGCGGCGCGCGGGCGGCCTACCAGGTGGGGGTACTCGAAGCCATCGCCGACATCCGCCGGGACTGTGGTGCCGCCGATGGCCCCAATCCTTTTCCGATCCTCACCGGTACGTCCGCCGGGGCCATGAACGCCGCCGCACTGGCCTGTGGGGCCGACCGTTTCGATGCCACCGTGCGCAAGCTGGTCACCACATGGCGGGGCTTCCACGCCAGCGACATATACCGCTCGGACCACCTCAGCATGATCCGAACCGGTGCCAAGTGGGTCAGCCTGCTGTCGCTGGGCTGGGCGGTGGCCAAGTTGCGCCGCATCAAGCCCCGCTCGCTGCTGGACAACGCGCCGCTGGGCGCCTTGCTCACGCAGCTGGTGCCCCTGGAGCGCCTGCCGGAGCTGGTGCGCCAGGGGCATGTACGGGCCCTGGCAGTCACGGCATCGAGCTACAGCAGCGGCGAGCACGTGACCTTTTTCGAAGGCGAGGAACAGTTGGCGCCATGGACGCGCTCGCAACGCTTCGCCGTGCGGGACCGCATCAGCCACACGCACCTGCTGGCCTCGGGCGCCATCCCCTTTGTGTTCCCGGCCAAGGAGTTGCACGTGAGCGGCCGAACCGAGTATTTTGGCGACGGCTCCATGCGCCAGAGCGCACCGATTTCGCCCGCCATCCACCTGGGAGCTGAACGCATACTGGTGGTGGGCGCCGGGCGCATGCACGAGCCCAAGGGCGAAGCCAGTCTGCACGCCAATGGGGGGTACCCCAGCATCGCCCAGATCGCTGGCCACGCCCTGTCCAACATCTTTCTCGACGCGCTTGCCGTGGACGTGGAGCGGGCGCGGCGCATCAACCAGACGCTGCTGCTGGTGCCCGAAGAAGCACGCAAAAGAAGCGGGCTCAAGCCGCTCGAGCTTCTGGTGATTGCGCCGAGCCAGCGCATCGACGCCATTGCAGCGCGCCATGTCGGTGATTTGCCCCATGCAGTGCGCACCATGCTCGGTGGTCTGGGGGTTTCGCCGGCCCGCGCCGACGTCAAAGGGGCGGCACTGGCGAGCTACCTGCTGTTTGAAACCGGCTACACCTCCGAACTGATCGCCCTGGGCTACGCCGATGCGCAGCGCCAGCGCGCCGAGGTCCGCCATTTCTTCGGCTGGACGGAACCGGCGGTCGGCTAGGTGGCCTGGGGGGGTAATTCCAGCAGCGCCAGCATCTGCTTGCTCCAGCGGATATTGCTTTCCTCGTACAAAATGCCTTTGCGCAGAATCATGTGGTGGATCTGCGCTGCGCGCGACAGCGCAACCCGGGGCGGAAAGTCCCGCTGCTCAATGGCCAGGTACTGCGCCAGCCGTTCGCTGTGCAAGGCCAAGCGCCGGCGTAATTCTTCGCGCAGGTCCAGATCGCCCAGGGCGGCATCGGCACGCAGTTTGACCGTGAATTCATCGCGCAAGTCCATCAGCGGCGAAGCAGCGCTGGCCCAGCGCAGCAGCTCGGCGCGGCCCTGGGGCAGCACACGGTATTCGCGCTTGCGCGTTTTGCCCGCATCCGCGGGAACGCTGCTTGCCACCCAGCCAGCGGCTTCCATGCGGGCCAGTTCGCGGTAAATCTGCTGGTGCGTGGCGTGCCAGAAAAACCCAATGGATTTGTCAAATCGCCGCGCCAGGTCGTAACCGGAGCACGACTTTTCAATCAGCGAGGTGAGCACCGCATGGGTAAGCGACATGGCAAAGAGTCTAAGGGCAGCCAAGCAACCATGCAACCAGTTGCATAAATTCGAGACGGCCTATAAACTGCTGCAACGGGTTGCATAGTGACCACCTGTTGTGATTCGATAAGGACCCGCCATGACCGCCTATCCCCACATGCTCGCTCCGCTGGACCTGGGCTTTACCACCCTGAAAAACCGGGTGCTCATGGGCTCCATGCACGTGGGTCTGGAAGAAGCCAAAGACGGCTTTGCCCGCATGGCTGCCTTTTATGCGGAGCGCGCCCGCGGTGGAGTCGGCCTGATCGTTACCGGCGGCATCGCCCCCAACGACCAGGCGCGCCCCATGCCCGGCGGGGCCGCCATGACCAGCCAGAAAG